>JAEHJW020002029.1_pt1 | contig 15784 bp, 12 predicted proteins | sample 9271431 | NCBI WGS metagenome assembly JAEHJW02
TATTCTAGCGACCGTATGTCTATGAACAAATCGACCACCTTCACCAACTTTTTCAACACCGCCAGCGATCAATGTCACCAGCATATCGCTCAATGCATCAGTTCTTTCTTCACTCGAATTAGCATTAATGATAGCGTCAGTATCTTTAGCAATTCTACTAGCGGCCTTATCTAAAAATCCGCCTTTCAAATTCTCATTTTCACTAATAGTGGTAGCCAAATTTTGGAAGGTTTGATTGACCCTATTAGCGGCTGTACGTATTGGTTGTTTTCCTCGAACCTGAGCAATTTGCTCTTTCAGCTGAGCTTTTCTTTCGGCCGCACCGCCCTTTATGGCAGTAAACCGACGACCAAATTCATCTTTACCCTGCTCTAAAAGTTTTTCAACCTTCTTTTTAGACGCACCTACCGCCGAAATAATATTCTCGACGTTGGTAGATTTTTCAAAGATATCTTTAATAGATTTACCTTTTAGTCCTTTGATAGATAAATCAGCAGTATAATAAGCGCTACTGGTACCAATAAGGTTTTTAATAGCGTTAGCGGTAGCATTCTGATAACTCTTGACTTCTTGATAAACGTCTTTAATGGCCATATTAACCACCCCAAACATACTGGGAATATCAATTTTCTTTCCGCCAGGGGCTACCGCACTGCCTAAATGTTTCTGGACATCCTGAGCCATTGGACCCACATGCATCCTCTGATTGGGATCGTTTTTATAAGTCCAGGCTTTATTAGCTTCTAACTGACTAATGGCTTCAGCAGCTCCAGTGTCATGTTGACGATAACCTTTATTATCGTTTCGTAATGAATACTTTCCATGAATGAATTTTAAATTTACATCCGAGGAAAAGGTTGATTCGGCGCTTGGAATTTCTTCTTCAGTTCCTAATCCTTCTGAGAAAATATCACCAATTCCGCGGCCGCGATAATCTTTGAATTTAATGATAATCTGATTCACTAAATTTTCTATATTGCTGACATTGCCTTTGTCGTGAAGATATTGGAGTAACTTATCTCTGGTCTGAGGATCCAATTCTTTCATAACTGCGTCAAAACGTTCACGCGTACTTTTACTTTGTACGTTTGTCAGAAGTTGGGTTTGCCAAAAACGAAGATCGTTCTTTTTAGCAATTCCTTCGATTGTCTTTCCTAAATTACGCACAAAGCCACTACTGCGCTGTTCGACAGAATTATCGGCATAATCAAAATCATAACCTTGATTTTTCATATGCCGATTACCTTCGACAATATTCTCCAACATACTTTCGGCGTAAGTTGCGCCCGTAGATTGTGTCTCTCGAGCTTTTACTGCTAAACTCACCGCAGTAGCTAAAGCTTCTGGATTCTTATTGATTTCAGAACTCTGAATCAGTGTAGATAATCTATTTATCTCATCTGGGGTAAATCCGTAGCGAAGTTCAAGTATATCGCGGAAGGATCCTTTCTTAATATAGGACTTATAATCCTTTACTATAACGCCCTGACTATCGGCAGCAGCGACAAAACGTGCCAACAAAGTAGAATCTGACTCACTAAAGTTTTCTTCAGACTTTGTAATGCGGTACATTTTTCTTTCTAAACTGGCGTGATTACCGACTTTTGTCTCAAGAATTTTTGAAAATGCAGTTTCCTTACCAAAATAACCACTGCGAACTGAAACATCTTGTTTCAGTGTCCGAGAGTAATCTCCGATACGATTCATGATATACGTCGCATCTGACTCATACTGGTAGTATTCGCTATAAGGAAAAGAATATATGGATGATCTATTATCTATATAGTTTTTCTTAAATTCTTGTAGATTTTTAATTAATGCATCAATTTCTTTTGTGATAATATTCTTATCTTCGGAAGATTCTAATTCATAAACCGTCGGTAACTTAGGTTTAGTGAGATCATCCTTATTTTCTTTATTAGCTTTGAGGTTTTCCCGATTTGTTTTATAGAGCATCCCTATTGCTTTTCGAGCATCCTCTAATTGTTTTAATAACGGCCTAATGCCCGCTTTAATAGTGAGATAGGTTTCACTTTTAGCAGTTTGACCTTCGGCGGTTTCAGAAAGTGCGCGACCGACCTCCATGTAGGCGTTTGCAGATTCTTCTGTCTGAGTTTCTTTCTTAAATTTTGATGTCAGCACTTTAGACATCTTTGAAGATCGTAAAAAATCTCCAGTATATGGATTGAACTCAGTCATCTCAGGTAATGAGACAGAAGGATTAGCATTAGCAGTTCTTTCAGTTTGCTGAAGAATGCGAGCTAAATAACCCGGAATTATTTTGGTGATGCTCAATTGAGTTAGTTTATTGTATGCCGCCGCAGACATAAGGTCTTCATCGTTGCGTAATTTAACTTTTGTTGGATTACGGGAAGATGCGGCACGCAAAACATCAATGGCCGGAGAAAGAATTTTAGCGAGCCCAGACTTAACGAAACTCTCGTCATACTGCAATTCCTCGATTTTATCGGCTAAATCAGTACCGACTTTTTCGGGGTTTTGCAGACCAGCAAAGATATCGATAACTTTACGATACCGATCACTGTCTTTACCGACATAGCGTTTCATTGCTTTTCGAATAATTTTACCGGTAATGCCTGGCATAATCATTTCGCTAGTAACCAACTGACTTGCATACTCGGTGAAATCTGTTCCTGTTTCATTCATAACTTCTAAGTTTTGAAGAATCTCACTCACAGTACCTAGATTTATTCCCTTCATTCTTTCATTGACTTCGGAACTTAGGCTCTTAAAATATCTAGAACGACTAAACAATTTATCCTTAGCCAACCCATATATTTCACTGCGAGCGGCTTTCTTTAAACGATCCATTTCTGTCGTTTTTACGTAATCTGGTAAACCAGTATTCTTTAAAATGCCAGCGAGCAAAGACTTTGTCGTGGCACTATATTCTTTAATGGCCAGGAGAGTATTAGCCTGAACATAATAGCTACGAAATTGCAATTCCAATAACTTCTTCTGAAAAGCGGTATTAATTTTAGCACTAAAGGCATTGCCGATCGCAATGCCTTCTTGTATTTTTCCTAACTGAAATGTCGTTTGTCTGTGTCGCTCTGATTGAAGTTTTTCAGAGACGACATATTGGGCTTCTTGGCGTTTTTGACGATAATCATCGCCGGCATTGGTCGCAGCAAAAACATCTTCCAGTGTTTTTGCGATAGAATCCTCTTGAGCGCGTTCTGGAGAGACATCTCCCTCTAAAGGGTTATCTCTTAGACGTTGAGCTGCACGTTCCGTCTTATTTTTGAGACGCGCATATTTGGACGGCACTAAACGATCTATACCCTGTACAATATCCCGAACATCCGATTTAGATCCGCGAGCAGTCTCTCGGAATTGATCAGCAATAGATCCTGTCGCGTCATCAATGATATCCAGCGTATCTGAGACTAGATCCGGAAAATGTTTCAATATCTCTCGTTTATGACGACGAAAATCTAACAGGTGAGAGGTGATACCCTTTAAAATACCTTTTCTAACACTGGTGATTGGATTTCGTTTCTTGGATGTAATTTGATCATCAAGATCACCTATTCCAAAATCGATGTTATCAAAATCATCCATATCCATATCAAAGTCTTCGTAATTACCTTTTTTAATCTTTTCCTTTATTGTCTTTTGCTTTTTACGAAATAAAGACATTTTTACTCCTATTGCGAATCGTTTGAGATTATGTCAAAGGACTCAATCATGGCTGAAAAAATATTACCTTTTAACATTACCCTGTTGCAATTAACAGATGAGTTAGTTCAAGGGATTAAGCCGGTATCGGTATTAGATATTTTTGATACTCATACAAAAAATTTCTCTTCAGAAGGATTGTTTAGCACGGAAATCTTTGGAAAAGTCGGTAGTAAAGATCGAATGCTGCGATTTTCTTATATTCAGCTATATTGCGATATTTTACATCCCATCGTTTTCGATACTATTGTTAAACTTAAAAGTTTCTATGGTGATATTTTAAAAGGGACACAATACGCTTTGTTTGATGAAAGTACCAAAGCTTTTATCAAAGCAACCCCAGATGAAGGACAGACCGGCTATACTTTTTTCATGAAGCATTTGCCAAAATTACGCTTCGAACATAACGCGTCAGACAAGCGTGATTTAAAGATTGAGTTGATAGATAAGTTTCGTGAAAAAGCACTCACAAGTCGCATAGTGGTTATTCCAGCCGGTTATAGAGACTTTACCGTTGAAGAAGATGGAAAACCCACAGAAGACGAAATCAACGGTATCTATCGAAAATTCTTGTCGAAAAATAACTTACTTTCGAAGAATGTCAAGCAAAACGAAACTCGTGAATTTGATAGTGTTGTATATTCATTACAAGAAACTTTTAATGAACTTTATGATTATATCAAAAACATGCTATCTGGTAAAAACAAATTGATCCTGGGAAAATGGGCGGCCCGTCGCATATATAATAGCACTCGAAATGTCGCTACGGCACCGATGATGAAAGTCTATGATTTAGACAGTGATGATTCTGTAAAAATGGATGAGTCACAAATCGGTCTCTATCAATATATAAAAGCCACAGCTCCAATAACGATTCATCATTTACGGTCTAAGTTTCTTGACAACCGAACTCAGGGAAATGGCAACGTTGTTTTGATCAGTAAAGACACTCTTAAAAGTGATGCTTTTGTGCTAAACAATGACGAATTTACCCGATGGTTTACCGATGAAGGACTTGAAAAAGTCATTACGGCTTTTTCTATTGAAGATTCACGTGCACTTCCAGTTATGATTGATAATCATTATCTGAAATTGATATGCCGAAAAGAGAACACTATTTGTCTCTTGGATTCTATTGAAGAAGTACCAGAAGGATTTTCAGTCAAAGATTGCTATCCCATGTCTTATCAGGAAATGTTTTATTTGGCCGTAGGAAATGACTATAAGAATCATCCCGGCTTTTTTACCCGATATCCGATCACTGGTGTAGGATCTAATTATCCATCCAATATTTATTTGCGAACTACAATTCATGCCGATAAAGTTACCATAGTGGATAAAGATGATCCTTCTACAGTTATAGATTATTTAATACAATATCCGCGATACAATGACAATTATTTTGATACGATATCCGTATCTCCCATTCACATGGCGCGATTGGATTTAGATTTTGATGGAGATACCATGTCTTTTACTGCAATGTTCAGCGATCAATCCGTCGCAGAAATTCGTAACTTATTAAATAGCACGCGCTTCTATAAAGATTTTAGAGGCTCTTTAGCTTTTGGTTCAGGATATGACACAGTCTCTTATGTTATCAAAAACGTAACCGCGGATCCAGAGGGATAAAATGACTACTACCAATACTGGAATTCCCTATTTTGCATCAACCAATAAAGACACCGGAACACCGCATATTCCATTAGATGCAGAATGGGCGCGAGGTTCTTTTTTAATACCTAACGATTTACTGGATAATACGATTAGCTCTAACACGGTACTGGCACAAATCGCTCAAGCAGATTTTAGCACCATTAGTACGACAGACTTAACTAAACTTCAAAATCATGCTACGCTGTATTACCGATATTGGACAAGCGCCTATTTAAAATTTACAAATACACAATTAGGCGGTAATATCGGTGTAAATTGTAAACCACAATTCACGCGGTATGCGGATATACGTGTGCCTGGCCTAATCTACAACAATCAAGTCACTGTTCCAGTATTCGGCAAAAACGGACAATTAACTGGCAACGCAATCAATATTGGTATGGGGCGCTATTATTCGGAAGCTATTGACGATAAAGCCCAACGTGTATATATGAGGTTTGGTGTACCCATGTTTAATACATTAGCCAATTTCTTATCCAATGCCTTTAATACAGATTTATCTGATTTAGCAAATACTGGTCGAGGTCCTAGCGCTTTTTATTACGTTGGGTTTGTTTTGGGAAAAGTAAGTATGTTTGCAACGTTCCCAGTAACAACGTTATTATTAACTGGAGTCCAGGCGGCCACTAGGGTAGCTAACGCACTAGGATTTTCTCAATTTTATTCGATGAAACCCACAATGCCGCTTTATTGGTCCGCTGTAAATGACCTCGTAAATCAAATGGCGACTTATCGAGGTATTTTACCACCCGGTGTATTGAGTAATAGTTTTAACTTTAAATCTCCGTCCACGTATGGAAATAACGGCGGCACTGTAGCTGATATTGAGGCATACAACAAACTTCTTCCCACCGTCTTTACCAGTTCTGGCGCGCTCAATGTTTTTGCCATTGCAACTAAAGCTCAGATTATGTTTGATGCCGCACGACGGGAATTACAGGCAGCTGAAAAGGGCGCCCCCGCCAGTCAACTAACACCCGAGTACTATGCGACTAAAGTTAGGGCTGCTGTGGTAAAAGCTGGCAAAACCGTCGGACCAGATTCTATAGCAAAGTTAGTAACGGCCTATAAAAACACGATAGGTACAACATCTGGCGGTTCTCACGCGACCGTCACTACTAAGGGTGCCGATAAAACGGTAACGGGCATAGCTGCTGGATTAAAGGATGTGGAAACCTTCTTTTATACGACTCCTGGGGCGGCTACCTATGATTCCAAGAATTCGAATAAGTTTTTTACTTTTTTAAAGGCCGAAGCTCAGCAGGGTGGAGGCTTCGCGGTGTTTATTGTCGACGATACTGGAACACAAACCGAGTCATTTAGTAATGATGTTGGCCAGACCGACATTCAAAGCATGCTTAACAATGCAGAGTCTGGCGAACGTCAATTTAAATATAGTGTTGAGGGTGGTAACGTATCCAAATTGCTGGCGCCTGTTAAAAGTGTCGCTATGGGTGTGGCTAGTCTTTTAACTGGGGCATTAGATAGCACCGGTATCAGTGGTATTAGCAATTATTTATTTGGTAAAGGTATGATTGAGATTCCAAAATTCTGGACTGGGTCTTCTGCGAGTTTACCAAGGTGTGATTATAAATTTAGTCTAACGAGCCCGTATGGAAATCCAATTTCTCAATTACAAAATATCTATCTACCTTTAGCTATGTTAATGGTTGGCGGTCTACCATTGGCTACCGGTAAACAATCCTATACGAGCCCGTTCCTGTGTCAAGTATTTGACCGTGGTAAGGTTGAAATTCAATTGGGTCTAATTGACTCTATTAGTATCACGCGAGGCACCAGTAATTTGGCATACACACAAGAATGGCGTATGTTAGCCTGTGAAGTAACGGTCAGCATTGTGGATTTAAGTAACGTTATGTTTATGCCGCTATCGAGTGGGTCATTTTTTAATACATTAATTAAATCAGGGGAAGCTAAGGCGTCACAGATTGCCATGGGATTAATGGGCGGAACAAATACCTTAGTGGATGGTGCAATTCAGGCAGCTGGCGGGACTCTCGAATTAGCAGCCACTGATGAAAATAACGTTCTCTATAACTACTTATTAGTTTTAACTGGCGCTTCTGCACAAGACGCGTTATACACAGCGTCTAAAGCTCGGTTAGCATTAGCAAATGCTTTTAAGTATGAAAGTGAATTAAATTCTCCGGCATTTTGGTCTAATAGACTTTACGGATGGAGCGGCAGTGTTTGGGGTGTTTCAGCATTAACGCGGATGTATGCCGGCTTTAGCGTAAATGCGGATTTGTTACTTCCGACGGATGCTTCTAATCCTAAATACACGACGGCCAATAGCACACTAAATAGTCCTTTAGCTTAAAAAAGATACTCAGGGCGCTGGCCCTGAGTATCACTCTTAAAATATATTGTTTGGAATAGTGACGACTTGCTGGGGGTTAGATGGCACTACAATTCTATTGGGATTGTAGTGACTAGTTATCTGTGCGCCGCGACTCAACGTAGCCATTAAACCTGACGGCCGGGTGTTTGAAGATCCATTATTAGCGGATCCAAATAACTGTTGTGACGTTAAGGCTACTTGCGCCGGGGATAAATTATTATTGGTAATAACTAAAGGTGTGCTATTAGATGCGTTCGAAGATGAACCTTCAGACCCATTTATCAATACAGTTCCAGGAAGTGTTTGTGGGGAATTTCCTGATACTGAACTACTTCTAGCATATGTAGCTTGAGGAGTTCCGTATAAGGATGAATTGTTATTCACACCCTGCGAAAGTGTTTGCATCAGGGTCGGTTGGCGATAAGAACCCGATGCGCCACCAAATATATTCGACGCTTGAGCTATATTAGCTGGAGGTGCGGTATTTTGAATTACGTTGACGTTGGGTTGCAGCGCCCCGTTTGACCCCATCACCATGGTGGTTCCGATGCCAAAAGTTGTAGTCGTTGATGTCGATGGGGTGTTTACATTGTTTAACGTGGGTCCGCTAGATCCGCCGCCTAAAATTTGATTGACGGTAGAAAGTTGTTGAATGTAGCTAGTACCATTATTGGTGCCAGAGCTCATACCCAAATATGTTTGATTATATCCATTATTTGCCACTTGGTTATTTAGGGTGCCCCAATTCGAGGAATTCGATATATCGGTATAAGACATCGGAAGATTAGAGTTATTCATTTGATACGCATTATACGTATCGGTATTACTTAAATCATTGACCGACGTACCTCCGCCGCCTAGCATCGAACTCACTGACGGAATTCCATCATAATTCGACGAATTCCAAGTAGGATTTATGGCATTAAATGCATTCTGAATACCTGGAGCATTAACGGTCCCGGAAGTAAGTCCAGAATTACCAATATTATAAAACGGTTGTGTAGGATATGTAAAATTATTGGTAAATTGAGATATAGTATTTGGGACCATTAAGCCAAGATTTGGTAAATTAGTTCTTAACGGACCTCCAACATTACCCATATCTAGTAGGGCAGTACTGTACGGGCTTTGCTGCATAACGTTAAGCGCAAACCCATTCATAGTCTGTAAACCAAACGGGTTTGACTGACATTGGGATAAAGAAGACATTAAGTTATTAACGCCTAACGAGGAAAGCGCCTGAGAGGATGCGTTTGTCAGAAAATTAGACTGCAATGACATTAATAACGGATTATACGGACCGTTGGAAAAGGAATTACCCGAAGTACAGGTTAAACTATTCACTAATGACGGGAGTGCACCTCCACCGCAATAACCATTTAAACCACCGCACAGTCCATTAAGAGGTCCGGTAATACCTAAAGGTCCATTAAACAATCCGGATAAACAATTAGAACTCAATGAGTTTAATACGGGCATAGCGGTAGTCAAGCTCCCAAAAACAGATCCCACTATGCCGGTGGCGCCGCCTATTGCAGTATTAACAATGGAAAAAGCATCATTTAAAACATTATCCGCTATTCCACAAATAGTACCGACGACTCCGTTTACTACCTGACCTACGCTGTTTACTACCATACCTACCGCACCGACGGCGCCAGAAAGAGCCCCGGAGACGCCATTAGATACCATAGAAACACCGTTTAAAGAGCTACCGACTGCATTTGTGCCTGGGGTCTGTGTATTTAAAACACCTGCTAAATTAGAAAGAGAAGAAGTCGCTGTATTTGACCCGGGAATTTGACCATTAAGGACATCAGCAAAATCGGCTGAATAAAAATCTGTAGATGGAATGATATTTTGATTATCTGCAAAACTAAATCTTTGCGCTGGTATAATGGAATTATTAGCGGCCATATTTATCTCCGACTATGGGGTCTATCACAGTATGGCTCAGAATAATCAAAAAAATATAGGGACTAATGTACTACTAGCCCCTATTTCTGTTTTAATCATCCCAACCGAAAAATCCAAATGAAAATGGATGTTTATTCATACTTCACGGATAAGTCCGTGAAGTATGAATTGTTGCTTAACTATTTCCGAGACTATCATCATCCAGATGTTCTTCTTCCAGACCGGCAAGCTCGGTGCTTGCAATGTTACCGGCAATATTAGGAAGTTCGGACTCTGGCACTGACATCGCAAAATCTTGATATAGTGGAACATTGGGGTTGGATAAAAAGCTTGAAATGTCGGGATCACATTTATTCTTAATCGCTCGACGAACTTCTTCATAACCGCCAATAAGCCAATATGAGTATTTGTGCGGAACTTTTACCTCATACTTGACTTCCGTTGCACCCGTCGTTTCCTTTTCAATTTTGATAAAATACATCTGAAAAGGAAGCGTTGATTTCATGACCATGTCTTTAAGCTTCGGTGTAGACATAATCTTATAATAACATCCCCGAACAATCAATGCCTTAAAATTCTCTACAGAATCCCGCATGTCGTTGTTTCGTTTGAGGGCAGGCAAACATGTGGAAGGTTTCATGAAACGTAAAGAGGTATTGCGACTTTCGGATTTAAGATAAGCCCAATAATTAGTCAGGGACTTAAAAGGCCCCAGAATTGGGTGTACAAATTTCTGCTCAAACTCCAAAGACAACATTCGGCCAAGTTCTGTTTTGCCGGTAAAGCAAATATTAATATGCTCCACTCCGTCGGACTCGCCCTTGTACTGTTCATTGATGCTTTTGTGCCGCTGACGTTTAACGGGGGCCAACTGTTCCGCAATACTCTTACTCATATATTTAATCCTCGATTTCCGGTCTTTATATCACTAAGATATGTCACAATTTCACTGTAGTGATAATGTATGAGAATAAAAACTTTTTGCCAAGTACCAAGTGCCCGATAAATAGCATATACCGGGTTATCTATAATTTGCTTCAGAAACTTCATCGTCGAATCGGCATCTTCTTGAAAGGGCTGATCACTCATATCGATAAGGAGGATCGGTGAATCTTTCATAGAGTAGTCTTTAAATTGCGTAGCAAAATATACTCTTGCGTTAGCAGTAATGGCTTTTGTAAAGCCTTTAAATAAATCCAGAACAGATAAAGCATACTCTGGATGCACCTCCATATATCCCTGGAGAAGCATGTTGGCACCCATGATAATGGACGTAATTTCTGGATGAGAAAACATGAATTCTTCGGATTGTTGAAAAGTCCGCTTACTAAACAATGAATAAAATTCAAGGCTAGAAACATAATCCATTATGGCCATGAATATTTTTTCATTTTCTGATGGTTCTGAAGAATCATCGATAATGCCAAGTTTTTCTATGACGTAACTGATGAAAATTGTAGAATTTAGGACGGATTGAATCTGAGGTCGAGCCGTCCATTGGACATTGGTTTCATTTCCGGCTGTATTATTATTCGTCATCGACATAACCTTCTCCCGATATAAACGTGCGCCCTAAATCCACTTCGATAGAATGCGAGGTATTAGTAGTCTCGTTGTGGTGTATGGTTATGGTGATGGTAAAACGATTAGCTCGTATAATTTTGAGTGTACGAACAAACCATTTCCAGCTGACAGAATTTTGTCGTATCTCTTTCGCATAGTTACTGCGCGCCGAAGAGATTCCGTGACTGGTTTGCGGAATTCCGTTTAACGGATCTTCTAAGTAGTGCGTGAGGAGTGCATGAAACCGAAGATTGGTGATGTGAAGATCATCCATGACCGTCGTCAATAACTTTCTTAAAATAGCGCCTTCTTTAATCACGAGTACATCCTTTCGCTTGCTAAGTCAAGCTGATCGATAATATTGTATATATCAGGTAATGTGCTCGAAGCGATTTGATAGTTTGCCCCGATGATCCCGTAATTTAAATCATTACGTAGGACATGGTCCAAAAGGAACTCTAACTCAATCGCGTCGTTTTTAACCCTTAATATGTCGTGGGTATAATCGGATACCCCATCGATTTTGTTAAATAAGAAATCAATTAAGTATACATTGATCTTCTCCTTTTTAATGAGCTGACGTTGAATTTTTTGCTTCTTTTCAAATGACTCTAGCAAATGAATCAAAAGAAATTTTAATTCGTAAAGTGTCGAATAGGATACATCATATATCATTAGGTAATTATTTTTTTCCAGAAATACCTCCTGAAAAGGAGTCGAATTTAAATAATGCTGTGAATCCAAGGTGTTTCTGAAAAACGCTTTTATTTTATCCAGCATGGCTCGACCTTATAGAAGTAATATAGGGTTCAATAATATACGAGGTCATTTATGCCTAATTTACTAGACTTAAACGAAGTACTATCCCACACGCAATCTCTCCGGATGCGTATTATCGATGATTTGACAAAAGAAGGCATTCCGGCCCTTAAAGAAAATGTCGAACTCTTAAATAAAACATTAGACTCTATGGACAAAGCGGTCATTGCGAAAAAGCGACTCACTATTGATGAAAATGTCAGTAACTATGAGAAAGAAGCCGCTAAGTTGCTCACTCAAATATTGTCTCAGTTTACTAACCCGCGTCTAGAAAAAGTCATTCAAGACCGTGCCGTCGATATCCATGCACAGCTACAGGATCGAGATATGGTGGCAGATGAAACCTTTATTGGGGTTCAAGAAATATCGCTTGACAGCATTATTCAGGGGGAATAGTTTCTTCGGACGATTCCTCAATTTCTGGTTTCTCAATATACCACATGCGATTAAACATGGCTTTTTCGGTAAACTCTATATCGATAATATAGGATAGACCGGTTTTAAAATAAAAAAATGGGTCTATTCTTTTTCCATCTTGTACAAAAAGTTTAGCCATATCCTTATTTTTGACTGGAAAGTAGGCCGGAGTAATCAGTTTAGTGTCAGGACATCGTTCTCGATTGTCTTTAAATTTCTCACCGATGTCTTCTAGCCAATTGTAGTAATCAAACTTAAGATATCCCCAGAGACTATTCAGCATATTGCTGGGTAGGATCTCTTGATGTTTTAGATAGGCGACCTCTATATCTACCTTATTCCCGATATGAAACATCATACTGGTTAATATATGCTTGACTTCTTCTGATGATAATTCATAAGGATAAAGATTTAAAATGAGCTTTGGAGGCAATTCAACGCTGGTTTGTACCATATTTTCTAAGGACGTTTCAATAAAGTCTTTCACCAGCAGAATAGTCTTGGTCATGACGGCATTATGAAGAACTGAACGATCTCTTTGACGATAAAGATCATTAAAGTCCTCATATGAAATAACATTCTCAATTTCATTTGTTTGACGTGTAAAATAACTGGTTAATATTTCGTCAAACTTATCTGGAAATCGTTGAACCAACAGCGATAAACGAGTATCCAATATTGAATCAATCTCCAAAAGCAGCGTCGTGTGATCCATGTAAAACCTCTGTCAATTTACATAATATCTATCATAAAAATAAAACCGTACATAGAGACCTACACAGGTCTCTATGTGTGATATATCATCCGCTACCTTGTGTTCTATAATAATCAATTTTCTTATCGCGCTTACGAAATTCTATTTCATAATAATAAAATCCCGTATAAGCGTCATTAGATAATTCTGGGACTGGACTGATTTTTAGCGGATAGTTTTTCTCTAATAAATAACGTCCTTGATCTTCCCAGAATTTAAGCTTTTCCATATTGTAGTAAACAAACTGTTTTAATACGGGATCTCTAAAGGCAAACTGATAAATGTCTGCTAATGGTTTAAAATAATACGTCTGCGTGGAAGACATTAGAGAGTATTCTGTAGATGAGCGCCAGTCAAAAAAGTCTTAAGAGTTCTTGTCGATTGAACACCCGTCGAATATTTTTCTAAGACAGTAAGATCCACATTTCCCGTCTCTTTGAGCGACTGACTCATAGCGCGGTAGCCACCCTCATCACCGCCACGCATTTTAATGAGCTCAATAATACAATTATCAAGCCCCATCGCCGTTAGAACCTGTAACTCTGTATAGGCGACTCGACCGCCTTTAGATTTGCCCGCTGGTTGATTCGTAAAAACATCTACAGTTTCTTGATCTTCTGGAATAGACATCTTTTTATCCAATAACTGAGACTGTCTTCGAATCGGCAAATCCAATACCATATAAGGAATCGGCGAAAGATATTTTTCTTGACTATCTTCCTGTGTAAACCAGATTCTCTGGAAAAAATCTACACCAAGCTTTTTAGCAATTTGTAAGTTTCGGTCTACGGATAACTTAGTTTTACCCATATTGGGTACTATCACCACCAAATATTTCTTCCCGCTTTCAAGATCACTCATATAGGCATCAAATTGCGCATCGGACATGTTATGAAACATTTCCTGATATAGAGCGGCATTAGAATGATCTCCAACGATCAAATTAATTTGAGAAATAATGTAATTTTCAGCGGCCTTACGATCCTTAGCCATTAAGGTATTCCCTTAAGAATGGTAGAATTTTCTTTCGGAATAAAGATAGCCAGTCATCAACCGTACCGTCAGTTATGAGACAAAACCGTTGATCGATGGTGTTGGCATCGATTGCCAACAAAAGTAACTGAAAAAATTTATTCATAAAAAACCGTTGTACATTAGGTTTCTTATTGACGATTTCATGCGTTTCGAAATAACCTCGAAGCGACATTCGAGTTTGATGAAGGCCAGATTCAGAAAGAAGGGTTTCTACCACCGCCAATAAATCAGCCTCATGAAGAGATCTTTCATCTAAAAATTCAGAACTTCGATCTTGATATTGCATGTTAGTACCTCGTAAAGTAGACCACAGTATGACTCACATCCAATATGGTTTATAAAGACCTTTACGCATTCTCAATAAATCCATAGTGGATAGATATGGAATTGGGTGTTTATCATTGTTGATGGTCCACCATTCGCGTGTTTGTAATAAAACATTCCAATCATATCCTTTCTCTTTAAGGTCATCATAAAGTTCTTTAGGGGTGCATAAAAGAGACTTATCTACATCGGTCATAAATTGGATGATTTGACACAACTCAGACGTGATATTAATAGCCCGACGTAATAAAGGATCGGTATCGATTTTTTCACGAACAGTTGGGCGACTTAAGACGACCTCTGGATAGATGTCTAACCGATAGGTGATGTTATTTCCGACAATTCCAAAACGATCCATGTTTTTGATATAATGAAATTCACTTAAAGTAGGCAAAACCCCTTTAGTCTGAGAAACAATGAGTTCTAATACGACGCCAGTTCTACCCGACTTACTACGGAGTTGCCGAATGGTGACTTTATTGAGGTCCGTGCTGTCTATGCGAGGGTCATCCCGATTTTCTGGATATTCCTCACCCTTATTTGCTTGGTTAATTAATGGAGCTGCATTTTTAGCATGCCAAAGATTAGAAAGAGCAAAAAAGAACTTATTTCCTACCCCCTTAATAGCATCATTATTTTGTAAATAGGTTAACCGCTTGTTTGGGGGTGGCGCGAACGGACCAGATGCAATATTAACGTCTTTTCCTAACTGTGCTGTGACAACCAGATAATGAACGGCCTGGTTAATGCGAGTTGGCATCTCCATCAACATGCGAGCTTTTGCGGCACCTAACCGCATATGCATGGTATTGGCACCGCTGTCACCAATTTCATTTTCCTTCTGCATTTTGTCAATGTCATCTGTACTGAATTCCGTCAATGAATCAATCTCACCAAAGGTCGGAATGATAGTCGTCATGAGTGTTTTTCCATCCCGTTCCAAGAACGGTAATTCTACCGTAAGTTCTTTTTTATTGTTTAATTTATTATCCTGAAGGTAGGTTTTAAATTCCTCATACCACTTGTTTCCGGTATAAATCGTTTTATCGGTGACAACCCAAGTCCCATCTAAGAGAATATTATTATCAGGAAAAAATATATCTGCTAGCATCTGTAAACGTGATTCATGAATGTTCATTTCGGTATCATAGGTACCAATACTAGACGGTGCCATGGACATAATTCTGGATAATGCAGATAGAACATGGTAGTGA
>JAEHJW020001488.1_pt1 | contig 15783 bp, 24 predicted proteins | sample 9271431 | NCBI WGS metagenome assembly JAEHJW02
CGCGCAAATTTCCTGCCCAGCACAAGTAGTTTCTTATTATTTCATTATCGCTCAGGACGTCATTTTGTCTGGCGTTACACCCACTACGGAGGAATACTGGATGACACTATCTAACAAGCGTCAGCAGCAAAAGTTTGACATGGCGAAACAGGCGCAACTTGAAGAACTGGTTTTGCAGTTTTTCCAGGAACAGGAGCGGAAATTGACCATCCACGAAATTCAGCGGATGGCCCACAAAAAACTGTCTGGCATGTTTCGCTTCACGGATTTGACTGAGTTAATGGACATGTTGGTGCGCAAGAATCTCGTGGTCAGCACGAAAGGGCACCCGCCGTTATATGACATAGTTAAACAGGATGCCGTCAAGCCAGCCGAGTCCAACGCGGAGCCCGTGGATCAATATACCGCCGAGAATATGGTTTTCACGGTGCTTCAGCAGGCAACTAAACCGTTGGATGCCGATAGCGTTTTTTCGATGGTGCGACGTCTTTTCCCAAACACCAACAAATCGTTGGACAACATCTACACGGCTCTTGCCAACATGAAGAAAAAAGGTCTTGTCGTGGGAGAACTCAAGAACAGCTGGAGGCTGAAGCGGTATGCTCTGATTGCGAATCCTGCTTCATCGCGGTCGGTTGAGACCGAGCAAAAGGCAGGTGGCACGCTACCAAAAACGGATGGTCCAATTGGTAAACCAGAGCCAACTACAACCCGGAAATCCAGCCAGTCGGTTGCCGACCAGCATATCACCATTGGTGCCTCCAAAGTGATTCATGAGGCGTTCCATGATCTCGTGCGTTTTCGTGATGGGGAATTGCCTTCACAAACACGACTGGCACATCATCTGAGACTTGTTCTGCGTGCTTTTCTGGATGCTCAACCGTTTCACCACCAAACATTTTCATGGGTCAAGGTCGTGCATCCGCAGAAACAGATCGTTGCCTCGCTCCGGGGCGACCAATCCGATTTGTATGACCGGCTGAAGAGCTTCTCGCAGGACGCGGCCATGGTGTCGGTCGGAACCGTCCGGGATGGTGGACTCACTTCCGATGCCCAGACGCTGCCGTTATCCACCATGGGGCACACAGCCCTGGTTTGGGCGTTGTCCGTGCAGACCAGCGAGGAAGAGCAGAACATCCCCGCGGTCGCTGCTTTTTTGGACTATGCCCGCGAAAACTACCGTTCCGGCCACGGCGATGTGGTAACAGTTTTCCAGACCATTCCGGAGGTTGTGGGGGCGGAAGTTATCCCCGAGGAAACCGGGACCAATGAGGGGAAGGGCGATGGTGCTGCGTACCCTGAGTCGAAATCGCGCTTGCCAGAAAATCCGCTGGTAAAATTGGTTGGTGTAGACGAAAAAGGTGGCATGCACATCCGCCTTTCGCCGGATGCGGCCCGCATGTTCAAGGAATTGGCATGGGCCATCATGGATGCCGAAACCTTACCCACGATTCATCACCAGGAGGATTTCCGTCTTGCTTGAACCTCACGATGTTTCTGTCTTACTGGATCAACTGGAGGCGGCCAACGCCGCCTACCGCGAGGCCGGCAATGGCTGATCTGATATCCATTCCCCTCATCGATGATCGTAAGCTGGGCGTCAGACTGGAAGTGGATACGTCCATTGCCGGAAAAATGCTGGAGTCGCTAGATAGAGTCCTTATCGCCGACCATACGCCAGACGGCGCGCGGATGTCCTTCTCTGGTGGCGGATTGCGGGTGTCCATTGAGATGGACCTCGCTGTCACCGACAAACTCAGAGACACCATCGAACACGCGCTGATATCGGACATCCCCTTGCCGGAAATGCTGCAAATCGGCGATGGATTTCAGACTGCGTTGGCATCCATGCCAGACGAGTCCCCTGCAAAGACGCAGCCCTGTAGTAACCCTCCTCGAAAGATTGGTGGGGAGGGGTGGCGCAAATTCGTTGATTTCGTTTCTTGGAGGTGGATGTGAGCACCAAGATTTACCACGGGTTCTTGGTTGAAACGTCTTCCGCGCTTCTCGGTAAAAATACTGGACTTTATCAATACTGATTGTCCATTAACGTAAAGGTTGAAATTATTTTGATGATGCATAAGGACCTGTGCGCCCTGGCGCGGACGTGGCTACAACGACCTGCCAGCCGATCTGGCCCCGGGTGCGCGGTGGCGGTTTCCGAGTCGGGGAATTGGGTCAACAAGGAAGTGGTGGACGCTATCGGATGGCGTCCGTATGGGGAAAGGGCTGGGTCCGTGCTGGTGGAAGCAAAAACAAGCCGGTCAGATTTTTTTGCCGACCGCGCAAAAAAGCATCGGGCCAATTCGGAACGGGGTGTTGGCAAATACCGGTATTTCATGGCGCCGGAAGGCCTGCTTCGCATGGATGAGATACCACCACAATGGGGGTTCATCACCGTAAACCGGCGTGGGCACATCAAGGTCGTTGCGGGGCACGTTCATCTCCGTCGGGGGGAACCGGATAGCTGGGCGCACCCCTGTCATGCGCCGGCGGAAACCGCCTTGCTCATCCAGTGTCTGGCACGTGTTGGCGATCCGCAACGGGTTCAGGATATGATTCGCGAAGCAAGCAACCGAAATACGAAATTGTTGCGAGAGAACAAAAAGATGCGCGAAGAAATCAGACGCATGGAATCAGTCCTGGCAACTCGCCCATGCTGAACGACGGAGAAAACCTGTGATGTCAACGAAACACGAAGATCCGGTATGTACGCCGCCCGGCTATCGGTTACAACCGATGGCGGAATTTGATGCCATGCAGAACATTGCACGGGAACACGCTGACATGGCGATTCTCTTGCGGCGTCTGGCCTTTGCACTCAACAAAGCCGATCCGGAAAACAAGCTCGCAAGGACCGCTTTGCGATACCTGGACCGGATTGGCGAGCGAGGAAATATTCTGCGTGGCGAGACGCCGACCTCGCTTGGTGAGTTGAGTGGACAGAAGCCTGTGGCTTGGGTTCCCGTGCATCCACGGAACGGCCCACTGTGGGGTATGACAACGGATTCGCCAGATCCTGAGCGATTGCCGGGGTACCCGCTAAAGAAGTTATTTATCGAACCTGAAGGAGAGTCAACTACCCCTGCCTGAAGGCAGGAGCTTGCAAGGTGGTACGCAGGCTGGGTTGACCAGGGAGCACGAGCGGTAACGTGCAGACGTTTGCAACGGGTCGGTAAGACGCACCACGGAATGCTTCCTCAGTTCCGTGCTCTGCAAGGCAGGAATCATGCTGGCGAAAGGGAAAGCGCCGAAGGTTCCCGCCGCTACTGCCTGGATTGTGCGGAAATAATTCCACCGGAGCGGGTGCGTCTGGTGGACGCGGTGCGCTGCGTGCATTGCGCGTCATCGCTTGAAGGCGGAAGCCCCTTGCAGGGTGCAACCCATTTGCGCCGTCAGGTAGGCGGTGCAATCCGTACCGTCATGCAGCGCGAAGAAATCTGATCTTGCGACCACAAGGAGCATTACGTTGAGTATCTGGAAAATCTGGTGTGACGGCGCCTGCGCCCCGACCAACCCCGGCCCGTGCGCATGGGGATCGGTTATCGAGTCACCAACCGGTGAGCGGCGCGAACAATTTGGGTTCATTCACCCGATGGGCACCAATAATAAGGAATTGTGGCAGGCGCTTCACCGCGAGTACCAGGCCAGGGAGGTGACCCTGGAGTGGGTGCGCGGACATAACGGTCATCCAGAAAATGAACGGGCTGACCGGCTGGCCAATCAGGGATTGCGATCTACAGAAACGAGGTCCCAATGACCAGCAACAAGGAAAACCTACCCGCAGGCTTGGTGCGTTGCGGAGATTGCACGCACTGGATAGCCGGGGAAACCTCTATGGGCATCGGATTTTGTGGCGTGACCAAGAACCGCACTATCCAGGTGCCCGAAAGCGGGAAAACAGTGCCCGACCGCCAGGGCCTTCCGCCCAACACGCATCCGTCCTTTGGATATGCCGCCTGTTACCCCTTGGCGGACAGGCGTTGCGAAGCCTTTCGACCAGTCTCTGGTAGTGGTCTATAGCGCATGCACATAACCATTTGGCGTCTCGCCAAAAAGCGCAAGGTTCAAGGCAGACGAGTAGTATCCATGACGGAAGATGTTCTTAGGAGAAATTGGGTATGCCAAAATGTGTAAAATGCAAAACTGATCTGACGGGGAAGGAATCTTTCTGCCCGCGTTGCGGGAAAAAGGTGGATGCGTCGACGTCCGTCGCCAACGACAAATTGTTTGCGCAGCAACGAGCGGAATCCATGAAGGCATTAAGTGCCATCCAGTCAAGCGACGCCGCACAGTCGTACAAGGCTGCACGCAGAGCCTTTGTGACGTTCATCATCAGCTTTATCTGCATAGCGATATGGGCTTACACGAGAAAGCCGATTGGATATGATTTCGCAGCTGCGCTCATTGATGCAATCCCGGCGTTTATCATCGCCGCCATTGTGTATAGCGTATCGAGTCCGCCGGATATGAATTCTTCCATATATTACAGCATTCCGTGGGCCAAGGACGCGAAGGGGCACCGGTGTATTTTTTGCGGAAACCGTGGAATCTATAGAAGCACCCCATACAAAACAAATAGCACGATTTGTTCGTGCTCGAAATGCCGCAATTTTTTGTTCTATGAATAAGGGTCTATCCCGATTGTGCAGGCGTGACCGGACAATGCAATGTGTGGCCCATGAACCACCCCATCCTGAATCGTGACCGGGACAAGATCGGCCCGAACGCCGTATCCATCATGCGCCCGCACCCCTTGGGCAATCCGTATGCTATCGGCCCGGACGGCGAACGTGATACGGTCATCGAGAAGTACCGCGCATGGCTGGATGCCCGTATTCAGGAGCGCGATCCCGTGGTCTGCACGGCCTTGCTCGGCATCAGCCCAGGTCAGGCATTAGCCTGCCATTGTGTGCCGGCGAGGTGCCATGGCGAAGTCATCGTGTCGGCGCTGGATAGCGGGCGGGTGGGTGCGCTGAGAAAATGGGGATGCTCTCTGCAAGGGGCGCGTTCGTTTCGCTATGCCGGTATCGGGTCCAGGGACACGCCGGCATCCATTTTGGACTTGATGACGCGCATTGCACGCCGGTTGTCCGCGCGGGAACCGTGGGGCTACACCTTATTGTCCGGCGGAGCTGCTGGCGCTGATTCGGCATTCGAGCGGGGGCCGGGTCCGCGAAGGAGGTTTTTTTGCCATGGAATGGCTACAACGGCGGCGGAAGTCCGGACGCCGGAGGTCGTATCCAAGCCCTGCCGCTTTCCGACGCCTACCGGGTGGCCGCCGAACTGCACCCCGGATGGTCCCGCCTTTCCGATGCTGCTCGCGCGCTCATGGCCCGGAACAGTCACCAAATTCTCGGTGCTGACCTGAAAAACCCAGTGGACTTTGTGATCTGCTGGACCCCCGATGGGTGCGAGACGGAAGCCAAACGCTCAAGGCGAACAGGCGGAACCGGGCAGGCCATCGCCCTTGCGAGCCGTTGGGGGATACCCGTGTTCAATCTGCGGCGAGGCGAAAAAGAAACGCTGAACAGGATAAAGAGGTGGCTTGATGCTGAACAAGCAGCCTGAAACCATGGTTGGTGAATCGCCGCGTAGGCGATTGAACCGATCCCTGGCCGAAGAAAAATTAACCCAAAAAAATCATATTCACGGCAAGAGCCCTAGAATGGTTGTATTCACAAAATCGAAAGGAGAATAACGATGGCTAGTCTTATGGGCCATATGGACCAAGAGCGCCTGACGAAGTCGAGCCATTCCGCGTCTTTCCTGGTGCAGGACTTGCGCGATCTCGTGAAAGCGGGAAACCCCCTGCTGGGGGAAATCGCCATAGAATTGCTGCAGCAGGCGGTGCTTATTGAGCAACGTATCAAGCGGGTCGAGGCGGCCTGTACCCCGGAGCCAGAGGACGACGCGGTAATGGCGCCAACGGCTTAGAACAGGAGAAAGTAAAGCGATGACCGTCCTGATTTTTGACACGGAAACCACCGGGCACGCCGAACCGGTTCTCATCGAAGCCGCCGGGCTGTTCATACAGGACGTGCGGACGCTGAGTGTGCTCGGCAATTTCGAGCAACGCTACAACCCCGGCAAGCCCATCGAAACCGGCGCGATGGCCACCCATCACATCCTGGACGAGGATCTGGTGGAGTGCCCACCTGCGGACACGTTCCGCCTGCCGGAAGGGGTGGACTATCTGGTCGGGCACAAAATCGACTATGACTGGGAAGTCATCGGCAAGCCGGGCGTGAAACGCATTTGCACCCTGGCGATGGCCCGCAAGGTGTGGCCGGACGCGGATTCCTTTTCCCAGTCCGCGCTGATGTACCGGTTGGCGAAAGACCGGAACAGGGTGCGTGACGCGCTCAAAGAGGCGCACTCGGCGCTGGCCGACGTAAAGTTCTGCCGGTTCATCCTGAAGAAGATTCTGGACGAGAAGCCGATGGATTCGTGGGATGCGCTCTGGACCTTCAGTGAAGCGTGCCGCATTCCGGACGTGATGCCGTTCGGCAAGCACAAGGGCGTTGCGATCAAGGAACTGCCGAGGGACTACGTTGGTTGGGCATTGAAAAACCTGACGGACATGGACCCCTATCTGCGCAAGGCGATGGAATGCGCATAGCCTACGCCTCCGACCTGCACATGGAGTTCGGCAACCCGCTTGTCACAGACGGGCTGGATGGCGCCGACGTGCTGGTGCTGGCCGGTGATGTGGAAACGCATGCGGGGGAATGGGCCTACTTCCTGAGAAGGGTTTCAGAATCCTTCGGGCACAAACCGATTATCGTCGTGATGGGCAACCACGAATACTATCACGGCGTCTATCCGGACGACCTGGATCGGTATCTCCGTGCGCTGGCTGATTTGCAGTTGCCGAACATACACCTGCTGGAACGGGAGAGCGTGGTTATTGATGGCGTCCGCTTTTTGGGTGCGACGCTATGGACAGATTTTGCCAAAGGCACACAGGCCATGTCCTGCCAGTTGGGCATGGCCGACTTTGTGGTCATCCGGGATGGCGATACGATGATAGGGCTAAGTGCACAGCGCATCGACCAGGATCACAAGGACACCGTTGCGTGGCTGAAAGCCTGCTTTCATGATAATTGGCGCGGCTCGAATGTGGTGGTCACCCATCACGCGCCGTCCTTCCGCAGCAGCCATCCCCGGTTTGCTGATAGCCGCATTACGGGCGGGTTCTGCTCGGATCTGGATAGCCTTATCGGAGCCTGGAAGCCAGACCTGTGGATTCACGGGCATGTGCATGATCCGATGGATTACCGGATCGGCAAAACTCGGGTGCTCTGTAATCCGTGGGGGTACCCCGACGAAAGGAATGAGAGGGTTTTTCTGACGGCGGAAACCGGCTGTCCAAAGGACGTGACTGGTGGCGCATTTCCAGAATGAAGAATCGCTCCAGCTTTCCAGACGACATCTTCTTCTCGCTCTCGCGTCAAGGCCAGGCTTGTGCCAATCGCTGCGCACATCCACGCACGGGGCGGTTCCCTGTCGTCACCTCGACGACAGAAACCATGTGGGATTATAAATATCAGGCCAAGCGTGCTGATGGACCGGACATCCTGGCCTGCGACAGCTTGCGAAAGCTGAAGGCGGCGGTCGCCGACCATGGCTGGAGAATGGCTTGGATAACCACATCGGAAGGCGCGTTGAGCTACGGGCAACAGGTCGTCAATGAATATCCGTATACGCCTCGCCGATGAAATCCATCAACATACTGAACAACTTGACAGGTTCTATGATTGATATATGGTTATCATATTGACCAAGGAAAACGGAATATGACCACGCAAATAAAGGATTTGGAAAAAGCGGTTAGAATGGCCAAAAAGAAGGAGCTTCAGCAACAGATACTCTATGCCTCGGTACAGAGCGAGACTATCAAGGCCAAGGTCGCCTTGTTGCAGGCGCGGGCCGAGAGCATGGGGTTCGGTGTCGGAGCAAGGGTCTGTTTGAGTAACGACGGGAAAACAGTACACGGTGAGGTGATGGGTTTTTCATACGGATACGGCAAGGCCATTATACAGATTGCACCATTGACCAGAGCCGGGAAGCCACACGCTACATATCTGCTTGTGTCTTACTGGGAGGACCGTTACAAACGCTTCTCTGACGATTTGCGACTGGAGGAAGTCGGGATGGATACCGGAGAGAAGGGATAATCATGCGGGTAGCACCTACACTGAAACGCATCGCACGCGGGAACGGCGAACAGGACAGAGACGGTAACCGTGTAGTGGACCTGGGGTCACCTGTCAACGACATGCTGGCGGTGTATCCACTCCACCGGGAGGCGCGCGAGGCGCTGAGGCGGCATTCATGAGAGAAGAAATCAGGGGGCGACTGGCGCATATCGAATTTTCGCAAAATGTGCGCATCCTCTACGCCTGCGAGTCAGGCAGCCGCGCATGGGGCTTTCCGTCGCCGGACAGCGATTACGACGTGCGATTCCTGTATGTGCATCCCTTGTCCTGGTATACCCGCATCCATCCCGGACGGGATGTGATCGAGTTGCCTATCGACGGGGATCTGGACATCAACGGATGGGACTCGCGCAAAGCGTTGCAGCTTATGCTGAAAGGAAACCAGTCGATTTTCGAGTGGCTGGATTCCCCCATCATCTACTCTGAAAATCCCGCGTTTCTAAAAGAATGGCGCCATGTGTCCAGCCGCGCCTATCGCCGGCGGGCCGCTCTTGGACACTACTTCGGCATTGCGTCCAGAATTGCCGCCGAACACCTGCATACAGACGATGTGCCCATCAAAAAGGTACTGTATGTGCTGCGGACCATGCTTGCTGGTCGATGGGCGGCGGAAAACCCGGAGCCACCTCCCATTTCCATGGATCGGCTGGTTGCCGGAACCTACATGGAAGACGCTATACGCCAGGAGATTCAGGAGATCATGAAGGCCAAACAATCCGCTATGGAGCGCGAAACGATTCATCTTTCGAAGGACATGACCGACTTCATCGACCAGTCCCTGGTGGACTTGCGGCGGTGTTTGCAGGAATGGGACTTGCCAGAGCCGCCGCAAGACACCTCGCTTGCGGATAACCTGTTTCTTCGGTGGATGTCCGAGTTATGACCGACCTGCTTTTGATAGACGGTAACAACATCGGCTACGCCGCCATGTACCAGCCGGCACTCTCCCGGCTGGCGCATAACGGCAGGCCAACAGGCGGCATCCTGGGTCTCACGCAGTCGGTCATGCGTTTGTCAGCATTATTCCCCGATGCCGTTCCGGTGGTGTTGTGGGACGGGCACGCGGCATGGCGGCGAGAGCTATGTCCGGAGTACAAGGCCAACCGCAAGGATGCGCCGGAGAAAATCGAGGTAGCCGAGAAGTGGCGGCAACAGGAGCCGCTGGCGCGAACCCTGCTGTACCACATGGGAGTGCCACAAGTGCGCGCCGCCGATGCCGAAGCCGACGATCTGGCTGGACTTTTTTGCCGTGCCTTGCAGACGGAAGATTGCCCGGTCAGACGGGTCACCCTCGCCAGCAATGACCGCGACTGGTGGCAGGCGCTGGGGCTGGCCGTGGACTGGTTCTCGCCCATTACCGATACCCACGTCACCATGGAGGACATGGGTACGGACAAGGTCAAGGATGGGCCATTCCAAGACGTGGGGGAATACCTTTTAGCAAAAGCCATGGCCGGCGATGATTCAGACAATATCCCCGGTGTGCCCGGCGTCGGGGTCAAAACCGCCGTAAAGCTCCTGCGCACACATGGAGGCATCGACGGAATTTGCTCCGCCGTACAGAACGGGTCCGCCAAAGACAAAAAATCAGCCGCCATCGCTGAACAGCACGCAACCATCCAGCGTAACCTGCGAATCATGGACTGGAGACAAGCCCCTGATTCCGCCCAATGGCAGATTGGCGTGGCCCGCGAACCATTCCATGCCGCCGCCGCACTGGATTGGTGTGCCGAACTGGGGCTGGGCAGGTTGAGCGAGCGTTTAAGCGATGATGGCGCGTGGGCCAAACGAGTCGGCGGGTGGCCTATTGGAATAGTCATGGACTTCCTGGAGTGAACCAATGCATGCAAATCGACCACCATACAGAAGCAAACATTTCGCCGTCAGCATCGTCGCCGGACTCATCAGTTTCATCCCCGCTGTTTCGCTGGCTGCCACCTGCAAGGCAGCCGACGCGCCCTATCCGCCAACCAGCATCCACCTTTCCGCATCGGCAGACTATCGAGTAGCCGATAGCGAACTGACCGCAACACTATCGGCCCAGGACGAAGGACCGGATCCAGCTTCGCTGGCCGCCCGGGTAAACCAAACCATGGCGTGGGCTGCCAAAATCCTTCCCGAGGTCCAGGGCCTGCACTGGCACACCAGCGGCTATGCCACCACGCGCACAGGCGTCAAAACCGCCCCGTGGCGCGTCCAGGAAAGCCTGGTGGTCAGGAGCGCCGACCCGCAAGCGCTCTTGCCGCTCCTGGGTACACTGCAATCTCGAATGCAACTGGAGGGCATTGACTTCACTCCTGCGCCTGGTGAATTGCGCAAGGTCCAGAACCATGCGAGTACAATCGCCCTGCAACGGTTCAGGTCCGATGCCATCAGGTACTGTAAGGCCATGGGATTCACCAAGCCACCACTCTTGGGTGAGATCAATATTCAGACTGGCCAACCTCCCGTTTCTGTCAGGCCATTCCCAGTAATGATGGCGGCCAGAGCGTTGCCGGGACCCGTTACCGCTCGGCCCGGTGAGTTTCGCGGGCGGGTTACCGCTGACGGAACGGCCTATTGTCAAGCTAAAGCCGAATAATACCGAAGTTATCACCCGTGATCACGTTTTGTTAACTGGCATAACATCTGAATCTATCTCAACGCACTATCCTTTAATTGGTTGCGCCATGCAGCTGTATCTGCAATGATTGTTTTTTAGGTTCAATATTGTCAGGGGATTCGACGATGAAACAAGAGGAATATAGCTCAGCAATAGATCGTGCGTTGGACGTCCTAATCCAAGATATATTAGGGAGCCAAGTTGAACCACTGGCCATGATTCGCATGATGGTGAAGGAAACCAGCAGGGCTCCGAAGGATGCCGTCATGATGGCAATGTATGGTCTATTTCTTGCTGGTTTTGAAGTTACAGACGGTAATATACGTTGGTTATTACGTGATGCCGAACTCGGTTTCGATAGTGAGAACACACTATTCACGAAAACGATCAGGAAAGACGTCTTCCCTCTCATGGATGACTTCAAGGCCAAAATTGAAAGCATTAAGCACAGTTATCAGTAACCTTGACCGTGAAAATAATGCCGAACCACTGCGCACGGTGCCCATCTCTTTGCGCTTCCCGCACTCAAATCGTCCAGCCCGATACCCCGGACTTCGGCCGCCCCTGCAAACTACTGGTTATCGGCGAGGCCCCAGGCGCTGACGAAGATCGCGAAGGCAAAGGCTTCGTTGGCCGGTCCGGGCGCATGCTGCACCATCTGCTGGAAGAACAGGGCTTGCGGCGCGGCTACGATTACGGTTGCGCGAATATTGTGCGCTGCCGCCCGCCGGAGAATCGCAAACCAACCGCAGAGGAAATCTGGAATTGCCTTCCTCGACTGGCGGATACCATCCTGCAGGCACACCCAACAGCATTGTTGCTGGTCGGCGGTACGGCGGTTTCGGTGTTTCTGGGTGGCGGAACCTTGGCTCACCAGGTGGCGGCCTCGCGAGGTTTTCCGGCGGTGCGATTCGGAAGATTCTCACCATCCCATCCCATCCTGGCCAAGGCATTGGCGTCATTGCAAGAAATTGTCGCGATACCAATGCCGCACACGAGCCCGCTGGCCTGGAACCGCAAGTCCAAGGATGGTACGCCATGGTCCGCCATTGGGCGGGAGCAGGTAAAACAGGCGGCGCAGTGGACAAAGCGGCAACCACCATGCCCCACCACCTAGATCGTCACAGACTTCCCCGATTTTAGCCCGCGAGAAGCCACCTGATAGTCTTCGGACTTGAGCGCTTTAACGGGTTGAGAGTGTCACTATGATAGCAAGGCATATCGCACGATTGTGGCGAAATCACAGCAACAATAATTTGCTGTGATACGGTGAACTCAATAGCGCGATGTTGCGCACAGAATCAACCACAACCTAAGACCCGGGCCGACACGAGGGGATAAATCGACGGCAGTGAAGACGACGTATCGCAGCCAGCATCAGATCCGCAAAATGACTGATGGCTTACATCTCCAGGCTGGCAGGCTTCGGGCGACACCGAATGCGGCATCGACAAAGCCCAGAGTTCCTTACTGAATTGAGAATACAGAACAGGAATCAAGAAATTGCAAATGGCCCGGCTTCAACCGGGCTTTTTGTCGTGGGCAAGTGCTTTTCGGGGACTGCGGCATAGCGTGCTGACCAAAATTGGTTGCTGGCGCCATCACTCCATTGATGGCGATGCGGTTATACGTTATCGTGCAAATAACGTATAACAGGAGCCGGCCCATGTCGAAAAGCCTTTCTCTCCAGGCGCACAATCTCTATGCACAACTTCTGGATGCCGCCATGCATTCCGAGTTGGCGCGTCTTGGCCTGTTGTCGGCGGACGGGTGCGTGATACGCAAGACGGTTCGCGGACGGGAATATCTCTATTACCAGTATCGGGAGAACGGGAAACAGAAACAGTCCTATGTCGGCCCCGCGTCCGATGCGCATGACCGGTTTTTGAGCGAGTGGCAACAGGAGCGGTCTAGCGCGCAGAAACTGTCCGCCATGTTCATCCGGGGCGGCGGGTACCAACTGGACTCCTTCGCATCCGGATTACTGGATTCTTTCGCGACGCACGGGTTATTTGCCGGCGGCGGGGTGCTGGTGGGTACTTATGCCTTCCTGGCTTATCAGAACATGCTGGGCGTGCGATGGAGCGAAGCCCTCATGACCACGGACGTCGACATCGCGCGGGACCGGCATCATGTGGATCTGGCCATCCTGCCCGGCCACCAGATCGCCGTTCAGGAAATCATGGGAACACTTCGCCCGGAGATGAAGCCCATCTTCGACGTGATGCGCGGCACCCGGCAGATCGTGGCCTATGCCGGCACGGACGGACAATCGCGCCTGGACCTGCTGACACCCATGGTGGGCAAGGAGAGCGTCGACCCGGTCTATGTGCCGGCGCTCAAGTCGTTTGCGGAACCGCTACGGTTCCTGGACTACCTGATCGAGGATGCCCAGTATGCCGTAGCCATCAATCGTCACATGCAACCCATTTTGATCATGGTTCCCAATCCGGCCAGATTCGCACTGCACAAACTGCTCATTTCACAGAAAAGGCCGAAAGGTCAGGAAGCGAAATCCATCAAGGATATTCTGCAGGCGGATCAGTTGTTGGGATTTCTCATCGAACGCTCTTCCCGGTCCTATGACATCGTGGAAGCGTGGGAAGGACTTCACCAGCGCGGCAAGAAATGGGTGACCCCCGTTTGTGCAGGCATGGCGCGCTGCAGCGATACCGTGCGGGTGTGGATGGATGCACACGGGATTTCTTCAAAAGCCTAGTAATTCCCCAAAAAAAACAGGGCTTCGCCTGAACGGCGTAGAATAGGGTAAATACCGGAACCGGCATGGATGGTGCTATATGACGCTGGATGATTTGCAGCAAATGGCGATTGAGGCACAACTTGAACCAAATGCGCCCGGCGCGCTGGCACGGTTCGCTGTGCTGGTGATGGATGCGTGCGCCAAAGAATGCCACAGGCTTTCGGTCGCCATAGACAACGGCGGGACCGTATACCGACGCGAGGCAACGGCCAGCCAATGTGCATCCGCCATCCGGCGAATGGCGTCTGACGCCGGCCAGCAGCAGCCATCCGCCGGTCATGAGGAAACCATGGCGGATTTGCCGTCGCTGAAAAAACAGTTAAGGGGAGTTATGCCCATCCTGTCCGCGCACCTCAAGGCCGCGCGTCTCCGCCACGAGGCCGCCTGCACGGTGCTGTTTAGCGATGGAATCTCCGTAGAACATGCGCGCAAGGTCTGCGCCAGATTGTTATCGGATCTCTGTAGTGACGTGAACGAAATGCCCGGCCGAGCGGAGGCACAAATGGACCACTGGTTGGAGGATAACGGTGATGAGTGAAAAACAGGTGCTTGGTTGCCCTTCCTGCCACGCAAGACCGGAGCTGAACAATATAGACGGTCAGGTCAGGATTGCATGCGGACACCACCCGCACCATCCTGTTCTGGCGGTAGAAAATAGTGTCGATGAGGCCATCATATCCTGGAACGCAAACGACTGGTTATTGCTCGGGGCGAATACGGAAATGCTGAATAAAAGGCCGACATACTCATTCTTACGGGTCGGGATGAGTTATAAATGACTGAAAATAACAAGAACCCAATTATCCACTGCCTGCCAGCCAACGATACCGGGCGTGATTTTGTAGTGGGCGACCTGCACGGCGAGTTAGACCAGCTTCTTGCTCTATTAAAGTCCGTCAGATTCGACAAACAGCATGCCCGTCTCTTTTCCGTGGGCGATCTGGTGGATCGGGGACAGGATTCCATGGGATGTCTCGCACTGCTGAATGAGCCCGCCGGCTGCAAGCCGTGGTTTTTTGCCGTGCGCGGAAACCATGAGGATATGCTGCTCGATTACCTGGGGCTCATGTTCGCGGGGCAGAGGACGCGATATCCTGATGAACACCCGTTCACGTTCAACGGCGGCGAGTGGTTTACGGCACAGAAAACATCCGAACAGGAGCGCCTGGCCAACGAAATGCTTTCCAGCCGTTTGCCTGGACTCCCGCATATTCTGGTGGTCGGCGCCCATGCTGGGCCGCGCCGTTTCCATGTGGTGCATGCCGAACTGGACGGTGGATCGCGCACCCCTTGCAGGGAGCATCCAGGTGAACCATTCCTGGCCATTGATGCCATTCTGGATGCTGGCGGGGGTTTCCCAGAGGACGAGTTCATTCCAGGTTTCGGTGAATACGGGGGCTATGATCTCCGGCTGCTTTGGGGCCGTGAGATGGTCTATGCGTTGCGCGACGGGCACCTCGCCGACGCCGATGAGCCATTTCGGAAGGGCCTCTCTCCGACCTTCTGCGGTCACACCATCCTCAAAGCACCTGAAGCCCCCCTGGTGTTCGAGTCACACGTTCATCTGGATACCGGCGCTTTCATGTCTGGGGGGCGACTCACCATGGTGGAAGTCGGGCGGGAAGACGCGAGACGGTTCACGGCGGTCACCACACATGGCTAACGTACCGTTACCGTACTTCCTCGCGGGACTCGGCATCGTTGGGATGATGGTCGGCAGCTTTCTCAACGTCGTTATCTATCGCGTACCCAACCACCAGTCCATTGCCTATCCACCATCCCAATGCCCGAAATGCGGACACCGGCTGCGCCCATGGGAAAATATTCCGGTACTCAGCTGGGTGGCTTTGCGCGGACGTTGCTCCTCGTGCAAAACGCCCATCTCTGCCCAATATCCCGCCATAGAAATACTGACCGCCGCGCTCACCATGCTGGTTGGTTGGCAGTTGGGGATGGTGCCGCACTTGCTTGCAGCGCTGCTGTTCACATGGGCCATACTCGCCCTGTCCGCCATCGACCTGAAAGCGCAACTCCTTCCGGATGTCATCACAAAGCCGGGGATTATTATGGGCCTTTGCTTCTCCATGCTCAGTCTCTGGCATCCAGCAGATGCATGGGCATTCGTCGGCCCGGTAAACGCTGTCATCGGTACCATTGCCGGATATGGCAGCCTATGGCTCGTGGCTACAGCGTACCGA
>JAEHJW020006881.1_pt1 | contig 15770 bp, 20 predicted proteins | sample 9271431 | NCBI WGS metagenome assembly JAEHJW02
ATATTTAGATGACTTTGCAAAAACGAATAATATAGACCTTGTCAATGAATCGACTGGGAGATATGCCGCTTGTTGCGGCTATGCTTCACGTCTTTGCTATATCGATCTAAACGGAGACGTGAAGATAATGAATACGCTTCCGTGGGAGACCTGCTTTATAATCAACACCGACACCGACGAAGCACAATATGCTTTTATCGTTTACGATTGGTCAATCGTTAACTACGAGACCGGCAAAGAGAAAAAGACCAGACGATTGGAATGGTACGATAAAGAGAATGTGAGTATCTACGTACAGGAAGGAAAGAAATGGATACTTGACAATATCAATCTTCAAACCGAAAACGGAGAAATTGAAAAATCAAATCCCGCTCCTCACACCTTTGATTTTGTGCCTTTAATCCAATTTAAGAATAACGAGAATCTGAAAAATGATTTTTACAAAGTAATTGACAACATCAATGCAATGGATAGTCTGTTAAGTGATGCCCAAAACGAACTCGAACAATTCCGCGCTGGTTATATGGCTGTCACGGGCGGGCTAATCGATGAGGAAGAAAGAAGTAAGGCAAAACGTACGGGCGTATTTAATCTGATAGACCCGGATGCGAAAATTGATTTTCTTAAAAAAGAACTTCCGGTTGACTATCTGAAAGAGCAAAGGGATAAGTTAAACGAAAACATTTACAAATTTGCAAAATCAGTTGACATGAATAACGAAAAGTTTGTTGGTGGCGGCCCTGAATCAGGTGAGTCCCGTAAGTGGCGATTGATGTCTTTGGAATTTAAAACAATATCGAAGGAAAGGAATTTCAGTCACGGTCTTTTGACTATGTACAAAATTTTAATGACGGCGTGGAACAAGGGGAAATATAACTTTGATTATCTCAAGTTATCTTTTCAATTTATCCGGAGCCTGCCTCAAGACTTGTTATATGCGACAAATGTAAACACGGCTTTAGTCGGGACTATATCGGATAAAACCAGACTAACGTTAATGCCGTTTATTAAAAATGCCGATGATGAGCTAAAATTAATGGCAGAAGAAAAAGCGGCTGATCCCCCGATTGATTTTAACACTCCTGCACAGCAATACGATAAGAACGGTAAACCGATTGATGCAAGTGGCGCACCGATTGACAGCACGGGTTATCAGGCATGACAGAAGATGAGATCAATAAACGTCTTGCACGTCTGCTTTCAAACGGAGACACTAACGTTGAGAAACTTATTGCAGGCAGCGAGAAAAGACTTGTCGGGGCTTATAAAACCGCTCTTGCAGATATCAAGAAAGAAATCGCTTGGATATTTGAGAAGTACGGTAATGACGTGTCTTATGCCGATATGATGCGTTACAACCGGCTGCAAAACCTTCAAAATGAAATCGCCAATCAAGTTAAAACACTTGCAAACCAAAACATTAAAACAGTCGGGGACGGATTAACAAATTTTTTTAGCGAAAGTTATTATCGTTCTGCTTTTGGTCTTGAGGTTAGTCTCGGTGCTAAATTAGGCTTCGGTTTGCTTGATCCGAAGGTAATCAGAGCCTCAATTATAAATCCGGCAGACCGAATAAATTGGAATGCCTACCCGGACATAATCAAAAACAATGCACAGAAATACGCTGGGCAAATAATCAACGAAGTATCAACGGGGCTAATCAAAGGTAGTGGATATGCCAAGATAGCCGCTGCCGTTACTGATAAGACCGGCATTGATGCAAATAGATCATTAAGGATAATTCGGACAGAGGGACACCGGGCACAGTCAGCAGGCAGAATACTTGCGTTTGATAAGTCAGAGGCCGCAGCTAATCGGCTCGGTGTTGCGATGGCAAAAACATGGGTTGCAACATTAGACAATCGTACTCGTGCAGATCATAGATATATGGATAAAAAAGAAGCAGACCCTGAAACGGGATTGTTCAAATTTAAATCCGGGGCAACTACTCAAGGACCAGGATTATCAGGGATAGCAGATGAAGACATCAATTGCCGTTGCACCATGACAAACAAAATTAAAATGTTTAGCGATGGCTTGCGGAAAGACAATATAACAAAAGCAGTCATCCCGAATATGTCTTATCAGGAATGGTATAGCACGAGAATAGCATCCTAAGACAAAAAAAATATCTACTCATTTAAGCCGGTTTATCCGGCTTTTTTATTTCCCTTCCCAATTCCTACTAAAAAGTAGGATGACAAGCCGAAATCATTTCCTTACTTTTTCCCTATCAAAAATTCCGAACTGCAAGCGAGTATTGCAGGGCGGAGTGAAAACAAAATTTAATAATGAACTTGACGGCGAGAACGGCAAGGGCAAAAATAAGGAGATCGGGAAACATGGAACTTGCAGAGATACAAACATACTTTGAGGCAAACAAAGACAAACCGGAAGTGCAAAAGTTTGTCAATGGCTTTGTCACTTCGGATCGTGTGAATGCTTTCTTGGGTACGGACGAAGGTGCGAAGATTATTCAGCCAATCAAGGATCAACATTTTAGTAAGAGCCTTGAAAGTTGGAAGTCAAAGAATCTTCAAACTATCATCGATGAGGAAGTTGGCAAGCGATCACCGAAGGAAACCGAAGACCAAAAACGACTTCGGAAACTTGAGGAAGAGAACTTAGCAATTAGAAAGCAAAACAAAATTAGCGAGTTCAAAAATAAAGCCTCAAAGTTTGCCTCTGAAAAAAATATCCCCGTTGCATTACTCGATCATCTGAACTATCCCGAAACTGACGAGGAACTAAACGGCAGGCTCGGAGCAATAGCAGAAATTTTTAAGGATTTGACTTTTAAACAAAACGGCAGACAGAGACCCGCGAGTCACGGAAATTCAGACCCAAGGGCAACGATGAATGACATTATCCGCCAGGCTGCCGGACACAGATAAAAAAAACAATTAACACGGAGTAAAACATCATGCGTTTCTTATTAAACTTCTTATTAGCCCTCTATGACAAAATGTTCATGCCTCTTTGGTTCGCAGGCACATTTAATTCTGTAACTGATCGGACTGATTCCGGCGCACTCATACCGGAAGAAGTTACAAGTGAGATTTTTCAAAACCTTCCGCAGCAAAGTTCTTTCTTACAATTAGCGAGACGGCTTCCCGATATGTCGAGAAAACAATTAAGGATGCCAATACTTTCTGTATTGCCTACGGGGTATTTTGTCAATGGCGACACAGGCTTTAAGCAAACCACAGATCAAGCATGGGCGAATAAATACATCAATGCCGAGGCAATCGCTGTAATTGTCCCCATCCCGGAAGACGTAATAAATGATGTCGATTACGACATGTGGAAAGAAATTCAACCTCGATTAGTCGAAGCATTTGGGAAAGTAATTGATTTAGCAGTATTCCACGGGACTAATAAACCCGCAACTTGGCCTACTGCAATAGTCCCCGGTGCTTTAGCAACAGGAAATTCCGTTGCTCTTGGAACCGGTGTTGATATGTACGATGATCTTTTGGGAGAAAACGGAGTCATTAGTGCAGTCGAAGCAGATGGCTATATGGTTAATGCTCATGTTGCAGCAATGAGCATGAGAGGCAAACTAAGAGGTTTGCGTGATGCTGACGGACATCCGATCTTCACAACGAACATGCAGCAAGCAGGAAGTTATTTACTTGATGGTAACGGCATTCTATTCCCCCGTAACGGCGGGATTGATCCTACATCCGCTCTTTTAATTAGCGGTGATTTTAGTCAGGCTGTTTATAGCATAAGGCAGGAAATCTCATGGAAGGTGCTATCCGAAGCAGTCATTACTGACGATACCGGCGCAGTTGTTTACAATCTTCCTCAACAGGATATGGTTGCATTACGTGCAGTCATGAGACTTGGTTGGGAGATCCCAAACCCGGTTAATAGTTTACAAGCCAACGCAGCAACTAGATATCCTTTTGGCGTTTTGACACCTTAGTTTTTGATAGGTTGAATTAAGCGTCCCGGAGAAAAATCTGGGACAATTTTTTACGGATTTATAAAATAATTTTTTGGAGATAAACATCATGGGATTCTATCCTGAAAACCCAAATCTTGGGCAACACATACAAAGCAATATACCTGGGGTTAACCCCGACATGGCTTTTCTTGCTCACTTCCAAGTCAGTGCCGTCAATGCGGTCGCTGCCGATCAAGTTTCTGTTTTAGCCGCAACCGCTCTTACTGCTGCGGGGCAAAACATAGTCGCCGCTATAACTAATCCGAGAGTCCCCCGTAATATCGGAATCATTGGCAATGCAGTTGGAATCGCTGGCAATGTGGTTATACACGGGACTAACTACAATAACGAAGTCATCACCGAGACAATAGCCTTAAACGGCAATGTTGCTGTAAACGGTGCAAAGGCATTCAAGACCGTAACTCAAATTGATTTGCCGATTCAAACGCACGCTGGTACTGATACTGTTAGTGTTGGCTTTGGCGATAGCCTTGGCTTACCTTTTAAATTAACTCACAATACTGTTTTAAAAACTTTTTTGAATAATGTGTTAGAGGCAACCGCCCCAACTGTTACTGTCAGCCCCACGGCGTTTGAAACCAACACGGTTGATCTAAATAGTGCTCTTGATGGGCATGTTGTCGATATATACTTAATAGTTTAATCGCAACACTCATAGGGGAGTAAATCTCCCCTCTTTTTTATAAACAGTATTTGGAGAGAATTGAAATGCCCATAGTAAAAATTCTAAAGCAAACGAGATTCAAGGAAAAGCCACTGCTTCCCGGGATGAAGATCGAAGTCGACCAAAAGACTGCCGACAGATGGGTTGCTAAGAAGATCGCTTTGATTGAGACCGCAACACAAACTAAAACAATCAACGTTCCGAAAGATGTTAAAAAGCCGAAAGATTTAGCAAATGATAATATCGCTAACCGAAGCTAAAACATTTTTGCAGATACCGGCGACCGTGTCAACGTATGATGATTTAATCAATCAACTCATACCGCACGTCGAAGTGATGGCAATGGAGAGGACTAGAAACTTTTTCCACGCACAACCTCAATTAATCGGTGCCGGCATTTCCTTTGCCGCAGCGACCAAGACAATAACCAACATCGCTGGAAATTTTCTTTCGCTAGTTCCCTACCCACTCGGCACACGTTATGGGTCAATAGTGGATAACGATGATCTTTTGGAGACTTACATCTTACGAGTAAAATTTCAAGCCGGTATGTACGTCCACATTGAACAATCACTGCTTAATGATGGCATACACCTAATCAAAAGCGTACCAGATGGGAACACTATTGTATTAGACGATAACGACACCGTATTCGATGAATCAATGGGAATGCTTGTGAGAATAACGAGAATGAATTTCAAGCCGGGCTTAAAACTTGCCTTCTCCCGGTTAATTGGGTTCTATCTGATTAAGAATTACGGTGTTAAGTCTAAAAGTTTAGGCGATTATTCCGAGACCTACAAAAACGAAGACGAAGCTTATGACCAAATATTAAAGCCATACAGAAGGGTAACAGGATAATGCCGATAAACGATTTATATAACTCCGGATATATTATCAAACGACCTACGAATGTAAGCGACGGCGCAGGCAGCACAACGCCGGGACTAACTGTCGTTTGTACTACTGATGGCAGGATGAGACAGCTAAACGGGAACGAAGTAATTGCAAACGACAAACTTGGGCAGCAAACCTCACACAGATTTTATTGCCCTATAATAGATTTAAAATTTCTTGACAGAATCTTGAATCCGGTTGATAATAAATATTATGAAGTACGTCTCGTAAACAATCCCTGGGACGCAAATGAGTTCTTACAAGCCGATTGTATCTATAAAGAGGAATATCAATAATGCCTTTTGACAAAAGTCAGTTTAAGAATTTGATTAGTAGAACTCTGAATGAGAATAATCTCTATTCGGATTCTGCTGTTAACCTATTGCTAGGCACGGCAGCACAAGAAAGTCAGTTCGGGACGTACCTGAAACAATTAGGCGCGGGGCCAGCATTAGGCGTATTCCAAATGGAAGAACCAACATTCAATTGGCTTAAAAAAGTTTATGTCCCAAAATATCAGATTGGTGAATTTGCGGAACTTGAATACAACCTTAAGCAAGCAATCTTATTATGCCGGTTAAGATATCAAATAGTCCCGGAGCCTTTACCAGCCGCAGACGATATTGAAGGGCTAGCTAGATATTGGAAACACTATTACAACACGCTTGCAGGTAAAGGCAAGGTGACGGAGTTTATCAGCAATTATAATAAATACGTGAGTTAGTGATGACAAATGATTCTATTAACATGAGTGCCGAAGGACTAGAAATAGTCCCCGATAATAATTTAAACGAAAACAATTTCAACTTAGGAGAAATAAAAATGGACACAGTAACAACAATCGGAAAAGTAAGTGCAGACAATACGACTGCCTTATTAGTGGCTCTTTGTGATTTAGCAGTGGCAACAAAACAGAGTTTAGATGATGACGGGAAGATTACCCCTGCCGATTCAATCCATTACATAAGCAGCGTGATTCCTGTCTTTAATGGAGTTATGGGAATCCAGAAGATCCCTGCCGAATTCAAAGACGGGTTTGATGATGTTGAAAAACAGAGCATGACAGCAAAAGTAAACGAAGCATTGAAGGGGCTTGATGCTAACGATATCGCAGCAACCGACGCAGCCCTTGATGTTGTCTATGCTCTGCAGAAATTCTTCTTAGTTTCCGGCGTTATAAAGAAAAGTGTTTGATACACTAAAAAATATCGCTCAAAAACTTGCTAATGGAATATCGACGGCTTATAACTTCCTTGAGGGGAAGAAAAGGCGCATCGCATTAGTGGCAGGCGTTGTAATGTCGATTGCAAAACCTTACACCGTAGTTTATAAAATTGCGGAAGCCTCATTTTATATCTTCGGAAGTGCAGACGCGATATCAGCATCTAAAAAAATAATTACTAAAAATCTCCCTTCGGGGTTGTCCTCTAAGGAGTAAGCGATGCAAGAAACTAAATCATGGATAAATAGAAATTGGCAGATCGTTGTCGCTGTCTGCCTTGTAGTCTTTAACGTTGGCTATACAGTCGCAAGGATTGAAGGTAAGCCGGATCGGCAAGAAGTGACAAATCAGATTACAAAAGCTATTGACGATTATAATCAAAATAGCAAAGAAAATTACATCGAAATTAAAAAAGTACCAGGTTTAAGAGAAAGTTTAGAGAGCATAAACGACAAATTGCAGGACTTACAAAACCGTTTCGATAAAATGGAAAATAAGATTTATAAATAATGATTAACAACTGGCAAGAGGCAAACGTATTAGCGCATTTGAAGCAAAGAGCTGCCGATAAGTTAGAGCTAATCGGCGAATTTGGCGAAGGAGTTGCTAAACAAATTTGCCCGGTTGACACAGGCAATCTAAGAGGCAGCATACATCATGAAGTAAATGAAGACGGGATGTATGTGAGAATTGGAACTCCCGTTGAATATGCGGCTTATGTCGAGTTTGGCACCGGAGAGAAAGCGGAAAACGGAAACGGCAAACCCGGATTTCCGGGGCAAAAAGCGCAACCGTTTTTAAGACCGATTTTGATGGATCACAAAAAAGAAATACAGCAACTAGCAAACTTATGATACCAGAGACAAGAGCGGCAATATATAACGTTGGGAAGAACATCACCGGGTTAACGGGCGGGTTCTTCTACCTAATTGCGCCGTCTCTTACCGTTAGTCCTTACGCTGTGTTTTCGCAAATATCGAATCCGTTTACTCAAGACACAGTCAATGATTTTGAGGACGTTTACTTCCAAATTAATATTTATTCGCTAAGTGCGGCAGAGGCTGGGACATTATTTGAAGCAGCTAAAAAGTTGTTTGACAATGCAGAGGCACAACTAACAACAGTAAATTATTCGGCGATAAGAATTCAAAGGCAATTGACACGTGAATCGGTTTTAGATAAGACCTTCATGAATACGATACAATATCGTTTACAATTACAAAAAAAATAAAGAAGTGAGGTAAATAAAATGGCAAATGAAGTAACGGGTAAGACCCTTAAGCTTTTTGTAAATGCAGTTGAGCAGGCGGTAACGAAAGTTGGGTTTGACCGCAATTTCACGCTGCTTGATTCGACCACGTCCGCAACAGTCGCTCCGGGAATGGAATCAGTTGCAGGGCGGGCAAAATCGACAATCAACATTGAAGCCCCCTTGTTAACCGCATTAGGGGCAGAGATAGTGACCGGGACATTAACGGCAGGCACTAAATATTTAGTCACAGGCGGCACAATAGGTACACATGCGATTGGGACGATATTCACTTCCGATGGGACAGAGACGGCGAGTGCAACGAACAAAGCTAAACCACTTGGGACAATGGCAACGGGGAAAGATTTAGCCGTTACTATTTCGGGGTCAACTTTTGCCTGCACGGATGCTGACTATAATGTTAACTATACCGAATTAGACAGTACCACAACCGGGACGGCATCGCCCAACATGGAAGCGGTCGCAGGTAGAGCAAAAATAACGACAAAGTTTGATGCCATAATGTACAGAGCGACTGCGGATTTAATTACAAACTCCGCTCCTGTGCCTGTACCTATTGTCTTGACGTTGGGATCGGGCATTACAGTAACGGGCAATGCAATATTACATCAAATGCAAATAACAGACGAGTATAACGGTATTTGCAAAGTAACTTACAACGCTGAATGGCAAGGTATGCCTGTTGAAGTTGGTGTCGGATATTTGACTTTAGCCACATTGCAAACAGCCGATATTACTTACGAGGCCGGTGCTATAACAGATAAAGGAGTCACGGGTAATGTCATGTTGCTGACAAAAGCAATAACAAGCACCGTTGCGGCAGAGGCTAAAATAGTTTACACAGGTGTTTGGAACGGCGCAATAACTCCGACAATTTACGCATGATAGTTTTTATCAAGCACAAAGGATATCGGCTGTCGAAGCGTAAGGCAATTGAAGTAAACAACCTTGCGGAGTTCGCTCAAAGTCTGTCAATGCCGGAAGGCGAGACAACACTTTCGGCAGAGACGTTAAAGAATAGTCTGATAATTAGTTCACAAATTATTTTGGACTCTATTAAGGCAACTTATAAAAATTTCTCATTCATTAAAAAAATATTTGCTTTCCGATACCGGAGATTATTAGCCGCAGGAGTGTTTCCCATCTTGGACAATTTAACTCCCGAAGATATGGGAATAGCAAGGCGGAATATTGCGGAAATGGAAGACAGTAAAAAAAAAGTAGTGGAAGCGGGAAAGTTCTTGGACGAAACGTAGTTAAGGGGCTTATAAATCTTCATTACGGAATACCGATGAATAGAGTTGAGGATTTGGACATTGATGATTACAGACTAAAGATATTCACAATTTTTAATAATGCTGTTTTACATTCGCTAGGCCCGAAAGACTTTAAATTCCAAACAGATGATGAGTCGGCATCGGAACTTGAACGGCAGATTGAAACTGCGATAAAAAAAGGATATAGTTTATAGAATGGCAATCGAAGGCGAAAAATTAGGCGAAGTATTTGTTGAGATAAAACTTAGCATGGGTAAGTTAGAATCCGACATGAAAACGCTGAAAGACAAACTCGATAAGGGCACACCTAAGCCAAAGATAGACTATGACACTACCTTAGGGAAAAAGAAAATCTCCGAACTACAGGAGATGCAAACCAAACTTAAAGCCACTCTTGAAAAGAAAATCTCACTTAATGCGGACGCAAATTCTCTTGACCGTACAAGATCGGTTTTGGGCGATGTACAAAATAAACTTCGAGGTGTTGGAACTGCCGGAGAGGAGGCCACTGGCAAGCTTAAAACAGGGTTCCAGTCATTCATTGGCACACTTGCCTCGCTTTATGTTATCCGTGAAGTTGTTGGCTTTATTAAAGACATTACACTAGAGGCAGCGCAATTTGAAGAAGTCTCATCCTATTTCAGGGGTAGTGCCGAAGATATGCGGAATTTCAGGAAAGCAACTCAAGACACCGTTTCTGATATGGGGTTGATGAAGTTATCTAACCAGGCAAGCGATTTAGGCATATCACTTGAACAACAACCATTACTATTTGTATTAGCCAAGCGTGCCGCAGAAGCCTATGGCACTGATACTGCTTCGGGTTTCCAGATGGTCACGATGGCGACCGAAGGCAACATCCGGGGACTTCGAGCGGTCGGTGTGCAAAAGATGGTTTATAACCAAATAGTAAAAGATTTGGCAAGAGCACATGGCGGACTTATTACAGAGATGGACGCTGAAACTCAAAAAGAAATACGGATGCAGGCTATTATCAAAGCAACCGGCGTTACTATGGACGAGGTAAATAAAAGCGTAAAGAGCCATGCAGACAGAATTGAGACGATTAGTACAAATTGGGAAAACTTAAAGGTTGTTTTAGGAAAAGGCTTAACCCCGTTTTTTGCCGGCATCATGGACGGGCTTAATAAAGCAATAACCGGTTTTGAAACGCTCATACAGAAGATGGCGGGTGTTAAGACGATTGCTGGCGGAGCGGATAGGCAAACATCCTATGCGGAATCTTTAAGCACGTTAACACCCGATTTAGTAAATAAGGAACGAGATAGAGTACTTAAACAGGCTTCCGATCTTAGAGATAAAATTGCAGATATAAAAGCCAAGCCGGGGACAATATTCGGTGTGCCGTGGACTGATGAAGACGCAGCGAAGTTAAAAGTTTACGAGGCCCAACTCAATAGTGTAAATGAACAAATCGCAGTCATCAACAACACAAAGCTTTACCTGCCAAAAGCCGATAAAACAGATAATAAAGTTGGGGGACTTACACCCGAAGCAATGGAAGCACGGGCGCAGAAGCAGAAAGAGCAAGAAGCAAAAAGACAGCAAATAGTAAAGAGCTATTACGATAACGTTACCTTCCTTGATGCGAACTATTGGGACTATCGAAATAAAGCGATGGCAGACGAAGCCGCAAAAGAGAAAGCGGCTCTTGGCAATAAATTTAATGTCGAAGTCTTTTATAACGGACAAAAGAAAAAACTTGTTGATGATTATGTAAAATTTTTAAATGATAAACTAAAGCCAGTCACCGGCACAGACACTTATAAATTTAATTCTAACGGTGAACTTGAGGGCTTCGGTTCTCCGACAAGTGATTTAACGGGCTTAAAAACTCCTTCGTCAATGAAAATGAAAAATGCCGGGGCTTTACCTGATGCGCTTAACCCGACGAAGCAATTAGAGGATTGGAAGAAACAGCACAGCGAACTTGCGGCAATCGCTCAAACAATCGTACAAATCGATTCTACTTTTGCAAGTGCTATTGACGATATGCTATTCAAAGGTAAAAGTTTCACTCAATCATTCGGGGATGCTTTCAAGGGCATGGGTGAAATGATTATATCTACCTTAACGGAAATAGCAGTCAAGTTTGCAATGCTTAAAGCGGCAGAAGCGATATTCGGGGCTGCATCAGGTGGCTTTGGTGGTTTTTTAATAAGTATGCTTGGTGGTAAAATACCGGCTCATACAGGCGGTGAATTTGTCGGCACAAATAACGGAGTAATGAAACTTGCAGCGGGCGGAAGCTTTATTGTCCCGCAAGGCTACCAACATGATTCGTTCCCTCTTATGGTTGAGACAGGTGAAAGAGTTAGTGTTACTCCCGCTAGTCAAGTAAGCAATTCAAGCAATGGTTATTCTACGAAGGAAATTGTTTCTGCAATAAAAGCAATGAATATGAATATGATTAGTCTAGGGCAAAAGCCAATCCAGATACATTTAAGCTCGGCAGACCCGACATTGGCGGTTAAAAATAATATTGGAATCCAAAATAAATTAGTTCGTGGCGGGCTAAAAACAGATTTAGTTAGGACTAGCGTATGACGGTGGAAATTTACAGATCATCTGCATGGCAGGATATAAGCGACTATGTTTCTAAGGCATCGCCTGTGCCTTATATAGGGATGAACCGAGACTGGACTTCTATAAACGAGCATTTCGATTGTTCGATTTCATTTGGTTGCCCATATATACCGGTATTAAGCGACAAGATAAAAGTGACGGTTTACAACACGATTATTTTTTCCGGTTTTATAACAAGAACACCGTCAAATGCAGACTCAAGGACTTACGATATAGAAGTGTCGCACAATTTATTGTTATTGCAAAATCTCTTGGTCGAGCATTCATCAGGGATAACCGCTTGTGCAATAGTTGACGGATATGGTTATAGATTATTCTACATCCTACCATTGCTTAAGGAAATGTTCACCTTAAGCGGCTTAATTTTAGATACGACAGCAGTTGAGAATATTCTTGTCTTCCACGATGCAACACTAGGCATAGACGTTTATTATAGATCATTCTATACTTGGGAACCAGCGTTATATTGTATCAATCAATCCATTGCGGCTAATTATACCGTTATTGATGATACGTTGCTTAACAAATATAACGGAAGCAAGATAACTTTTTATGACTATTTCAATGAGATCATATCCGGCTTTGGTTTCGGAATCCAGATAACCGATATTAATACATTTAAATTAATTGCGCCTACTTCGGGCTATACTCCTAGTGATGATACTAAATACTCCTACGTAAGCGACCCCATAACAGCCGCATCAAAAGATGCGGTGGCTACTTACAATGTTGCGGGCGTTAATTATAGCGATTATACAAACACGACACCTTACGCAAGATCAGCACCCGTAAATGTAAGTGGGCTAGGGACGCTTGCATTGTCGTGGTATTCTAACAACCTTATTCTGTGGAATGATGACCCGACTAATACGATCCCATATTCGACAGGTGGGGGGCTCTATCCGTTTGCCACCAACTCGGCTTCTGTGGGAATGAATGTAACTAAAAATAAATTTAACGCCAACTGTGCGAATTACACGGAAGAACGGATTACAACGGATATCGATTTAACGCCACGCACCGTGATTCAAAATTATATTGATTTAGAAAAGAGAACGTCAATCATAATCCAGGAGACCTACTAATGATATTCGGTTTAGGTTGTCCAATGTTTATGAGTACAGGAGTCCCGGATTATGCGACTATAAAACTTGATTATGCTTTTATCAAGAAATTGTCTTTCAGTGAACCACGCATGTCGGAGTTAGTAAGTGTAATCACGGGCAAGCGAAAATATGATTGGCTAGGCGATTGGGGATCATTTACAATCACTGTCAATCTTTTCCCATACGCTAACCCATCAGTCGCATTTAATACGATTGCAAAATATTTACATCAGCAAGTTATTCTCTATCCTTACCGGGATGGTGCAAGTTTAGGCGATGGCAATGGTTTGCCGGTGTCTTTATTAGCCGCGACAATCACAAACATTACTAATGCTACTGTCCCCGTAATAACGGCCCCCGGACATGGTCTAACAAACGGGGCATTAGTCTCTATCAATCGAGTTGTCGGCATGAGCGGAATAAATGGCTGGCAACCTTACATCAACTATATAGATGCAGATCATTTCAGCGTTAACATTGACACGACGGCAATGGGCGTTTACGCATCCGGCGGAGTGGTTTCTAAATATACTCCATTCTTTATAAACAGCATCACGCCTTATTACAAGGAAGATATCGGGGCACAATATGATGTCATTGATATTGAGTTTATTGCAAGCGATTATATAGACATGAGGAAAAGCGTAATATGATATTCGGGCGTTCAAATAGTAAGATGGTTTCGGGTTCGGTTGTAATAGATCTTCCGAACTCCGTGTTATCCCCTGAGTGGATGTCGCCTGATATTATTATTCAGCCTTCCGTTATTACGGGTAAAAGAAATTTCATTTCGAAGGGCGACTATTCCAAATTCAAACTGCAAATAAATTTGTTTGAATATTCTGATCCGGTGGCGAAGTTTAAAGAAATTACTAGTTATTTAGGGCAGCACGTTGTATTCTACCCGCATAATTACGATAAGCCGGTTACTGATAAAGCGGGTCATTCGGTCCTTTTCCTGTTTACAAATTTTAGCGCATATTATTTAGCTGATACAATCGATAAGGATGTTATCCTTATGGACTTCATTGCATCCGGTTACTCGGACATTTCGGGCACTTACTATAAGCAGACATTCACAACCGAAGACGGGCAACCATTCACGACCGAAGACGGCACACAAATAATTTTGGACTATTAACAATGAAAAAAATAATATTTTTAATTTTTATTATCACAACTGAACTTGTCTATGGGCAAAGTGCGAGTCTAACCAAACTCGTGCCGACCGATTCAATTCGCCCGCCTGATTTATTCCTTATTACAAGAATGACGGACACAACGTCCCGTAAAGCTAATTGGGGGATGCTAAATGATTATACACATACCTCACATCCGTTTACGGACGGTTGGCAGAATGGTTATGGATGGAAGATTGACTCTGCAAACGGCGAATATACTTTAACCATCGACAACGTTACCATAAGAGGAACGTTATCTGCTTATAAACTTTTGATCAACCAAATAAAAGCAAGCAACGGAAATTTATTAATCACCTCGTCTGCAAGCGTGAACACTGTGGCAAGTGATCAATCGTATTTTACTTGCGATTCAGCCGCTGGGAGTGGCATTGCTCCTTTCCATGCAGGCGACATGATAATGGCTCAAGAGGTTGATATTACTGCCGCAACATTTGACTCAAGCGGGAATATAGCCTCTGCGGGTTTACCCTGGCATCCACCTTCTCCGCCACCTGCTTTAACAAAGAGATTAATCTTCTTAGTCTCAAGTGTTTCCGGTCTAAGAATTAATATTACAAGTTTATATGGTGCTCCCGCAAATTACGGGACGATTCAGAAGGGCGACATATTTGTAAGGTTTGGGAATACAAGTCTATCATCCGGGAGATGCGGACTTATCGGAATTTATTCGGACGAGCAGAATTCCCCTTATCTAAGAGTCACGGACTCTGTGGATAGTTGGACTGCCTGGAAATCGCCTAATTCGGTAAAGGCGCAGTTAGGCAAGTTAGACGGGCTTACTATTGCGGGCTATGGTGCTTTAACCGGCTATGGTCTCTATGCAAATCGATTTTATTTAATTGCGGACACAAATAATTATATCGCCTTCGATGGTAGTTCGTTTAAAACAAAAATTGGCGGGACTAGTATCTCGCAAATGGACAATAAGATTAATCTAACGGCTGCTTCTGTTAGTGGCGGGACAGTATATTCGGCGCAAGATACATTGTGGTCAGCTCTTTGGACTGCATGGGGTACGTATGGCTCAGGTGCGGGGAATGACATTCGTAAACTTGTCGATTCGACCTTGGCTTTAAGGTCTGGAATAAATATTATCTCGGATTCGGTACAAATATTCTCGTCAAGCATTTTGACAATTAGAGACAAAGTCACTGCAGATTCCGCTCTTATCTCTGTCAATGCCTCGAGCATTGCTTTGGAAGTTTCCCGAAGAACTTCTGATAGTGCAAACGTTCATTCATCTTTAACTCTGCAAGCGGGACAAATAGGCGCGATAGTAGATTCAAACGCAACTTATAGAGGCTTGTTTAACACTTACGGGACATCAATAACACAGAATGCAAATAATATTGCCCTGCAAGCTACTCATTTGGTTGACTTAGATGATAGTCTTGTTATCCATAGAAGTTTGATTGATGCAAACAGTGATTCGATTGCGTTAAGGGTTTCGACGACAACTTATAATACTATTGTCGGCAGAATGACAACCGCCGAAAGTAATATTAGCATTAACTCAAATAGTATTTCTTTAGTCTCTACAAGGCTAACAAAT
>JAEHJW020003549.1_pt2 | contig 15765 bp, 6 predicted proteins | sample 9271431 | NCBI WGS metagenome assembly JAEHJW02
TTTACTAGCATGTCAACTGCTAATGCTCAAGTTACTGGTGGTGCGATAACTTCAACACCAATCAGTGGGTCAACTGGGTCGTTTACTAGCATGTCAACTGCTAATGCTCAAGTTACTGGTGGTGCAATTAGTGGCGCTTCAGTAAGTGCTACTACATTAACAGCTAGCGGCGCATTTGTAGCGAATTCAACAGCTACACTAGCTGGCATAACTGATATTACTAATACTACACAAAGCACAGCGCCAACTAATGGGGCTTTAATTGTTGCTGGTGGTGTTGGTGTTGGCATGAACGTTAATGTTGGTGGTAATGTTGTTGTTTCCCAAACGACTACCATGGGCAATATAACGGTTGGCGGTAACAGTATTACGTCGGTTGGTAACGTGGACATCAGCGGAGCATCAGTAGTTATTGGTGCATTGACTATGCCACAAGTTGATGCCGCAGCCGGATCAGTGATGACGACTAATGGTGCAGGGGTTATTAGTTTACAACCAGTTAGTGCAGCAGTAGTTGGAAACATTGTTCCCCTTGGCACTCCATTGCATAGTTCTTTAACAGGTGCTAATTTGGCTGTCAATACATTCAGCACAACGACCGCGGTCACAGATGCAATCGATGATCTAAATGTTGTTTTAGGAAAGCTAGTGCCACCGGCTCCTCCAGCATTTCCAAATGGTTCATTGGCAATATCTGGACTTTCAAGCGGATTGCGCATGACAGCGTTTACCCAGGTTAATAATACGACAACTGGAAGCAAACAATTAGCAGCAGGATCAACCGTATCAGCATTTAGCCGTTCGTCAAGCTATTCAACTAACACATTTACTAATGTTGGTCCAGGCGAATCAGGCAATGTGTCAGTTATGTTAGACGGTGTCGTTGCTGGAACTCATACGATGGTTCCGTCATTAACTAATAATGGCACTTACGGCAACTTAGTTATTAGCAATAACGTTGACTATGGCACAATAGATGGCAGAGCCCTTTTGTTCTGGAATAGTTTTGATGCATCGGCATCTGGCACCGTTCCTGCAGGATGGAATGAAGTCTATTTAACTGATACAGCGGCTGGAACTACAAATACGCCAGTCTGGTATTTTGATGCCAGTGCTCCGGGAACTCCAGTTGTTACCGTTGCGACATTTACGCCAACGACTGTAGTTACTGCAAACAGTAGTTCGATTGCTCATTATACAAGTTCGACGGTGTTTACAGCTAGCGGAACTGCAAATAAGCTAAGTGGAGATTTGTATCCAGCAACTGATACGTTCTTAACAGGTAGCGCAGGTGGTCAATTCCAAACTCCAGCATCGGTAACATACACGGCAGCTGGTGTTACTACTCCATTGGCACAGAATTTGTATGTAGTGTCGGGTAGCGCATCGTATTCAACGACTGCTAATACTGTAAATGCAACAGGATCTAGTTCAAGTGGCCCAAGCATATCGGTTAACAATAGTTATTCGGTTGGATCAGCTACAGCGAGCCCAGGCGCAACGGTGCTAACGATTAATACCGCAGATACTTCTACAGTCAATGAAAATAACATAGTTGTTGGCACGTTTGGAACTGGTGGATCAGCAAGCGCAATTCGTGCTGGTGGATTCCCATCTGGTGCAACTCCAGTGACTTCAGGCGCAACGGCATGGAATAGTTCAACAGCATTGCCGACGTATGAAGGAACAGTAGTTGCTGGCGTAGCTAAATACGACGTTACTAATTATAGCGTAGGTTATTTACCAGTTGGCCCCGATTTAAGTGTTGGCAGAACAGCAACTCAGTATATGACGTTTAGAATTCAAAGGGATTCGGTGTCGAAATTCAATATTGCAGCAACAGGAAAAGTAAGTGGGGTTGAGGTCGCGCTTCCTGGTTCTTCAATTGATACAACGGCTTTACCGACAAATGGCTGGATTAACCCTGCTATAGCATATCTAGGGTCGGGAGTCCCAGGCACTGGAACCGGCGGTAACGGTAGTGTGGGTTGCTCAATTGGTGGAACATTTACAGTTGGCGCAACATTAACGCAAAGCATAACCGTAACTTTTGGTACTGAGTCAAGTCATAACAGCACTAACAATTATATATATGTAAGATTTGCGCTGAATGCGGGCGACAACTTGACAGCATTAAGTTTTGTTAACCCAACAAATTAATATCTAGGAGAAGATAAAAAATGACAATAAGTATCAATCAACAAGTAGACGACCTTTTTAAGAAACTTATATATGGGGTCGCGAAAACCGACACATCGGCAAACAAGTCTCCTAGTAATGAGGCGAATCCAAGCCCGTTGTTAATTCGTGGCGACCAGGTATGGAATCAATCTAGTTTGATTCCATCAACGGCACCAGGGGCAACGGCAGGCGTGGTTACTGTATATTCTGGAACATCATCGGTAGCGGCAACGAGTGATCCAACTGTAGTGCCTTCAACGAGAACATGGCATACGGGATTGACCAACTGGATTCCAGTTCAGTTTGGTGCAACGTATGCTGTAGAAATTTATGCAGATGTAATTGGAGCCACTAACCCACAAGTAACTGGGACTTTATTGCCTCCTGATGGTATTAATAGTGATGGATATATTTTCGATTACCAAGCTGGTATATTGAATTTTGCAGATACTAATATCCCAGCAGCATTGACTGGAAAGACCATTTATGTAGTTGGCCATGTTTACTCGGGGACAATGGGTATTTCTAACAATGCAAGTTTTGGTAATTTAACCGTTTCGGGAAGCACATTAACCACTTCGGTCACGAACGGCAACGTAACTATTGCAGCTAATGGCACAGGTTCAGTTATTTTGAATAGTCCAACGGATATTCAAGGTAATACAGCTATAGCGGGGTCGATGACTGTAGCAGGTTCTATTACTGGCACTACTGTAACTGGTAATGTAGTTTCAAGTGGAACAAGTACTTTTTCAAATGCTCAAATAACAAGTGGATCAGTTACTGGTTTGGCATCGTTGAGTGCAACGACTGGTTCAGTAACTAATTTGTCAAGTAGCAATGCAGTAATTACTGGCGGTGCAATTACTTCAACGCCAATTAGTGGATCTACTGGTTCGTTTACTAGCATGACCACTGCCGATGCAGTAATTACTGGTGGAAATGCAACGGGTCTAGGCACTGTTTCAGCTACAAATGGTTCAGTAACTAATTTGTCAAGTAGCAATGCAGTAATTACTGGCGGAGCAATTACTTCAACGCCAATTAGCGGATCAACTGGTTCATTTACCACATTGTCTGCTAGTTCAGCTGATTTTGGTAGCATCAACGCAACACCAATCGGCAATGCAACTCCAAGCACTGGCGCATTTACTACGCTAGCAGCTAGTGGGTTAACTGATATTACTAATACTACACAAAGCACATTAACGACCAATGGCGCTTTAGTAGTTGCTGGTGGCGTTGGTATTGGAATGAACTTGAATGTTGGCGGTGACACTATTATTGGTGGAAACTTAACAGTTCAAGGCCAAGTCACTACAGTTAATTCAAACACAGTTTCAACTACTGATTTGAACATTTTGTTGGCAAATGGTGCAATTGATTCCACGCATGCAAATGGTGCTGGTATTACGGTAGCAGGTGCAAATGCAACGATTGATTACACATCGTTAACTGATTCCTGGAATTTGAACAAGAAAGTCATCGCTCCAAGTGTATCTACTACTGGCAATGCCGTATCGACAAGCACAACGACTGGTGATGTTGTTGTGGCAGGCGGCGCTGGTGTTGGTGGTAATTTGTATGTTGGCGGAACGATATATGGTGCTATTGATGCATCGTCAATTACAGTAGCCGGCGGAAATTTAACGGGATTGTCTAATGTTGCTTCAACAAACGGTAATATAACTAACTTTGCAAGTAGCAACGTTGATATTACTGGTGGCACAATTAATGGCACAGTAATTGGTGGCGTAGCACCGGCCGCCGGCACATTTACAACGATGTCAACTGCTAATGCTCAAATTACTGGTGGCGCAATTACTGGAACTCCAATTAGTGGGTCAACAGTCGAGGCAACTGTATTAACGAGCGCTAATGCTCAAATTAGTGGCGGTGCAATTACTTCAACACCAATTAGTGGATCAACTGGTTCGTTTACTGTTATGTCAACGGCAGATGCAGCAATTACTGGCGGAAACGTAACTGGTTTGACATCGTTGAGTGCAACGACTGGTTCAGTAACTAATTTGTCAAGTAGTAATGCAGCAATTACTGGTGGTGCAATTACTTCAACACCAATTAGTGGATCAACTGGTTCGTTTACTGTTATGTCAACGGCCAATGCTCAAGTTACTGGTGGCGCAATTAGTGGCGCAACTGTTAATACAGCGGCAGCAACGATTACTGGCGGAACTATTAACGGAACTGTAATTGGTGGAACAACTCCAGCAGCAGCTACTTTCACTACCATGTCAGCTAATGCTGCAACGATTAATGGTGGAACGTTAACTGGTATGGCATCAGTGGCTTCTAGCTTAGTTAGCACAGCTAATGCTCAAATTAGTGGCGGTGCAATTACTTCAACACCAATTAGTGGATCAACTGGTTCGTTTACTGTTATGTCAACAGCAGATGCAGCAATTACTGGCGGAAACGTAACTGGTTTGGCATCATTGAGTGCAACGACTGGGTCAGTAACTAATTTGTCAAGTAGCAATGCACAAATTAGTGGCGGCGCAATTACTTCAACACCAATTAGTGGATCAACTGGTTCGTTTACTACATTGTCGGCAACTTCGGCTGATTTTGGAAGTATCAATGCAACACCAATTGGTAATGCAACGCCTTCAACCGGCGCATTTACTACGCTAGCAGCCAGTGGAATTACCGATATTACTAACACTACACAAAGCACCTTGACAACAAATGGCGCTTTAGTAGTTGCTGGTGGCGTTGGTATTGGAATGGACTTAAACGTTGGCGGCGACACGGTTATTGGTGGAAACTTAACGGTAAAAGGTCAAACGACTACGGTTAATTCAACTACTGTATCGACGTCAGACTTGAACTTGATTTTAGCAGCTAATGCCGCAACATCGGCACAAGCAAATGGCGCTGGTATTACAGTATCGGGAGCAAATGCTTCGATCGACTACACTTCGGCCACTAATACTTGGAATCTAAATATTGGCATGGTGGCTCCGACGGTTGACGCTGTTAGTAATGTAAATGCTACAAGCACATCAACTGGCGCAATCATTACGGCTGGTGGTGTTGGTATTGCTAAAGATTTGTGGGTCGGTGGAACAATATATGGTGCTGTATCGGCATCAAATATATCAATTACTGGTGGATCAATTACTGGGTTGACTAACATCACATCAGCTAATGGCACTATTGGCAATTTGACATCATCCAATTTAACTATGACGGGTGGAACTATAAGTTCTAGCTTAGTTAGCACAGCTAATGCTCAAATTACTGGTGGCGCAATTACTGGCACTCCAATTAGCGGCTCAACTGGTTCGTTCACGGCATTGACTGTATCAGGAGATACGACTACTGGAACTCTGACAACGGCTAATGCTCAAATTACTGGTGGCGCAATCACTGGCACTCCAATTAGCGGATCAACTGTAAGTGCATTAACTTTAACAACGCCGTCGGCTACTATTACTGGTGGCACAATTAATGGAACGGTAATTGGTGGTGTAACACCAGCAGCTGGCACATTCACAACAATGAATGCCACTAATGTTGGCGGAACATTAACTACTAATGCACAACCAAATATCACTTCAGTTGGCACTTTAGGCAGCTTGAGCGTAACTGGTGCAACATCTACTGGTTCAATGTCAACAGCTAATGCTCAAATTAGTGGCGGTGCAATTACTTCAACACCAATTAGTGGATCAACTGGTTCGTTTACTGTTATGTCAACGGCAGATGCAGCAATTACTGGCGGAAACGTAACTGGTTTGACATCGTTGAGTGCAACGACTGGTTCAGTAACTAATTTGTCAAGTAGTAATGCAGCAATTACTGGCGGTGCAATTACTTCAACACCAATTAGTGGATCAACTGGTTCGTTTACTACGATGTCAACGGCCAATGCAGCAATTACTGGTGGTGCAATTACTTCAACACCAATTAGTGGATCAACTGGTTCGTTTACTACGATGTCAACGGCCAATGCACAAATTAGTGGCGGTGCAATTACTTCAACACCAATTAGCGGATCAACTGGTTCATTTACCACATTGTCTGCTAGTTCAGCTGATTTTGGAAGTATCAATGCAACGCCAATTGGCAATGCAACACCAAGCACTGGCGCATTTACTACGCTAGCAGCCAGTGGAATTACCGATATTACCAATACTACACAAAGCACATTAACGACCAATGGCGCTTTAGTAGTTGCTGGTGGCGTTGGTATTGGAATGAACTTGAATGTTGGCGGTGACACTATTATTGGTGGAAACTTAACGGTTCAAGGTCAAGTCACTACAGTTAATTCAAACACAGTTTCAACTACTGATTTGAATATTTTGTTGGCAAATGGTGCAATTGATTCCACGCATGCAAATGGTGCTGGTATTACTGTAGCAGGCGCAAATGCAACGATTGATTACACATCGTTAACTGATTCCTGGAATTTGAACAAGAACGTATATGCACCTAATTTCTACGGTAATGTAGTTGCAACTAACGTTAGTGGAACTCTAACTACTAATGCACAACCAAACATCACTTCAGTTGGTACATTGTCCAGCTTGAGCGTAACTGGTGCAACTACTAGTGGTTCACTAGTAACTGCTAATGCACAAATTAGTGGCGGTGCAATTACTGGCACTCCAATTAGTGGATCTACTGGTTCGTTTACTAGCATGACAACTGCTGATGCAGTAATTACTGGTGGTAATGCAACTGGTCTTGGCACTGTTTCAGCTACTAACGGGTCGATAACTAATTTGTCAAGTAGCAATGCAGCGATTACTGGCGGTGCAATTACTGGCACTCCAATTAGTGGATCTACTGGTTCGTTTACTAGCATGACAACTGCTGATGCAGTAATTACTGGTGGTAATGCAACTGGTCTTGGCACTGTATCGGCTACTAACGGTTCGATAACTAATTTGTCAAGTAGCAATGTTACATTAACTGGCGGCACAATGACAGGCGTTACTATTACTGGTGTGATGAGTTCGTCTAACGTTGATATTACTGGTGGCACAATTAATGGCACAGTAATTGGTGGCGTAACGCCAGCAGCTGGCACATTTACAACCATGTCAACGGCTAATGCACAAATTACTGGTGGCACAATAACTGGAATTAGTAATGCTAGTATAACTAATGCGTCCATTACTTATGTAACGGCCACTGGTATTACGTCGTCGAGTTTAGATGTAACTGGTTCTACTACATTGAATACTGTAACGGCTAATGCTACAACGATTAACGGTGTATTAACCGCTAATGGCGCAGTAGTAACTAACGGGGCGTTAACGGTCGCTGGTGGATTAACTTCAACTAGCACATCAACGTTTAGTGGAAATTTAGATGCAACTGGTAATGTAACTATTAATCCAGTTACGGGAACGGTTGTTATAGATCCAACGGTTGCTGGCACTATTTCTAACATGGCAGTAAATGCTACTGTATTAACGACGGCTAATGCACAAATTAGTGGAGGAGCAATTACTTCAACACCAATTAGTGGATCAACTGGTTCGTTTACTACGTTGTCAGCCGCTTCGGCTAATTTTGGAAGTATCAATGCAACGCCAATCGGCAATGCAACACCAAGCACTGGTGCATTTACTACGTTGTCAGCAACTGGTGGCATAAGTGGAACATTAACTACTAATGCACAGCCAAATATCACTTCAGTTGGCACTTTAGGCAGCTTGAGCGTAACTGGCGCAACAACTACTGGTTCACTAGTAACAGCTAATGTTGATGTTACTGGTGGCACAATTAATGGAACAGTAATTGGTGGCGTAACTCCAGCAGCTGGCACATTCACAACAATGAATGCCACTAATGTTGGTGGAACATTAACTACAGCAGCACAACCAAATATCACTTCAGTTGGCACTTTAGGCAGCTTGAGCGTAACTGGTGCAACTTCTACTGGTTCACTAGTAACTGCTAATGCACAAATTACTGGTGGTGCAATTACTGGCACTCCAATTAGTGGATCAACTGGTTCGTTTACAACTATGTCAACGACTAATGCGCAAATTACTGGAGGCACAATTACTGGAACGCCAATTAGTGGATCAACTGTTGGCGCAACCACATTGACGGCAACTAATAGCACATTAACTAACATGTCAAGCGGTAATGCAACAATAACTGGTGGGTCGATTAATGGAACAGCTATTGGGGCAACAACGCCAAGCACTGGGGCATTTACTACAGTTTCGGCAACATCAGGAAATATCACTAACTTCTCAAGTAGCAATGTTGATATCACTGGTGGTTCCATTACGGGTATTCCAGTAAGCGGGACAACTGGTTCGTTTGCTAATTTAACTGTTACAGGAACGTCAACACTAGAAGGTGAAGTGATTGCTAACGCTAATGTTGCAAGCACATCAACAACTACTGGTTCGATTGTTGTAACTGGTGGAGTTGGTGTTAGCGGTAACGTTTATGTAGGAGAAGCAATCAACGTAAATAGCGCGTTAACTTCGATTCCGTCGATTATTAGCGGCTCAACGGATACTAACCTTGTTTATGTAGATTCGGCAACTAACCAAGTTATTATTGGTGGCAATGTTGCAACGCCAGGAGCAAAACTTGCTATTGCCAGCACCGATTCGTTGTTAATTCCAGTAGGAACTAGTGGACAACGCCCTGGTGTTCCAACTGCTGGTATGACACGCTTTAACACGACCTATAACCAATTAGAATACTGGAATGGAACTGTTTGGGCTAGCACAACGGCAGAATTTACAGCAATCACTGATAACCAATTTACCGGTAATGGAACGACGACGGCATTTACATTAACGACTAGCACAACCACAAATGGTGCAGTAGTAAGTATTAACGGCGTTATTCAAATTCCTGGTATTGCTTATAGTATTTCCGGAACTACGTTAACATTCACTGAAGCTCCATTGTCAACAGATGTTATTGATGTTCGTGTGTTTATTACGACAACGTCATTAACTGGATTGGCTAGCCCAAGTGGATTGAACCAGATTCTGTTTACTAATACTGGAACGCAAATTTGGAGTGGAACGGTTTCGAGTGTTGAAACATGGAACATTGATAATAGTGGTAATTTACTACCAATGGCAAATGTTAACATTGGCTCGGTAGCGCAACCAGTTAGCAACATCTATTCAACGAATGTTCATATTACTGGCGGATCGATTAGCGGTGTTGCAATTACATTAGATGCGATTGATAACACGGTTATTGGTGCAGTTACTCCAGCAGCAGCAACGTTTACGAATGTTACTGTTACTGGATCAGAAGTAGTTAATAGTGCGGCGCAAGCATTTACGAATGCTGCAACTACAATTGACACATTCTCGGCAGCAACTTATAGATCAGCTAAATATGTCGTAAGTGTTACTAGCGGATCAACTTATCAAGTAGCAGAAGTATTATTGGTTCAAGATGGAACGAATGTATATACTACGGTTTATGGCATCGTTAGTTCAACTGGATCACCAATAGCAACGTTCACTGCGATATTGAGTGGTGGTAATGTGTTGTTGCAAGCTACAGGCACCAATAGCATTAATACTGCCAAATTGCAAGCAACTTACTTAGTAATATAAGATATAGAACAATGGGGCTTAGGCCCCATTGTTCTAATACATGTGTATTATCTAGTTTAGAATATCTATAAATAATAAAGCCATTTAACGGGAGTGCCAGATAATGGATAATTTTGTAATACAGACCGGGTTAACGGTCGGGCCAACGACCATTTCAGCAATCACGGGTAACATTTCAGTTGGAAAAACCACTATCGACGGTAACTCGGGAGATATTCACTCAACGGGTAATATATTCATGAATGGACTGCCGATTCTGGCGGGGCTTGGCAACGTAACTAGCTCAGGCAGTGGACTATCAACAACATTGTGGGATATCGCAAATTCTCCCACGCTACCAAATACTGCAATTGCTGGGAGTATGTATGAAACTAGTTCAGTTGGTAGTTATTTAGGCGTTAAATTTGTTCCTGGTGATATAGCAGTTGTATTAAATGACGGCATTTCGGTAGTTAATATAACGAAAAATGCATATACTGAAACAACGCAAAGTTACCCTACATTCGACCCTAATGACATATATACGGTTGGTAATATGGCATATGCTACGTTATCAAGTAATAATACAGTTGCTACAGGGTTAGTTAGTGGAACTAGTTCAATATTATTAACTTCAACGAATATGGGATTGCCAAAATCCGCAGCAACATATTTTGAACTAAAAGTTAATCATTATGGTGATGAATTTACTCAAGCTAACTTAGTTTCGGGGTCGTCAAAAATGCTGGCTTTTGCTTTTTATGAAGATTCTGTATTATTTTCGGCGATAGCAACAGGCGGAACTCTTCCCGCATCGGGAATATCACTTAGAATAACCGAAAATAGCACTGGGACAACTGCGGTTTTTGGAGTGTCAAGTCAGTTGGCAACTATGTCAACTCCAATACCTGAGTTTCCATCTAACTTAAACTTAGTTGGCGGTGATGTTATTAGTTTTGCGATTGATATAAACAATAATTTAAAATTATACTTAAATGGTGCATTGCTTAACACAACAACAGTGTTACATTTAACTTCTTTAGTTAACCCATCATACGGGTTCGAACTAGGCATTGAAGCAATTTGCACTACGCCAACAGCCTCGGCGAACCCTGTTTCTGTAACATTACAAGTAACTCCAGCAACGTATTCTTATCCATCTTTGAGCACTGGTTATGGAATTTATGGGAATAGTCTATCGCATATCGTTGGACAGCCTTATATTGTAAATGATGCATGGAATCCAGTGACGGGCTTTCCTGTATCGAAAGTTGGGGATGCACTAATTGTAGGCACTCCGGGTGAAGTCAATGGCATTAATTACACAACGGGCCAAATGTTTGTGTATAATGGCGCAAATTGGGAGCAAACAACTCCAGCAAATGCATCGCGCGCATTATCATACGGTGGAAATTTTACTTCGGGTGCGTTTGGTCTTGATACGGCAGCAACCTTTCCTGTAACAAATGCAATTTATACGGCAGCAGGCGAACAACTTATGCCGACGAGTACAGTAACTATTGCTAACTCAACGATTATCCTTGGAACGATTATATATCCAGGCGATTTAGTTGTCAATGATTCGACCGCTGGCGTGAAAAAGTTAACCGAGTATGCAACACAGGAAGTTAATGCAGAATACAACTTGATCAATAATATTCAGTTTCCTACGGTAGCAAATGCAAATTATGTATCGGGTGATCCAACTACAACTATGGATAGCCCAATCCCATATTTGTCCTCTAATCCAACAGCTTATACTCCAATAACAAGCAATTTTGGTTTGGCTAATAAAGTCAATGGCTGGGGAGCAAATGCACAAGCTATGGAAGTAGTTGTTAATACCACATTGGCTTCGCAAAATGGGGAAACTAATTACATGGGATTAGTTTACAGTTCAACTAATACTGCGGCATTATTGCCCGACGGATCTAATTTGTCGGGCGCGTTTGCAAATGGAATGCTCAATGTTGCTGGATCAACGGCAACTGGAGTAACCACGGTACTACCAACTGGCATGCTTGCCATTTACTTTAATTGTTGCACTGGTGATTTGATGTTAAATTCAAATTTAACATCAGGAACTCAAGTTAATAATATTAAACTTGGGACAAAAGGATCTGCTTTAAGTGACGGAGATATAATTAACTTTTATATTAATGGCACTATTTTTATTGCGGCACTTAATGGAACAATTTTGTATTCGGGTGATTTGAATGTAGCACATGGGTTAGTTATTCCGCAAACGTTAAATGGGTTTGTTTTAGCTGCTGATTCAATAGCTACAACATCAGGACAAGCTTTGCAAGGGGCATATACATTTAACTTTGGCAAGTTGCGTTTTAATTATTGTTTCTATGATGCAATAGTTGATACTACAACCACATCTTATTTGACATTATTTACTAAATTATTACCGCCTAAAACACAACGCCCGATAACATTAACAAGTCAAGGCAATTCAATAACATCAATAAGCACGGTTACCTTAGGAAATACATTAACGGCGACTGTAAGTAATGTAACGGCAGGAACAAAGACAGTAGTGCTTAATACCTCACAGATTATTACTCCGGAATCAACCGTTGCAGGATTACCACCAAGCGCAACAATTGGAACCCGGTATTGTGTGCTTGATGCATTGTCTCCAGTATTTTTAGGAAATGTGGTTGGTGGTGGAACCGTGGTATGCCCAGTAATGTTTAACGGGACAAATTGGATAGTAGGATAAAGGAAAAAATATGACTAATTTTAGAACTCAAGGTAATGTGTCAATAGGTGGTAATATAAGTATACACCAAGATGGAAGTATTTCAAGTCTAGGGAATTTATCCTTTGGCAACATAAGTGTCACCTCAAATGGTGATATCACAACTTCGGGCGGCGTGTATTTAAATGGCGTTAAACTTGGTGCTGGCCCAAGTTCTCCGGTTGTGATTAGTGGGACATTGTGGGATTTTGGTTTGAACAACTACGGTCAATTGGGGCAAGGGAACACAACAAATTATTCAAGTCCAGTTCAAGTAGGGGCATTGACTAATTGGGCGTCGGTGGCATGTGGCGGTGCACATACAGTAGCAATCAAAACAGACGGTACATTATGGGTATGGGGTGGCTATAATAGTTTTGGGCAACTTGGGCTGGGTGATACTAATCCGTATTCGAGCCCAGCCCAAGTTGGAGCATTAACTACTTGGGAATCAGTGGCAAGCGGTGGGTATTCCACAATGGCAATCAAAACAGACGGTACATTATGGGGATGGGGGAACGATAGCTATGGTCAACTTGGTCTCGGCACTCAAGTTCAAGCCTATTCAAGTCCAGTTCAAGTAGGGTCATTGACTAATTGGAAAACTGTTGGATGTGGTATACTATCGTTGCATACTTTAGCGATCAAAACAGATGGCACATTGTGGGCATGGGGAAAGGATAATTATGGCCAACTTGGTCAAGGCAACACAACAAATTATTCAAGTCCAGTTCAAGTTGGCGCATTGACAAATTGGGCATCGGTGGCAGCAGGACAATTCCATACGGCGGCAATTAAAACAGATGGAACTTTATGGACATGGGGAGGGTATAATGTTTTTGGCCAACTTGGTCAAGGCAATACAACAAATTATTCAAGTCCAGTTCAAGTTGGCGCATTGACTAATTGGGCTTCGGTGACTTGTGGCAGATTTCATACAGCAGCAATCAAAACAGACGGCACTTTATGGGCATGGGGATACAATAATGACGGCGAATTAGGCTTGGGAAATACAACTAATTATTCAAGTCCAGTTCAAGTTGGGGCATTAACTAATTGGGCATCAGTGGCAGGAGGGCAAAGCCATACTACGGCAATCAAAACTGATGGCACATTGTGGGCATGGGGGAACGATAGCTATGGTCAACTTGGCCAAGGGAACACAACTAATTATTTAAGTCCAGTTCAAGTGGGAGCATTGACTAATTGGGCATCAGTGGCGTGTGTAAATCAAACAGTAGCAATTCAAAAATAATCAAAAGGAGATTTATATGAAATTTGTATTAATGCAAAATCAGCAACAAGTTATAACCGGACCAATGCCATGGTCTATAGGTATGTTTACACATGGTTTAGAAAAGCTAGGTATCACCAATGCTGCATTGCCGCAGACATTAGATGGATATCTTTTAATTCAACCAGGTATAGAAATTTTTCCAGTTACTATGACTGACCCGTCATATGATACACTTACTCAACAGTTAGTTGGCCCGTATTATACAGTAGTTGGACAAACGGTTAATGTTACATTTAATATAGTGCCAGCATCAATGGATATGGTTCGTGGAAAACTTTATGACAAGGCAGCAGCATTGCGAGTAACTAAAGAAAATGCTGGAGCATCGGTGACAGTTGAAGGGCAAACGGTAATGGTGCCAACTGATAAAGCATCTAGAACACAATTTGCCGCTGCCGTTCCTGGTAACGTGTGGAAATTTAACCAAACACAATGGGCTGTATTATCAGCAACGGATATTCAAACAATTCAAAGTGCGGTCGCTGCGGTTGTTCAAGGGGCGTATAATTGGGAATATTCAGTTTTCCAACAAATTTCTGCGGCACCTGATATTGCTACTTTAGCCGCGATTGTAATTAAATAATGGAGTAAGAGATGTCTGATTTTATGGTTGGCGGGTTAACGGTTGGTAATGTTAGTATTCAAAGTACTGGTGTTGTGTCAATGGCAGGTAATATAACGGTTGGTAATGTCACGATGAATCCGGTTACTGGTGACATTCATGTAACTGGAGGGAGTATTCAAGTTCATGGTAATGTCTTGCTAACTGGAACAAGTTCGCCCGCTGTCATTAGTGGGACATTGTGGGATTTTGGTTTGAACAACTACGGTCAACTTGGTCAAGGTAATACAACTAATTATTCAAGTCCGACACAAGTAGGGGCATTAACTAATTGGACCTCAGTATCGTGTGGTGGTATCATGGTTATGGCAATTAAAACCGATGGCACTTTATGGGGATGGGGAAATAATTATTGGGGAGTACTTGGACAAGGCAATGCAACTAATTATTCGAGTCCAGTTCAAGTTGGGGCATTAACTAATTGGAAGTCGGTTGCATGCGGTTACTATGGGACTGCGGTAGCAATTAAAACAGACGGAACGTTATGGGCATGGGGGTATAATGCATATGGCCAACTTGGGCTAGGTAACGTATCTACCTATTCAAGTCCTGTTCAAGTGGGATCATTGACTAATTGGAAATCTGTTGCATGTGGATCGTTGAGCACACTGGCAATTAAAACAGATGGAACATTATGGGCGTGGGGAGATAATGAACTGCTTGGCCTAGGTAATACAACAAATTATTCAAGCCCAGTTCAAGTTGGAACTTTAACTAATTGGGCAGCCGTTGCGTGTGGAGAGAATAGCACACTGGCAATTAAAACCGATGGCACATTGTGGGGGTGGGGGTATAATGCTAATGGAGAACTTGGTCAAGGTAATACAACTAGTTATTCAAGTCCAGTTCAAGTTGGGGCATTGACTAACTGGGCATCAGTTGCGCTTGAATGGTATCATGCTATTTTTGTCAAAACAGATGGAACTTTATGGGCATGCGGATATAATCGTTATGGCCAACTTGGCCAAGGTAATACAACTCAGTATACAAGTCCAGTTCAAGTAGGGTCAATGACTAATTGGGCGATGCCGGCTTGCGGGATGACACATTCAGCAGCGATTAAAACAGACGGCACATTGTGGGGATGGGGGTACGATGCCTATGGAGAACTTGGACAAGGCAATAAAACTAATTATTCAAGTCCAGTTCAAGTGGGAGCATTGACTAATTGGGCAGTAGTGTCGTGTGGCGGTGGCGGTATGACAGTAGCAATTCAAAAATAAGAGGCAATAATGAATAATTTCACAACAGTTGGTTTAACTATAGGCAATGCAGTAATTGATGGAACTAACATTAATGTTAGTTCTGTTACTGCCGGAACAACAGTTATTTCACAAAACTCAATACAAAC
>JAEHJW020005445.1_pt1 | contig 15760 bp, 22 predicted proteins | sample 9271431 | NCBI WGS metagenome assembly JAEHJW02
TCGGCGCCTCCACTGTCACCTCCTCCAAGGCTACGGCGGGCTTCGCGAGGCTTATTGGCGGTGCTCACGACTCCGACGCGGCGCTTTTGTTTTCCTCCAGGTTCTCGGCTCATCGCACGCGAAATTCCGAGAAATCGTTCGAATCCCTCTCTTTGGTTCATCGCGCTATCGAGATGGTCATGGAGGTAACGGACATGACCATGACGAAGACTTTGCCTCGTTCCACGATCCGCGAAGATGAATTCAAGGCATGGATCGACCGCGCCGCCCCCGGCGAGCGCATCGCCTATCACGAGGGCCTGCTGGGCATCGACCGGGTGCGCGGCCCCTCGTCGCTACCCGAACCGGTGCGCGGCGAACTGGACCGGGTAGCCGGGCTGGCCATGACGCTGGCCGATGCCGGGCACCTGCTGCTGGCCCAGCGCCGCGTCGCCGAGGACCGGGTGGCGTACCTCGCCATCATGGCCACCCGGCAGACCGCAAAGGGAGGCCGGCGATGAGCATCCCCAACCGCATCACCCTGGACGACGTCGCCGACATGGAGATCGGGGCCATTGCCGCCCTGCCGGTGGAGCACCTTGCCCTGCTGGCCGACGAGGCCCGCGAGTCCCTGGACCGGGCCAAGCGGATCAAGGACCGGCTCGATGGTGCCGTTGACCTCAAATACGGCGCCCGCGCCGCCGGTGTCCGTCACGCCGCCGGCAAGGATACAGGCATGATCCGGTTCGAGGATGGCGGCGTCACCGTGGTGTCCGACCTGCCCAAGCGGGTCCAGTGGGACCAGGCCAGGCTGTCCGCCCTCGTTGCCGAGATCCGCGCGGCGGGCGACGACCCCGCCGAATACGTCTCCACCGAATTCAAGGTCTCGGAGCGGGCCTACGGCGCCTGGCCGTCCTCCATCCGATCCGCCTTCGAGCCGGCCCGCACCGTCACCGCCGGCAAGCCGACCTACCACCTCATCCGCGCCGAGGAGAAATAGCCATGACCGCTGTGACCACCATCGACTCCCTGCGCCGCCGCCATTACGCGCTGGAAGCCCTGCCCGAGACCGTGCGCGTGCCGGCGCTGGGCGAGCGGCGCCACGAGGAGGTGAAGCCGACCGAAGACGCCACGGTCGACGACATCGCCTTCGCCATCCTGGCGCTCGATGCCGAATGCGACGCGGTTTACAGCCGGCTCGGCGCGCTGCGCAAGCTGCACACCCTGGCCCGCCTGAACGGCGCCCGCGGCGCCGACCGGGTGGTGGACGCCATCCCCGCCGCCAAGGAGGGCGTGTGATGGCGATTTCGCTCGCAGCGCTGCGGCGCTCCACCACCGTGGCGCCGCCCCGCATCCTGGTCCACGGCGTGGCCGGGGTGGGCAAGACCACCTTCGCCGCCGGCGCCCCCGATCCGGTGTTCATCCTCACCGAGGACGGGCTCGGCACCCTCGACGCCCCCCATTTCCCGCTGGCGCGCAGCTTCGACGAGGTGATGGAGGCGCTGGCCGCTCTCTATTCCGAGGAGCACGCCTTTCGCACCGTGGTGGTCGACAGCATCGACTGGCTGGAGCCGCTGATCTGGGCGCGGGCCTGCAAGGACAACGGCTGGAAGTCGATCGAGGACGCCGGCTACGGCAAGGGCTACGTCGCCGCTCTGGATCTGTGGCGGCAGTACATCGACGGCCTCAACGCGCTGCGCGACGACAAGGGGCTGGCGGTCATCCAGATCGCCCACACCGAGATCAAGCGCTTCGACAGCCCCGAGCACGAACCCTACGACCGCTACATCATCAAGCTGCATGCCCGCGCCGCGGCGCTGCTGCAGGAGCATTCCGACACCGTGCTCTTCGCCAATTACCGCATCAGCACGGTGAAAAGCGATGTCGGCTTCAACAAGAAGGTGACCCGGGCGCTGGGGTCGGGCGAGCGGGTGCTCTACACCGCCGAACGCCCCGCCTTCCTGGCCAAGAACCGCTACGGCCTGCCCGACGTGCTGGCGCTGTCGTGGGACGCCTTCGCCCAATCCATGCCCCAGACCCCAACCGCCTGATCGAAAGGATCCATCATGGCCAATCTCGGCAATTTCGACGCCTCGACCGTCGATCCCACCCGGCCCATCGACCTGCTGCCGCCCGGCAAGTACGTGGTGCAGATCGTCGCCAGCGAAATGCGCGTCACCAAGGACGGCATGGGCCAGTACCTGTGGCTGGAACTGGACGTTCTGGAAGGCGAGTGCCAGGGGCGCAAGCTGTTCGACCGCCTCAACCTCGTCAACAACAACCCCCAGACCGTGGAATTAGCCCAGCGCACGCTGTCGGCCATTTGCCACGCCACCGGCCGCATGCAGGTCCAGGACAGCGAGGAACTGCACCTGATCCCCATGTTGGCCGACGTGAAGGTGCAGCCGCCCAAGAACGGCTACGGCGAGAGCAATTCGGTCCGCTATGCCGCGCTGGACGGCTCCGCCCCGGCGCCTGTTACGCGGCCGGCCGCCGCTGCGCCCCGCCCGGCACCCGCTACCCGTCCCGCCGCCACTCCGGCCGCCACCCCGGCCGCCGCGCCGTGGCGCCGCAATGCCTGACCACCAGGGCTGCCGCCGCCCTTCCCGGCGGCGGCGCATTCCAGGACGACGCCCATGAACGATCCCACCCTGATCACCCGTGAGGCCTGCCAGCGGCGGCTGGGGGCCCTGCGCGGCGAGATCGCCGCGCTGAAGACGGACATCGCCACCGCCGACATGACGCGTCAGGCCCGGCGAGGCCGGGTCGATCCGGCGCGCTTCGGCCATCTTCGCGACCAGCTTCGCCGCAAGCAGGCCGAGGCGGCGGAGGTCGTCACGCTGATGGCCCGCCTGCCGGGCCGCCGGGATGCGCTGAAGGACATGCTGATCGCGGTCCTGCGCGAGAACTACGACGACGCCGGCTGGCGCCGGGTCATGGACGAGGCCCACCGGCGCCTCGATGCCGGGGAGGCCGTGTGATGGCCGCCCTGCCGCCCCGTCCCAGCCCGACCGTCGAGGCCATCTTCGCCGCCTACGAGGCCGATGCCGAGGACGGCTTCCGCCTCCATCTCGGCGCCTCCCTGATCGGCAAGGAATGCCTGCGCGCCCTGTGGTTCGATTTCCGCTGGACCACGCGGGCCGGCTTTCCCGGCCGCATCCTGCGGCTGTTCGAGACCGGGCAGTTGGAGGAGGCCCGCATCGTCCGCGACCTGCGCCGCACCGGCGCCACCGTGCTGGAGGTCGATCCCGAGTCGGGGCGCCAGTGGCGGGTCGAGGCCCATGGCGGGCATTTCGGCGGCTCGCTCGACGGCGTGGCGCTTGGCCTGCTGGAGGCGCCCAAGACCTGGCATGTGCTGGAATTCAAGACCCACTCGGCCAAGTCCTTCGCCGACCTGACGCGCCAGGGTGTGTGCCTGTCGAAACCGCGCCATTTCGCCCAGATGCAGGTCTACCTGCACCTCACCGGCATGACCCGGGCCATGTACGTGGCGGTGTGCAAGGACACCGACGAGATCCACGCCGAGCGCGTGGCGGCCGATGCGGCGGTGGGCGAGGCCCTGCTGGCCAAGGCCGGCCGGGTCATCCATGCCGCCCGGCCGCCGGAGCGGGTGTCTACCGATCCCGCCTGGTGGCAATGCCGGCTGTGCGAGCACCATCCCCTCTGCCACGAGGCGGGAGCCGCCGAGCGCAATTGCCGCACCTGCCTGCATTCGACCCCCGTTGACGGCGGGTGGCATTGCACTCGTCTCGACGTGATGCTGACGCCCGCCGACCAGCGGCGTGGCTGCGGCCACCACCTCTACATTCCCGATCTGGTACCGGGCGAGCCGGTCGATGCCGGCGACGACCACGTCGTCTACCGCATGAATACCGGCGCCACCTGGATCGACGGGAGGGCTCCATGCTGACGCTGCGCCCCTATCAGCAGGCCGCGATCACCGGCATCTACGACTATTTCGGCCGCAAGGCCGGCCATCCCATCGTGGTGATCCCGACGGCCGGCGGCAAGAGCCTGGTGATGGCCAGCTTCATCAAGGGCGTGCTGGAGCAATGGCCGGACCAGCGCATCCTGGTGGTCACCCATGTCCGTGAACTGATCGCCCAGAATTACGCCGAACTGATCGGCCTGTGGCCCGACGCCCCCGCCGGCATCTATTCCGCCGGCCTGGGCAAGCGCGATCTCGGCGCCCGCATCCTGTTCGCCGGCATCCAGTCGATCCACAAGCGGGCCTACGACGTCCAGCAGTGCGACCTGGTGCTGATCGATGAAGCCCATCTGATCCCCTGCGCCTCCGACACCATGTACCGGCGCTTCCTCGACACCCTGGCGCGCATCAATCCCTACCTCAAGGTGATCGGCTTCACCGCCACGCCCTATCGCCTCGACAGCGGTATGCTGCACGAGGGCGAGGGGGCGCTGTTCACCGACATTGCCTACGAGGTGTCGGTGCGCGACCTGATCGACGCCGGCTTCCTCTGTCCGCTGATCAGCAAGGCCGCCGCCACCCGGCTGGATGTCGCCGGAGTCGGCAGCCGCGGCGGCGAATTCATTCCCAGCCAGTTGCAGGCGGCGGTCGACAAGGAGGCGATCACCCGGGCCGCCATCGACGAGATGGTCGCCTATGGCCAGGACCGCCGCTCATGGCTGGCCTTCTGCTCGGGCGTCGAGCACGCCGAACATGTGGCCCAGGAAATCCGTGACCGCGGCTTCTCCTGCGCCACCATCTTCGGCGACACCCCCAAGGCGGAGCGCGACCGCATCATCGCCGCCTTCAAGCGGGGCGAGATCCGGGCGCTGGCTTCGATGGGGGTGCTGACCACCGGCTTCAACGCCCCCGGCGTCGACCTCATCGCCATGCTGCGTCCCACCAAGTCGGCCGGCCTCTATGTGCAGATGGCGGGGCGCGGCACCCGGCTGTTCGCCGGCAAGGAAAACTGCCTGGTGCTGGACTTCGCCGGCAACGTCGCCCGCCACGGCCCCATCGATGCGGTCAACCCGTCCGCGCCCGGCAAGGGCGACGGCGAGCCGCCGATGAAGACCTGCCCGGAGTGCCAGAGCATCATCGCCATCGCGGCCATGGAATGCCCCGACTGCGGCTATCTGTTCCCGCCCCCCAGGATCAAGATCGAGGCCACCGCCACCCAGCTTCCGATCCTGTCGGCCAACCAGCCGCAATGGGTGACGGTGTCGGACGTCTCCTACGATCTGCACGACAAGCCGGGCAAGCCGCCCAGCCTGCTGGTCAGCTACCGCTGCGGCATGGTCCGCCACCGCGAATGGATCTGCATCGAACATGACGGCTATGCCCGGAGCAAGGCGGTGCAGTGGTGGCAGCGGCGCGCCCCTGGCCGGCCGGTGCCCGCCACCGTCGAGCAGGCGCTGCTCCAGGCCGACGGGCTGAAGGTGCCGAGCGAGATCGCCGTGCGCCCCAGCGGGCGCTTCACCGAAATCGTCGGAGCGCGCTTCCCATGATCGATCCCACCCCCAACGAAATCGCCGCCATGGAATATGGCGGCCGCATGGGCGGCGAATACCTCGACCATCTTGGCAGGACCGATCTCGCGACGCTCTCGGCCGCGGAATGGGCCGTCTTCGTCGAGGCCATCGTCACCGGCTACGGCGATCACCTGCGCGACCTCGCCGGCCGCGATCGCCGGCGCATCGACGACCTGGCCGGGGAGGTGCCGTTCTGATGGCGTCCGCCCCGTGCCCCAACGACTTCATGGCCCGCTTCGGCGCCACCATGGTGGACAACGGCTATCCCGTCATCCCCATCTGGCCGGGCACCAAGAAGCCGGGACGCTTCCAGGCCGCCGCCTGGGGCGACTATCCGGCGTGGACGCGCCATTGCGACCGCCCCACCACCGTGATCGAGGCCGAGACCTGGGCGGCGTGGCCGGAAGCCGCCATCGGCCTGGCCTGCGGTCGGCTGGTTGGCATCGACATCGACGTGCTGGATTCCGATCTCGCCCACCGGCTGGAACGCCTCGCGCGCGACCGGCTGGGCGACACGCCGTTGTTGCGGATCGGCCGGGCGCCGAAGCGGCTGCTGGTGTACCGGGCGGAGGCTCCCTTCGCCGGACCGAAACGGGCGCCGCTGGAGGTGCTGGCCCATGGGCGGCAGTTCGTCGCCTTCGCCATCCATCCCGACACCGGGCGGCCCTATGATTGGCCCGAGGACTCGCCGTTGACGGTGGCGTTCGACGATCTTCCGGCGGTCGGTGAGGAGGCCGTTCGCGCCTGGCTGGATGCCGCCACCGACCTTCTGCCCGCCACCTTGCGGCCAGCCAGCCTGCTGTCGACGGCCACCACGCCGATCTCCACCAGCCCGCAGCGCGGTACCCTGGCGGCGGTGCGCTCCGCGCTCGCCCATATTCCCAATGCCGATCTCGACTACGATTCCTGGGTGCGGGTCGGCATGGCGCTGAAGGGCGCGGTGGGCGAGGAGGGCGCGTCCCTGTTCGACGCCTGGTCGGCGCAGTCGGCCAAGGACGTACCCGCCGCCACAGCCAAGGCGTGGACCAGCTTCCGTCCCACCAGCATCGGCGCCGGCACGCTCTACCATCTCGCCATCGAGCGCGGCTGGCACCCCGATCCCGCCCTGGTCCTCGACGGCACCGCGCCCGTGGACGAGGTACATCCCGCCGCGCCGCTGCTGGCCCGCCTGGAAGCCGCTCCCGCCGCCGCCGATCCCGCACATGTGTCGCCACTGCTCGATCTCGCCATTCCCGGCGGCGTCATCGGTGACATGGTCGGCTACATGCTGGCCACCGCCCGGCGGCCCCAGCCGGAACTGTCGCTCGGCGCGTCCCTGTGTGCCATCGGCGCGCTGATGGGCCGCAAGTACCGTACCGGCAGCAACCTGCGCAGCAACCTCTACATCATCGCCCTGGCCGGCAGTGGTTCGGGCAAGAACCACAGCCGCGAGGTGATCAACGAGCTGTTCTTCGAGGCTGGCCTCGCCCAGTACCTGGGCGGCAACAAGATCGCCTCCGGTGCCGGCCTGCTGACCGCGCTGCACCGCCAGCCGGCGCTGCTACTGCAGATCGACGAATTCGGGATGTTCCTCGAAGGGATCGCCGACCGCCGCCGCAGCCCCCGCCACCTGACCGAAATCCTCGACAATATGACCGAGCTGTACACCTCGGCCGGCGGGGTGTTCCTGGGCGCCGAGTACGCCAATCGCGACGGCAAGAACGAGAGGCGGGACATCAACCAGCCGTGCCTGTGCGTCTATGGCACCACCTCGCCGACCCGGTTCTGGAATGCCCTGCAATCGGCCAACGTGGTCGACGGCTCGCTGGCCCGCTTCATCGTCATCGCCAGCGGCAATGAATATCCCGACGAGAACGAGGCGGCCGGCATCCGCACCGCGCCGCCCGCGCTGCTGCAGCGCCTCCAACTGATCGCTCATGGCGGCGGGCGTGCGCCTGCCGGCAATCTCGCCGGTCTGACCGTCGATCCGACCACCGCCGTCGATTCCATGACCGTTCCCATGGATGCCGAGGCCACCGCGGCCTTCCGGGAACTGTCCTGCCACATCACCGGACGCCTGCGCGACTCCCGCAACACGCCGTTCACCTCCATTCTCGCCCGGATCGGCGAGAACGCCGCCAAGGTGGCGCTGATCCTGGCCGTCTCCGCCGATCCGGTGGGGCCGGTGGTCCGTGGCGGCGACGCCGACTGGGCGATTCGCTTCGTCGGCACCTGTGCCGATCGCGCCATGGCCGAAATCGACCGGCACATCGCCGACAACGACACCGAGCGCAACCACAAGCGCCTGCTGGAGATCGTCCGTGCCGCCGGTGCGGTCGGCCTCACCAAGAGCGAGCTGATCCGCCGCAGCCAGTTCCTCGACCGGCGGCAGCGCGACGAGGTGATCGCCGTCCTGGTGGAAGCCGGGATGATCGAGCCGATCATGACGGTGACGAAGACCAAGCCGGCCATGTCGTTCCGCGCGACGGGGAGGGCGGCATGGTGACGAGGCGATTCTTCAGCGGCGTGAAATCTCACCTGGCCATCCGGGACAGGCTAATCCCTTGTTCCGGCTGGGGTCCGGGGCAATTCCTCAAATTCTTCAATCTTTCCACCAGAGAACCCTCGCGCGGGGGTGTGGCGCGGGTGCCATCCCCTTGTACCCTCTCATATGAAGTATTGAATATATTGAATTATTTGAAATTACACATAAGAGATCAAGGGGTTGGCCCGTATCGGGCGGCCAATGGAAATTCCCCCGATCTTGAACAATTCGCCCGCCGCTCCGGCGGCCGATGGGACGCGCCCATTGCGGCCCCGCCTTTCCCCCTGATGGTCTTGAGCGACAGCGCCACCTTCGGCCCGGCCGCGCTGCCGCCCCTCCACGCTAATCCCTGGAGGACGACATGACAGCTCTGCCCCACCCGTTACCGAACCAATCCGCCGATGCGCGTGCCGCCGTGCTCGCCCTCGATCTCGGCACCACCACCGGCTGGGCCATGAAACTCGCCGACGACGTCATCGTCTCCGGCACCATGACCTTCCGGCCCGGGCGCTACGAGGGCGGTGGAATGCGCTACCTGCGCTTCCGCTCCTGGCTCGATCATCTGGATGCTGGTGGCAAGGGCATCGGTACCGTCTACTTCGAGGAGGTCCGCCGCCACGCCGGCACCGACGCCGCCCACATCTATGGCGGCTTCCTCGCCCAACTCACCGCCTGGTGCGAAATCAGGAAGATCCCGTACCAGGGCATTCCGGTCGGCACCATCAAGCGCCACGCCACCGGCAAGGGCAACGCCGGCAAGGACGCCGTCATTGCCGCCATGCGGGCACGCGGATACCAGCCGGCCGACGATAATGAGGCCGACGCGCTCGCCATCCTGCTTTGGGCCATCGACACCGATGGAGGTGTGCGATGAGGTGGCATCCTCCCGGCTTCGGCGGCGAGCGCCGCGATCCCGAGCAGGTGAAGCGCGACGGCTGGCAGGAGCGCGGTGTCCTGGTCATCGCCGAGGACGACCAGCGCCTCACCTGGCCCGAACGTGAACTGGTCCGCCAACTCGGCGCCAAGCTGTACGGCCCTCGTCCGGCACAGGAGGCGTCCCATGGATGAGCCGCACTGGACGCCGAAGATGGTGGCTGTCTACCTGGAGGAGGCGGCCGACACCCTCCGTCGCCTGCCGCCGGTGAAGGTGCGGGGATACGTCAGCGCCTGGCCGCCGGTTTTGCGCGACTTCTGGGAAGCCTATGGCAGGGAGGAGGTCCAGGTCCGGCCGGGCCCTCCCTCGGCCAAGGCCATCGACCAGATGGACCGCACCTTGTTGTGGCTGCGCTGGCTCGACCGCGACGAGAGCCGTCTCGTCTGGCGCCGGGCCTGCCGACGGCCGTGGAAGGCGATCACCTACGAGTTCGGCTGCGACCGCACCACCGCTTGGCGGCGCTGGACCTACGCCATGATCACCATTGCGACGAGGCTGAACGCCCAAGAGGCTGCAACATGTTGCAACACTCTTCCATGCAACACTTCGCCCCGGTTTTGATAGGGTGGCGCCATAGACTTGGGAAAGAGCGCCCGCAGGGAACATCCCCTCGCGGGCGCCGCCATGTCCGGACCCTTTCATGCCCTGGAAGCCGCCGATCCATCGCCCGCCCGGCTGGACGCCGGCCAGGCGTGTCCGCCGTGATGCCATCGATCGCGCCTACGGGACCCAGGCCTGGCGCAAGCTGGCGGCGGCGGTGATCGCCCGCGACCACGGCATCTGCCATCTCTGCGGTCAGCCCGGCGCCGACACCGCCCATCACCTGATCGAGAAGCGCCACGGCGGTAGCGACGACCCCGCCAACCTGAGGGCGGTCCATCGCGGCTGCCATAACCGGGCCCATCGCAGGATGGGGGCGGAATGACGGCCGCACGGGGGATGGGGGTTTAATTCCCCCGGCGCCCTTGATGGTGCGACCGACATGGGGTTTTGTGTGAGCGTGGCCAAAATGAAAGAGGGGGGGTAGACGATGCCGGACGGCGCGGAACGGCGTGACCTGGTGGTCGAATACCGCCCGCTCGACACCCTGGTCGCCTATGCCCGCAATGCCCGCACCCATTCCGATGCCCAGGTCGCCGAGCTCGCCGGCTCGATCCGCGAGTTTGGCTTCACCAACCCGGTGCTGGTCGGCGAGGACGGCACGCTGATCGCCGGCCATGGCCGCGTGCTCGCCGCCCGCAAGCTGGGCATGGCCGAGGTGCCGACGATCGTGCTCACCGGCCTGTCCGAGACCCAGCGTCGAGCGTTGGTGCTGGCCGACAACCGTATCGCCATCAATGCCGGCTGGGACAATGACCTTCTCGCCCTCGAGCTGAGCGACCTGCAGGACGCCGGGTTCGACCTCGGTTTGACCGGCTTCTCCGGCGACGAGATCGCCGACCTGCTGCAACCGGCCACTGGCGAGGGCGAGAGCGAAGACGTTGGCGCCGCCGATGAGGTGCCCGAGCCGGTCGCCGACCCCGTTGTCCGGCCGGGCGACCTCTGGGTGCTGGGTCCGCACCGTCTGCTGTGCGGCGACAGCACCAGCCCGACCGATGTCGCCCGCGTCATGGCGGGAGAGACGGCGGCGCTGTGCTTCACCTCGCCGCCCTACGGCCAGCAGCGGGATTACGCCACCGGCGGTATCGGTGATTGGGATGCCCTGATGCGGGGTGTGTTCACCGCGCTGCCGATGGCCGAGGACGGCCAGGTGCTGGTCAATCTCGGCCTGGTCCATCGCGACGGCGAATGGCTACCTTACTGGCAGGGCTGGCTCGACTGGATGCGCGGAGAAGGTTGGCGCCGCTTCGGGCTCTACGTCTGGGACCAGGGGCCCGGCCTGCCGGGCGATTGGGGTGGCCGGCTGGCGCCGTCGTTCGAGTTAGTGTTCCACTTCAACCGGGTCGGCCGCAAGCCCAACAAGACGGTGCCCTGCAAGTATGCCGGCCAGGACACCCATCTCCGCGTCGACGGCCATTCCACCGCCATGCGCAAGGCCGACGGCACGGTGGGCGCCTGGACCCATGCCGGCAAGCCGACCCAGGATTTCCGCATCGCCGACAGCGTCATCCGCATCGGCCGGCACAAGGCCCGCGGCATCGAGGTCGAGCACCCGGCGGTGTTCCCGGTGGCGCTGGCCGAGCACGTCATCACCGCCTTCACCGACGAAGGCGGCATCTGCTTCGAGCCGTTTTCCGGCTCCGGCACCACGATTATCGCCGGCCAACAGACCGGGCGGGCAGTGCGGGCCATCGACCTGGCGCCAACCTACGTCGACGTGGCCCTGCGCCGCTGGAGCCTACTGCATCCTGACATCCCGCCCATGCTGGACGGCGATGGCCGGACCTACGACGAGATCGCCGCCGAACGCGTGAAAGAGGCGTCGCCTAAAGCGGACTGCGTCATCAAGCCTTGCCGATCTTCAGCGGCTCGTTGACCTCCTCGGCATCGCCAACGTCCTTGAAAACTTCCTCCCGGATGATCCGGTCAGTGATTTCGGACAGGTGGATGGCCAAAGCCTCGTCCAGTTGCTGGAACTCGGGCCACAGCACGTTATCGAGGAAGGATCGCGGCGCCCGGGCGCACAGGCTGGTGTAGCGCATCCGGCGGTAACGGTATGGCTTGATCCCGTACCGCCGGCACAGGGCGACAAACAGCCGATGGGACCACGGATTCCGCAGGCTGAACTGCATCTCGATGGGCGGCTCCTTGCTCGCCTGGGCCTTGAGGCGTTCCCGGATGCGTTCGGCCGCCGCTCCAGCCGCCGCCCGCTCGCCCTCGGTGGCACCACCGGCGAACAATGCCTCGATCTTGCGCAGCTTCTCTCGTAGTTCGCGTTCGTCCATCGGCGTTCCGGCACGGCAGGGTGTGGGCGGCAACTCTGCCACAGCCGGGCGGCGCGTTCACCCGGCAAAGGAACAAGGACAGGCATGCTGACGGTCGAAACCTGGTCGGTGGCGCGGCTCATTCCCTATGCCCGCAACCCACGCAAGAACGACGCCGCTGTCGACAAGATGTGCGCCGCCATCCGGGAATTCGGCTTCCGCATCCCGGTGGTGGCGCGCTCGGACGGCACGGTGGTCGATGGCCATCTCCGCCTCAAGGCGGCGCAGCGGCTGGGGCTGGCCGAGGTGCCGGTGGCGCTGGCCGACGATCTGACCGAGGCGCAGATCAAGGCGTTCCGCCTGCTGGCCAACCGCTCGGCCGCCTGGGCGGACTGGGACGACGACCTGCTGGCCCTCGAACTGCAGGATCTGCAAGACGCCGGCTATGATCTCGGTCTCACCGGTTTCGATGCCGGCGAACTCAAGAGCCTGATGGAGGACGGCCCGGCCAGCGGGCTGACCGACGAGGACGCGGTACCGGAACCGCCCGCCCAGCCGGTGACCAGACCGGGCGATCTGTGGATCCTGGGACCGCACCGGCTGCTGTGCGGCGATGCCACCGTCGCCACCGACGTCGAGTGCCTGCTGGCCGGGGCCAGGCCGCATCTGCTGGTGTCCGATCCGCCCTATGGCGTGGAGTACGATCCCACCTGGCGGAACGAGGCCGGCGTCTCGTCCAGCAAGCGCACCGGCAAGGTGGCCAACGACGACCGTGCCGACTGGCGGGACGCCTGGGCGCTGTTCCCCGGCGATGTCGCCTATGTCTGGCATGCCGCCATCCACGCCACCACGGTGGCCGAAAGCCTGGTGGTCTGCGGCTTCGACATTCGGGCGCAGATCGTCTGGTCGAAGAGCCGCTTCGCCCTCGGGCGCGGCGACTACCATTGGCAGCACGAACCCTGCTGGTACGCGGTGCGCAAAGGCACCCGCAGCCATTGGCAGGGGGCGCGCGATCAATCGACCCTGTGGTCGATCGCCCCGGCCGGGGCCGAGGACGCCGCCACCCCGCACGGCACCCAGAAGCCGGTGGAGACGATGCGCCGACCGATCGTCAACAACAGCGAGCGCGGCGATCTGGTCTACGAGCCGTTCTGCGGTAGCGGCACCACCCTGATCGCCGCCGAAACGGTGGGGCGGGGTTGCCTCGCCATGGAACTGGACCCGGCCTATGGCGATGTCATCGTCCGCCGCTGGCAGGACTTCGCCGGCAAGGCCGCCGTGCTAGACGGCGATGGCCGGACCTTCGATGATCTGACAGCGGAGCGGCAGGCATGAGGCAGTCGCGCCGCATGTCGCTGGTCGAGTCCCTGGCCAACGTCGCCGTCGGCTTTGGCATCGCCGTGACCACCCAGGTCGTGGTGTTTCCGCTGTTCGGCCTGCACACCAGTCTGCCGGATAATCTGGCAATTGGCGGCATCTTTACCGTGACGTCCGTGATCCGCAGTTTCGCCCTCCGGCGCGTATTCGAGCGGCTGCACTGACTTGGAATTGGGCTGTCGCGCCCCTATTCTTCGGCCCGCCCCATCCCACGGAGAACCCCGCCGGTGCCTGTCGATCCCGCCCTTGTGTCCCGCTCAGCGAGCGAGTTGATCGACCGGTATGGTGCCACCGCCTTGGCGCGCGCGCAGGAATTGGTGGACCGCGCGACGGGGGCGGGTGATGTACCCGCCCTCGATCTGGCTCTGGTGGTGCTGTCCGAGGTGGAGCGGCGCCTTCAGGCAGAAGGTCCGGACCCGATCCGGTAGATGGTGTAGCGGCCCGGCGCGCCCTCACGGTTGGGGCCAACCATGCGGACCCGCTCGGTGGTGATGGTAAGGCCCAGTTTCTTCTTCAGTGCCCCGGCAATGGCGCCACGGATGGTGTGCTTCTGCCAGCCGGTGGCCTCGGCGATCTGCTCGGCGGTGGCGCCCTCGGGGCGCTTCAGCATCTCGATCAGCATTGCCTGCTTGCTGCCGTCGCGGGTCTTGCGCGCCGCAGGCGCCTCGGGCGCCGGCTGGTCGTCCTCTGCGGCGACGGTGGTGCCCGGTTCGGCATCGCTCTCGGTGGCTCCGTCGGCGCCTGTGGGCGCGTCGGCGGCTGCCTCCGCGGCCGCGTCCATACCGTCGGGCGTGCCGGTCTCGATGCCCAGCACGGCAAAGGCGGCATCGGTGGCGACCAAGGTCTCGTCGCCGCGCCAAACCGGATCACCCGGCATGGCAGGCACCTCCGCGATCAGCCCCTTGGCGGCGAGGCTACCGACCACCTTGTCGGCGGCGCCGCCCTTCAGATGGGCCGGCAGGGGCAGGACGTGGCGGTCCAGGCGCTGGCAGGCGGCGGTCAGGATCACGAGCTGGGTGTCGGAAAGCTTGGTCATGGCGGTGTCCTAGGGGCTTGCGGGCGCGGATGATTCGCGCCCCTGTACCACCCCGAGCCCCGCCGGGTTTGCCGGTCGGGGCGATGGAGGGCGCCGGCTGGTTCAGTCGGCGGCGTCGGCCATGATCTCCTGGTAGGTGACGAACCCGGTCAGGTAGGGCATCCCCTGCGGGATGCCGGTGTCGCGTTCGGTCTGGCGGCAGATCCGCCAGCCCATCCAGCGGCTCACCGCCGCGGCGACCGCGTCCGGCAGAGTCTTGCCGATGGCCAGTTCGTTGCTGACGTCGTCGGCGAAGTGCCGTCCCTGGGTGCTGTCGAGGAAATCGCGTACCGCCGCATCCGGGCAACCGGTGGCGCGGCCGATGGACGGCAATGCATGGGCCCAGGCGATTTCCGGGTCGGCATGGTGACGGATGGTGCCGAAGAAGCCCCAATCGGGATTGGCGGTGGGCAGGATCGTCATGGTCGCCTCCAAAGCTTGATCGTGTCCCCCATGAAGGCGCTGTTCTGCGCCGGAGCCAAGCGATTAAGCATATGAATCCATTGGAAATCTAATCGCCGCGCCGGGAGGGCGTCGGCGCCCGGGGAGTACGTGCCATGGCGGGCCGCAAGCCGCTGCCCACCCACCTCAAGCTGGTCAAGGGCACCGCCCGGCCGCATCGGCTGAACAAGGGCGAGCCCAAGCCGGCGGTCGCCGTGCCGGAGCCGCCGGCCCATCTCGACGAGCGGGCCAGGGGCAAGTTCTCCGCCATGGCCGAGATGCTGGCCCGGCACGGGGTGATGACCGAGCTCGATGCCGGGGCGCTCGCCCGCTACGCCGTGGTGTGGTGCCGCTGGGTCGATGCCGAGGCCGAGATCAAGCGGCGCGGACCGGTGGTCAAGACCGAGGCCGGCAACGTCATCCAGAACCCATTCCTGGCGGTGGCCAACAAGTGCCTGCTGCAGATGGCGCAGATCGAGAGCGAGTTCGGCCTGACGCCGTCGTCGCGCTCGCGCATCCGCATGGCCGAGCCCGCTGAGACCGTCGATCCGTTCGAGGAGTACCTGAACCGTGGCAAGGACCCGTAAGCCGAAGGCGCCGCTCTGCGCCGTCGAGGCTTACGCCCGCGCCGTGGTTGCCGGCACGGTGGTCGCCGGCCGGCTGGTCCAACTGGCCTGCCGGCGCCATCTCGACGATCTGGTTCATGGCAAGGCCCGCGGGCTGGTGTGGGATGGGGCCGCCGCCCGCCATGCCATCGAGTTCTTCGGCCATCTGCGCCATTCCACCGGCGAATGGGCCAACCACCCGTTCGATCTCCAGCCCTGGCAGGCTTTCGTCATCGGGGCGCTGTTCGGCTGGAAGCGGGCCGACGGCTTGCGGCGGTTCCGTACCGCCTATGTCGAGGTCGCCCGGAAAAACGGCAAGTCGGTGATGCTGGCCGGCACCGCGCTGTATGCCCTGGTCGCCGACGGCGAACCGGGCAGCCATGTCTATGCCGCGGCCACCACCCGCGACCAGGCCCGCATCGTCTTCGGCGAGGCCGAACGGATGGTCGAGGCCAGCCCGCC
>JAEHJW020005342.1_pt1 | contig 15758 bp, 23 predicted proteins | sample 9271431 | NCBI WGS metagenome assembly JAEHJW02
CAGCTTCTTCCTATGCATTTTCAGGCCATATTGGCCCTATCGCTATTCTGTCAAATCCATGGGGAACCGCCCACACTCGCGCCTATTTCGCGAATCCGATAAGGGCCATTGTCAGGCCAAGGCAGCGCGATATCTATCTGGCGGTGAGCGCGGGAACCGCCATCAACCTCACCGGCTCCGAAACTCAGAAGCAGTCCGGATCGGCTTCGCTTTCCGTCTCCGTTCCACTTGTGGCAGCATCGGTCCAGAAGCAGACAGAACACGGCACTCTGAATGCCGGCGTATCCCTCGTCGGGAGCGCAACGGCGAAGCAGTCGGCTGACGGAGCACTGCAAGTCTCAGTTCCCCTGAACGCCGAGGAAATCCAGAAGCAATCCGGCTCAGGAACATTGAAAGTCAGCGTCACCCTGGCCGGAAACGAAATCCAGAAAGCCTATGCTTCAGGTACTTTGACGAATACCCCTGCAGGATCGATTGCCCTGGTCGGAACAGAAACGCAGCATCAATCCGGGGCCGGACTCCTGAATATCGGAATTCACCCTTCCGGTTCATCAGTATCGATTCAGAGCGCATCTGGAACACTCTCCACCATCGTGCATGCCATCGGGTCCGAAGTGCAGGCGCAGCGAGCGAGCGGCGGCCTGATCGTAAGCGTTGATCTCTCCGGGGCAGAATTGCAGAAAGCCTTCGCCCAGGCGACTCTGACCTCAGGCATTCATCTGGCCGGCGAAGAGGTACAAAAGCAATCCGCGCAGGCATCGATGACGCTGAGAATCAACCTGATCGGAGAAGAAGTACAAAAAGCGGCGGCGAGCGGCTATCTGTCGCTTTCTGGACAGCTTCAAACTGATCCGAAATTCATTGTTCCTGCGCTCGGCAGGAGTTTCACCGTTCAAGCATTGGGAAGGAAATTCACCATATGAGGATGCTTCCGAAAATCTCTCCCGTTGAGTCTCGGGTGATCACGTTTCAATTTTCCAGCGATTTACCGACAGGCGCGAATCTGACAGGAACACCAGTAGTGACGATCACCCAACTGGGGGGAAGCCCTGTATCTACAGCAGGGATCCTCGTCGGCTCGCCACAAATCAGCGGAACGAATGTCCTGCAGACCATTGCGAATGTGCCCTCTGGCGCAACTTTCGGATTAGAGGCGTCATGCGGAAATTCCGGAAACTCGGAAATCATCGCGGAGGGCGCAACCATTACCGGCGCCCCGGCTTACCTTCAATAGGATCCTCATGGATATTTTTTTCACCATCCTGATTTCGATCGGGATTGCGGCGTTGCTTTGCCTCGGGGTTTATGCCTACGAGTATTTCCAGACAGACGAATATGCGGCTGACCTGGCTTTTATGATGTTGATGCTTACCGGCTTTTTCGGGATCATCGACCTGGTGGGCTGGGTGGTTTATTTTGCCATGGGGAAAATAGGATGGTAACGGTTCCGGAAGGCGAGCACGAGCTGAAGGCAACCTATTCGGTAGACCTGTTCTATATCAACGAGCCAGAGCCAAGAACGCCTACTATCGTGTTCGAGAGAATGAAACGCGAGGCAGACAAGGCTGGAACGGTTTGTGCCATCACGGGGCAGCCCGGTCCTCAATACCATCATGTCTTCTGCGAATACGCGGCCAGGGATGAAGTTGATTGGGTGACGGTCAAGGGTGTCGCAACTGGCGCAATCGCGCAACTTCCCGTCCTTGATCCGGACACGATGAAGCCAGTTCCGGGGAAGTTCTGGGATGCGAAGAAGTCATTGCTTTTCAAGCTGTGCAAATGGCTCGAAGTGTGCTTTGACATGGACTGGCATGCATTCGATCCAGCGAAGCCTGATGATTTCGTCGACAGCATCCACAACATGCTTCCGCTGCATGTCAAGTTTCACATCATAAAAGATCACGGAATTCACCTTATGCCGTTTCCGGAATTCGTGCTGCAGGTCTTGCCGAAGAAAAGCGGTTTCATTCTCACGCCCGACGAGGAATAGATGGCCAAACCGACATGCCCGGATGAAGAGTTTCTGTCCCTGATTCATCAGCACAGCACGGATTCAGCGGTTGCGAAGATCTTGGGGGTGTCGAAGCAGTCGGTGGGGGAAAGAAGAAGGCGACTTCAGTCTGGCGGCACCAAGGCACCATCGTTCACGGTTGCGGAGCTTCCAGATCCGGAAGTCTCCTATGAAGAGCTGAAGGCGCAAAGTATCAAGCGCTTCGAAAGGAAGCACGCTCACGACAGAGCGAAACAGTGGACGCAGATTTCCTTCAGCGATGACAGGCCGATTGCCTTGGTGTTCATCGGCGACCCTCACTTGGACGATGACGGCTGCAACTGGCCGCTTCTCGAGAGGCACACGCAAACGATCATTTCAACCCCAGGCATGTATTGCGGTTCGCTCGGTGACAATCAGAACAACTGGGTTGGCAGACTGACGCGCCTTTATGCGAACCAGTCCACTACACAATCACAAGCATGGCGGCTTGTCGAGGGATGGATAAACGAAATTTCTTCGAAGCTCGTCTTTATGGTTCGGGGAAATCACGACCTTTGGAGCGGCGGAAGCGATCCGCTCAACTGGATCATGAGGGGGACTCTTGCATTTGACCAATCCTGGCAGGCGAAATTCAAGCTTGTTTTCCCGGGTGGCGACTCGATGCGGATCTGGACCGCCCACGACTTCCCCGGATTCTCGCAATTCAACTCCTTGCATTCGAACAAAAAGGCGCACCTTTGGCACGGTGGCGCTGAAATCTATGCTGCAGGCCACAGGCATGAATGGGGGGTTCAGTTCTACGAAGATGCAGATGTCGGCCAGATCATCTCGTTCATTCGCGCCAGAGGGTACAAGTTCCTCGATGACTATTCGGAAAAGCTCGGGCATGCCTCGCAACAGTTCGGCGCATCCATTACCTGCGTGATTCGCCCAGGCGAGCGAATAGACAGGCGGAAAACGTGGTTCTCGGATGTCGAAGAAGCCGCCGAATACCTGACCAAGCTGAGGAAAAAATGAGCACAATCCAAGACGCCATGCTGTTCACGCAGAAAGAAGAGGGTGGGTGGACCCCGATTGACGGCGGCACGATGTACGGTGTCACCCAGGCGGTTTATGACGACTACCGCAGAAAAGAGGGCATGCACCTGCAGAACGTCCGATTGATCGAAGACGGCGAGGTTCGGGCGATCATGGAAGATGAATACTGGTATCCAGGCCATTGCAATGAAATGCCTTCGAGACTTGCGATTGCTCATTTCGACTGGATTTTCAATCACGGTGTATCAGGGGCGATTCATTCCCTGCAAACCGTCCTCGGCGTGGTCTCGGATGGCGTTTTCGGCCCTGTTACCCTGCATGCCATGCAAGCAGCGATTCAGGAAGATCCGAATGGGCTGATCCAGAAATATCTCGATGCCCGAAGGGAATGGTATCGGGAATACGTCGTTACTGTTCCGGAAAAGGCCGTCTACCTCAATGGCTGGCTGAATAGGGTGGATGCACTCGAAACCTACCTCCAAGGAATTGCAGCATGAAACTCGCAATCCTTGTTCTCATCTTCATCATCGTCGCGGCAGTATGGCGCGGCATCCATAAATAGGAGGCATCTTGAATCCATCCAGTCTTTCAAAATCTGCCGCAGCTTCTGGTTTCGGCGGCGCTGTCGTCATCATCATCGTGTGGCTGCTCGGGCAGGCGCATGTTCAAGTTCCCGTCGATGTCGCGGCAGCCATGGGAACCATCATTTCATCGATCGTTCATTATTTTTCTTTTCGTCAACCACAGGAGACACAGCAATGAAACGCCTTTTTATCACCTTGTCCATGCTCTTTCTAGGAGCGTGCGCTTCAACTGGAAACGTCCAGCTGGATACCCATTCTGCTCAAGTGGCCTACGTGCAAGCCTGCTCAGCTTATGGCTCGGCATTCAACGCCGCCCTTCAGCTCAGGAAAGACGGCAAGCTGAATCAGGCCCAGATCGATCAAGTGACGCTTCTGGACAGCCAGATTACCCCGATTTGCACCGGACCTCTTCCCGCGAATCCGGCAGCAGCAACACAGCAGATCACCGCTGCAGTGACGACTCTCGGAATCATGGAAGCAGCCCATCAACTTCAAGGAGCGAAGAAATGAGCAACAGCACAGCAGAACAGATTGCACAGACCGCAATTCAGACAGCAGAAGCAGCGGCCCCGGCAATCCTTGCGGCAGGTGTAGGGGTTGCGGCGGCATCCAACCCAACCGCCGCAGTGGTCGCCCAGGTTGCACCCATCGCCCTGCAATTCATTCAAACCGCAATCCAGCTTCAGAATGCCGGAGTGATGACGGATGCCCAGCTTGCCGAAATCTTCCAGACTGTCGGAAACGGCGTGAAGCAGACGCATGACGCATGGGCTGCGATGAACGCGAATAAAGCGTGATCGTTTTTCTCCTGATTGTGGCAATCGCGCAATTTCCAGATTGCCACTCTACATTCGACTGGCAAGGCAATATCGATGCGGTCTTGTCTGGTCAACTTCCGCCGCCATCGGTCGGCGCGTCTTGTGAAAAGGACATCCTCAAATGACCGACTTCGAACTTGTCAAACTCTGCCAGGCCGTCTATGCGGGGCAATCCGGATTCGATCACTGGCTTGAGGTCAAGCAGGTTGTCGCGGGCATCAAGTACGCCGATGGCAAGACGATCATTGTCTTCCGTGGGTCCGACGTTCTGGTAGACTGGATTCGGGATATCGATGCCGTTCCCGTTCCCTATCCCGGCATGGGCATGGTGCATCAGGGCTTCATCGAAGGGCTGGACGACTTCCACGAAGCCGTCCTTCCGATGATCAAGGGAAATCTCGTCGTCACCGGGCATTCTCTGGGGGCGTCTCGGGCAGTTCTGTTCGGAGGGATCCTTTTCAACACCGGGATTCCACCTGTCTCAATCGTCGGCTTCGAGCCTGCAAAGACGAGTACCGACGGGATCCTCTCAAACCTCCTTCAGCCAGTCTCGGTCAGGCTCTACAAAAACGGAAATGATATGGTTCCAGACCTTCCTGAAGGAATGGATTACCGGCATGCCGTCGATCTTCTGCATGTAGGCGAAGCATCAGAACCCATTCCGAACATCAAGGATCATGAAATTGCCAGAGTGGTGAAGGCGCTTTCATAGTTTATTCGCGATTTCCTCGGCGCTTTCGTTGTAGAGCTTGTCCATGCTGTCCCTTCAGAATCCTGTCCATGTCCAAAATCGCTTTCCCAAGTCGGGCAGACGTGTAATCGAGCCCTTTATATGCTTCGTCAGCCATTTTCACCGCTTCATCCCAACCTTGAGGGGCTTCACGCTTCGGTGGGATTGGTGCGGTGAAAAGTGGTCTGTATGCTTGGCTTCTCCAGTCCGACGCTCTCCACGCATCAAATGTCGCTGCCGACATAAATTGACCATCAGGACCAAGCCACGCCACCGGCTCCTGCTCCCTCATCGCCTTGAGTTCGGCTTGGGCTTCGGCAAGTTGGGCGCGAAGTTCGGTTACCATATCCGGCATCTTTGCGACATTGTAATTCCACCACATTCCTTCGCTGCCCGGAACCAGTCTTGCCATAAGACTAATCAATGCGTCCTGGACCTGTCTGTTGGTGACTTCTGAGCCACCGAATTTCATCTCACCCCAGGTAAGAGTTTCTCTCATCATTTCTCCTCCGGTTTGCTGTTCATGTCTCATCCCATAAGCAAGTCCCACATTCTGGGCAATGCACGATGTCGCCACCTGCTGAGGTTGTCCAACCATAGTCATATACAATTAGTGTTCCAATTGTGTCCTTTATGAACTCATTACCTACTTGTGCAATTCTGCAACATGGGCACATACGCTCGTAGGCATCTTTGGCTGCGATAGCAGCATCAACCCGTCGTTGCAACTCTGCCAACATCTTTTGATCTACAGCTTTACGCTTTGCGACTAGCTTCTGATACTCTTCCAGTTTTTTATTACCCCAATAAAGCTCGTTCTCATGGTATTCAGCTACAGTAGCCGTATCATGTTCATGAGGAGTATCTACACCACAAATCGGACACCGACTGCTTGCTTCCGGTAAATCATTTTGGTTCATCATTTCCCCTCCAATTCTTTGACATCCTCCCCTGCCTAAAGGCAGGGGATTCCTACTGCCGCTACCCCGGAATGGGGTAGATAGCTTCGGTGAGTTCCTGTTGCTGACGGCATTACTGCACCGTTCACTTGGCAGGCGAGCCGGGCATGTCCTGCCCTTAGAATATTGATGGCCGCATTGAGGTCTGCATTCTCTGCATATCCACATTCGACGCATTCAAACTTGGATTGTGTCTTGCGATTCTCGGCGGATACATGGCTGCAAGCCGGACACGTCCGGCTGGTGTTGCGCGGATTGATGGCAAGTACATCACCACCCAGCCAAGCTTGCTTGTATTCCAACTGGCGGCGGAATTCACCCCAACCCTGATCGAGAATCGACTTGTTGAGGCCGGACTTGGCTTTGACGTTTCGCCCTGGTGCCTCAATGGTGCCTGTTGCCGATTTACTCATGTTCGTGACTTTCAAATCTTCGATAACAATCATCGCGTGGTTTTTGCTGATGATGGTAGAAGTCTTGTGGAGAAAGTCATTTCGGGCATGGGCTACCCGTTGATGCAATCGTGATATTTTTTGCTTCTGCTTTTTCCAGTTGTTGCTGAACTTCGTTTTGCGACTCAATCGGCGCTGATATTTCGCCAGCTTTGCCGCATTTTTTCGGAAGGCGTTGACCGGCTCAAACATCGTGCCATCAGAGAGCGTAGCGAACAGCGTAATGCCCGCATCGAGGCCAACAATGGACGTTGAAGGATGCACCGGCTGCGCAATCTCGCGCTCTGTCTGGATGCTCACATACCACTTGCCAGCGACACAGGACACGGTAATGTTTTTGATGACGCCTTCGACAGCGCGGCTCTTGCGGTAGCGTATCCAACCCAGCTTGGGAAGCCGGATGCGGCTATTTCCTGCATCTAGTTCGCAGCCTTGCGGGAAACAGAAGCTGCTGCTGACACCCTTCTTTTTGAAGGTCGGGAAGTCGGCACGTTTCTCGAAGAAATTTTTGTAAGCGCGCACCAGGTCTTTGAGCACGACCTGATATAGTTGCGAGGGTGTTTCCTTGAGCCACAAGGTGTCCGGTTCTTTTTTCCAGACAGGAAGCCACTTGCACATTGCGAAATGATTGATGAACTTTTCGCCCGCTTCGTGATTGGCAATTTGCAGTGCCAGCGCCTTATTCCAGACAAACCGGCATGACCCGGCGATGCGACGCATGGCACGTTGCTGTTCGCCGTTTGGCTCAATCCGAAATTTGTAGGCTTGCAAGCGTTTCATGCTTTGAATTATACTCGGTCTATGGAAAAAGACAATGAAATTAGGCACGGCAGGCATTGCGTTTTTAAGATGCACGTTCACTTGGTCTTTGTGACAAAATATCGACGTGGCGTGTTCACCAAGGAAGTGATTGATGACCTGCGAGGCATCTTCGCTGGCGTCTGCACCGACCTTGAGGCGGAACTGATGGAATTCGACGGTGAGCATGATCATGTGCATCTCTTGGTGAACTATCCACCCAAGTTGGCAGTATCGGTGCTGGTGAACAGTCTCAAGGGTGTGTCCAGCCGGATGATTCGGAAAAAGAACTACCCAAGTGTCCGCAAAAAATTGTGGGGCGGTGCATTGTGGTCGCCATCCTATTTCGCGGCCTCGTGCGGCGGGGCGCCGATTGCCATCATTCGCCAATATATCGAACAACAGCAAACGCCTGAGTAAGCTAACAACATGGATACCTGCGGTATCCGCGCTATTCATCCTCCCCCTGAACGGGGAGGATTTCCGCGCAATCTATTAAATAAAGATTCCCTTTGACAGCTCGCATCAATCGGTGAAGCTCGCCATCGTCGGCGAGTGGATTCCAGAAACCTTTTACTCCATCAACAGAATTTCCTCGCCAGAAAATGCCATCTGAAAATTTACCATCGATCCCCGCAGCCTTCGCCGCCAGTTCCAACAATTCACGATCTGTCATTTCCTTGTCCTCCCGATTTCCGCGACCTCCGGATGCGTTGCCTCGTACCAAAAAATATACTCGAATGAGATGTCGCGCCCGCACTTCGGGCATATCCATGTGGCACGCGACGGGTGCTCGGCATGCTCGAAATCGCAGGATGGTTTGCATTCGGTATCTGGCATAAGTCATTCTTCCCTTGAATTCCAGGCTGCGATTGCGCTGGTCTTGGTTATGCGTTTCGGACCTTCTGCTCCGCACTTCCGGCAAGTCACAAACCATCCGATTCGAAAAAGGGAAGGATAGAAGCGACAGAAGATGGGGAACATCAAAAATCCCCCGGTGCGACTTGAAGGCATGTCAGTCCAGCATCACGCCACATCTTAACCACCCTGTCGCGGTCATCGAATATGCACACAATCCGATTCCTATCGTCATAATGGAGCGCATCCAGCCATTGTTTCTTCAGCACGTCATCTGGGGTATGATCACCCTCATCGCGCATTGTGAGCATATCGTCGATCTCATGAGTCATGAACGGCGTATGTTCAGCAAGCCACGAAATTGTCTTGTTACGGACTTCGGAGCTTCTGCCGCTGAAGAACCTGATTTCAGCACCCGTGATTGCCAGGGCTTTCATGACGGCAATAATAGGTGCGTTCGGCGTATCCTTGTCACATGCCGCATAGAATCGCCTCCATCGGAGCTTGTCGTCTTTTTCAGCAAGGATATCCCTGCGATGGTTGATGAGTGCAACAGTCCCATCTAGGTCAAAAATGTACAGCGGCCTCAAGTTTCCCTGTTCGTTCATTTCAATCCTCCTAATTGCTACTGATTCATGTCAAATTAGTAGTTGCGAAATAGTCTTTGTGCACCTTCCTCGGATTTACAAACGACCCAGGCTTGATGTAGTAGGGCGACTTGATTGCCAGCACCATTCCGCCGATTCCCCACAAAACAGGACCGTCCTGATCATCCAGACAATCCACGACACGAAATCGGCCTCTTCCGGTCAAAGGATTTGATCTGGGCTCGAAGCGGCAGAAGAGGCGGAACATTACCGCGCCCTCCATTTCCGATGCGTCCACATAGCCAAAGTCACCCCGAGAGCGCCGCCAGTTCCTACCCATGGAATCGATGCCCAGCCCTTATGCACCACAAGCAGTACACTCGTAACCTCGGCGCATGCGATCAGGTACGGGGTGAAAGCGGCCGCGATGAATTGCCCGTGGATGACGTGCTGTTGCTGCATGGCTCTGAGAAAGATCAGGGCGAAAGTGGCGAGAAGGATGGTCATGCAGCATCCTCCAGGCAGTCGAATAGGCTGGGCATGCTCATCTCATTCTCGGCAGATTTGAGGTAGTGGCATGCATCCATGAAATATCTGGCGCTGAGTTCGGTACCGGAGAACTTCCGTCCCTTGAGGATGGCCCGGTACCCAACCGACCCGATGCCGGAGAAAGGATCGAAAACCACGTCGCCGGGATTCGTGAATCGCTCTATCAGCCTGTCCGCGATATCGAACTGCATGGGGCATAAATGCTGCTCTTTCCCCTTCGCAGACTGAAGCATGTTCAGAGTTCGCATTCTGGCAACATCCGTCCAAACCTCATCCATCCAGGACGGAGGCTGCAAAAGCATGAACGTCACCGGAAGCCGTCCCAGTGCATCGATAGTCTCCCCGATCCTGACGTGGTGCTCATAGTTGTAGATGTTCGCCAGGTGGTAATCCCTGAACCACCTGAAAATCACATCATGATCCAGCGTCTCCAACTCCTCAGGAGTGAGTAGCCTGTCACCGCCAGAGCGCCAGAATGCATGCGCGTCTGTTTGCCACTTCGAGCGGCTATATTCGGCCTTTGTCTTGGTCACCGGATCATCGGCATAGCTGTTCGTCGTGTCGGTAGGGGTCTTCCTGAAGAGCAAAAGATATTCGGGCATCCCGCAGCTCATCTTGCTGCTATCCTTGCACACCTCAGACCAGCCGAGCCGGTAAGTCTGGTTATTTTCCCGCACCACGTCGGTAACGATGGTAATCATCCCCATGTAGCCGAAGCCGTGCTTCTGGTAATGCTCGATGCATTTCGCATGGAAAGGGTAGACCGTCTGGAAGCCGAGGCCTGTGAGCCCACCCGGAACGATTCTGTCCTTGACGTGGATTGCCGCGATCCTCCCGGGCTTCAGTATTTTCAGCAGATTCGGGGTCAGGTAGTCCATCTGCTCGAAAAAGTGCTCGTTGTTGTCGGTGTGCCCGAAATCTGCATAGTTGGGGCTATATTCGTATTGGGTCGAGAACGGCACCGACGTCAGAATCATGTCGACGCTGTTCTCATCCATTCGGGCCGTTTCCTTCACGCAATCTTCGTTGACGATCGAGAAGTCGCGGCCGGTCACTTCGATGCGTTCCACGCCCATGCCGCGCTGCAGCGTCTCGGCCATGGCTGCCGTAGAAAGCCCATACTGCTTGATGATTTCAGTCATTCTTGCCCTTGCCTCCTTATCACGTTCCCACTTCGTCTCAAGATTCCTCTTCACTTCGCGCTCGGCCTCCGTGTAGATCAGGTCGACGCGAACAGAATGGGTTTGCAGGAATCGATACAGTCGATGAACCGCCTGGATGAAGTCGTTGAACTTGTGCCCGATCCCGAGGAAGATCGCCCAATGGCAATGCCGTTGGAAATTGCATCCCGACCCGAGCATGACCGGCTTCCCGGCAAGCTCCCTAATCTCCCCGTCCGAAAAGTCGATGATGCGCTGCGCCTTCGTGTCGTCATCCTGGGCACCGTAGACGCTAACGACGTCCGGAACCGCTTTTTCTATCGCATGCCTTTCAGCTTCCAGATCATGCCAAATGATCCGATGCGCACCTGGATCAATTGCCCTCAGCTCCATCATCTTCTCGATGCGCTTTGAAAGGCTTTCCCGCTTCTCTCTGGCTGATTCCACGACCCCGATAGCTTGTTGTTTCAGCAAGAGGCCTTGGCCCCTGAAATCGAATCCAGCCTCCGAGTGATCATCAGGGATTTCGTGCCAGTGTATTTCCAGTTCCGGAAGTGCGTAGCCCTCATCCGATAACCCAAGGTCAGATGGCTTCTGAACGAAGATTGCCCAGGATGCAACCCACAACCAGAACTCGCGCTCTTTGTGCGGGTGCAGGGTGAGTTCGTCGGCCTTCTCGGAATTGCGCTTGAAGAATCTCGTTTTCGCCTGCCCGACATCCATAACCCCGAGAAATGCGGAATAGGCAAGCAGCTCGATAAACTCGTTCGGGCTAGGTGTCGCCGTGGCCACGAATCGATACGGTACCGCATCGCCCAGGATGCGCTCGTTCATAGTCTTCCTGTCCCCGGCGAAAAGCGCCATGAATTCTCGGAATGTCTTGGTGCCGCCGAATCCACGAAGGATCGAGGCCTCGTCTAGGCTGGCAACCGTGAATAGCCGAGGATCCAGCTTCCCATCCCGCACTGTTTCGTAATTCGTGAGGTAGATTCCTGAGCCCGTTGCTTCCTCGATACGCCTAATGAATTTCACCTGAATTCCGAGCATTGCGGCATCCCGGATGAATTCCTGCCTCACTCCGAGCGGAATCACGATCAGACCCATTCCGCCGACATGCTCCAGAATGATTCTCACGACTTCGAGCTGAATGACGCTCTTCCCGAGTCCAAAGGCGGCAAAGCATGCTGCTCGACCCATCTTCACCATCCATCTGACCATAGCGCACTGATGCGGCTTGAGGATCGGATTTACTTCAGCATCGGAAATCTCGAAGCCGAAGTCCTCGGCCAGCCTGATCTTGGCGCGAAGAAAGTCTAGATATTGATCGCTCATGCCGCCACCTTCCCGAACGCTCCCCGGAACTTCTCGTATTCGACGAGAATCGCCCGGATCCGGTCGCGGTCCCTGAAGTCCCTGGAATCCAGAAAGGCGCGAATGGCCGGCTGATGATCGATCACTTCCTCGGTGTGCAGAGGGGTGACGGTGCCCGTCGGAATGTTTGGCTTCTGATCTTCCTGTGCTGGCACCGGCTGCTCGATTGGTTTCTCTGTCAGCTTCGCCTGTTCTTCCTGTCTGATGCGCTCGCGCTCGGCTTCGAGTCGGGCCTCTTCATCGGCTTTCTGCTTGTCAATTCGCGACTGGATCAGAAGCGTGAAATCGTCGAAGGGTTTGGAGATGATTTGCTGAAGGTCACGGAACAACGCGGATTTCCCGGCGGCATTCTCCTTGCACCAGGCGAGCTTTGCGCGATAGTCCTTCGCCAGCGCGTCGGCTTCGATCTTGGCATTCCGGAGAACCGTATCGACGGCATCCTGCATGCTGGCAAGCGTCTTCTTTCCCTTGATGGCCCCGGCGAAGTCTGGACGCTGAACATCAAGCTGAATCGGCCTTGTTTCGGCCTCAAGCGATTCGATATAGGCGCAGAAAGCCGTTGCTGCTTCGCTGATAATCGCTGTCTTCCTGGTTTCCTTCTCGCTCTTGACGAGCTTTTCCAGGGTGAGACGCTTCTGCCGCATCAATTCGGTAAGATGGTCAACGGTGCGCATCAAGTCATCAATGCTCTCGGTCTGGGCTAGGGCCGAACGCTTCGCCGCCTGCAGTTCTTTTTCTGCCTTCTCGCAGAACTTAGCCAATTCGTCAGCCTGAACGAAATCCTCGTCGGTAACGAGCTCGGTCTTGATGCCCTCGACGAATTGCTCGACAGCCGTCTTGAATGCCGGAAGATTGCTGAAAGCGACTTCTCCTCGAAGCTGGATAGAGAGCGAAGGAAGGGCCTTTATCGGCTCGGCCTTGGGCGCTTCCTTGACCTCGCGCGGCGTATAGTTTTTCAGGTCTTCCTCGAATTTCTCCCATCCCGCAATGATGCGCTCCCTGAGCTTCATGTCGGGCTCGTACCAGCAAGACCGCTTTATGACGAGCTGATCATTTTCTGTCCATTTCGATGCCATGAAGAGACACTTCGATGCCCCGGAAACCATGAGCTGCTGCTCCATCTGGATGCGGTAATGCTCAGGAAGATTTCCGGCTTCAATCGCATCGATAAGCGCACCAGAAGCTGTTTTGTGCTCGAAGCAGATTTCCTCGAGCATCGTCAAGCCATCAAAACTGGCTGAATATTTTCCTTCTGACCCGACTACCGGGAAAAGCTCCTCGCCGATGATTTCTTCGGCAAGTGCGCGGGCAAGCGCCTCGAAACGATGGCCATCATCGAAACGCTTCTGGGTAGCCGCATCGACTTCCGGAATGATTCCCGTAGACCTTTCCTTCAGAAGATCCTCGCGGGTCTTGTAGGGCGAGACGCCCATCATTGCGGGCGCGTCGCTGGCCGGGAAAAACTTGTTGCGAAGGTCAAGCCATTCCTGGCTTCCTTGTTGAACGTCATGGGTAATCATTGCTGTTCTCCTTCTTCCGCTTCCATCGCGGCAACAAATGGATCAATCTCTTCGACTTCTTCCTTCTTCAGCGCCCGGATGATGTCGGCCTGATCGGGGGAAAGCCTGTACTTCGTGCTGACCATGGCGAGGATCTTCTGGGGCGTTGCCTTGCCTGCATTGATGGCTGCTTGCCAAGAACCGATGTTTTCCTCGAGCTGTGCATCGCTGTAAGCTGGCAGTTCCTTGGGGGCCTGGGCTTGCTTGATGACTTCGCCGGTTGCGCCGTCGATCACCGTTGTCTCGACAATGCGCTCAGCCTCGTCCTGGTCGTAAATGCCGCCGAATCCGAAAGCAATGCGGGCGCATTGGATCATGGCCTTGTGCCTCAACATCCGGCGCGGGTGAGACTGCCAGGGGCCGACATTCGAGCGTCTGCATTCGGACATATATTCCGTGACCTTAATCGGGTGCCCCCTGTCCTTGCGGAACATCACGCATGTACAGGATTCATCATCCTGCTCGAATTCCATACCGTCAAATTGCGGATGGCTATTGATGATTCTCGCCCAACCGTCCACGCCGACAACAGGGACGATCCCATTGTTCTTGTCGGGGAAGGCGTAGATTTCCTTCGTCCAAGGGTTCAATGCATACTGATTTGCGACAACCATCAAGGCGGTCATCTGGGCATCGGAAACCTGCCCCTTGAATGCCGTTGCCTTCAGTGTTTCGATCAATCCGCTACCATCTCCCATGTCTAGGCGAGAGGCCAGCTTGTTTGTGAGTGACACCAATGCGCTGCTCATGTTTTTCCTCCTGTAATTGAATAAAGCGGAAACTTCCTTTTCTCGGCCTCACCGAAAACTTCTTCGATTGCGTCCTGCTGGGAAAGCAACTTCCTGATCTCGCCGGCAAGCTGCTCTACTCCGCCACCATTTTTGATGGCTGCGAGATATTCCCGAGAAAGCTCGGCAAGCCTCTCTTCGTTCTTGAGCATCCGCATGTCGAGGGACAGCAGGGCGAGAGCAAGAGGGGAGATGGTCATGGCTTGCCCTTTACATTGATGGCAGCAACGACAAGCGCAGCAGCAATGTATGCAGAGGAACTTGCGGCATCGTTTTCAAAAAGGTTTGCCATCCCAAGGCCAACACATGCAAGCCAGATCAGAGACAGCATTATTGAAGAATTCATCCCTGACCGCCTTTCACCTTGGCGATGGCAGATGCAATCTGATCGCGCGCACTTTTGAATTCCACGTATTCCGTCTCTTGTTCCAGGATTTCTTCGGCGATTTCAAGCGCCGCAAGCAGCTCAGGTGCAGCGGCAAACAATCTGGCGTGATATTCAGCATCTTCACCACTCCAGATTGTCGCTACCCCTACTCCGTAAATCACCGCGCTTTCATCGGTGATCTCGAACACTCCGCGTCCGTCGGGATGCGGAAATACTTTCAATGCGCTCATACCGCCCTCCAGCAAAGTCTCTTGATATCCACCGTCCTGCATCCGTCCATGCCGCAGACATGGCGATGGATGTGAGTGCAGTGAATATGGGAAATGTTCGGAGCATGACGAGAAATGTTCGGAGCTTCAGCCTTCGCCGAAGTCAGGCTCCAGAGAGCCACAACGAAACCGATGCAGAACACGATCCAGATCAGGCCGGCATGCCGTTTTTCGATGTCCTCGAATTCTTCCTCTTCGCCCAGCTTGCACTCATAGCCGAAAGCTTCCCGGCGAGTCCTGGGTATGAATTGTTCTCCGGGTTCCGGAACTGTTGAGTAGGTCATGATTCCTCCCATCCAATAAACCTCCCCGCCGCAATGCCGACGAGGACTGAAAAAATAAGCCAGAGTCCGAAGATGTTCATTTGAGTTCCTCGAAAAATCCGGAAATCAGATTTTGCGGTTTTGTTTTCGCGGACACCTTCCCATAAGTCGACCATTGCGAAATCTTGATTCGCAGAGCCGCGAAAACTCCATAATCATCGCCAGCCTCGATGCTCGAGCCTGCCTTGATGCCCCGGCCTGCCTCGATGCCCTCGCCTGCCTTGATGCTCGAGCCTGCCTCGATGCTCGAGCCTGCCTCGATGCCCTCGCCTGCCTTGATGCTCGAGCCTGCCTTGATGCCCCAGCCTGCCTTGATGCCCTCGCCTGCCTTGATGCTCGAGCCTGCCTTGATGCCCCAGCCTGCCTTGATGCCCTCGCCTGCCTTGATGCTCGAGCCTGCCTTGATGCCCCGGCCTGCCTCGATGCCCTCGCCTGCCTTGATGCCCTCGCCTGCCTTGATGCTCGAGCCTGCCTCGATGCTCGAGCCTGCCTCGATGCCCTCGCCTGCCTTGATGCTCGAGCCTGCCTCGATGC
>JAEHJW020003632.1_pt1 | contig 15756 bp, 29 predicted proteins | sample 9271431 | NCBI WGS metagenome assembly JAEHJW02
GAGTGAGGCTGGGGAAGCGCACCAACTTTTCTTAATCACTTTTTAATTATGCGCGCTTTTTTCAGTTGACATAAAATTTTGATCGTGTAAATTATTTTCATGAACAACGGAGTAAAGCAAATGACCAATCTTAGCGCCGCCGCAATTCGTTTTCTCAAATTAAAGCCGATAAAAGTTGGCATTATTGGTGGACAAACTTTTTATGAAAACCCAACACTTGGTGATGAGGGATCGTTGTATATGATTACGGAATATGGAAGATTGCATCGCACTATCTTTTTTGAGTTGCCGGAATTGCATGATTTATATTCAACATATTCTAAAATATTGACATTTGTTGGCGATTGATTGTCAATTCGTGCGTCGCAATCACGCGGCGCGCTTCGTCTAAACAACAGGAGAACTGTAATGCGTTACAAAAGAACCTTCGTGACCTTTAAGAACGTTGTTTACACTTTCGCTAGCTTTGACGCTAGTGAAGAGGCGCACCGGCGGGTTGGTGGCATGGTTGTTGAGACCGTCAAAGGCATTGAGGCTGAAATTCTCGATGTTGAAAGGATAGAGAACTTGATAGCGGCATACAAGCACGCCTTGAAGTATTACTTCAGAACGCACTTTTATGTGGAAGAGGAATGAGTTTGAGCCGCGCCTGTAATGGGCGCGGCTTTTTTGTTTCAAATTTGATGGAGCTGTCAAATGTCTAATCAAACAACAAACGCATTCACTTTCGGAATGACTGTAAAAGACATTAGACGCGTGTTTAGCATCGCGTTTGAATGTCATAATGAAAGCGATACGCGGGTTATGCGCAGTGCATTGTTTGGAGCGCTGCTTAAAGCGATGGAGGGTTTTGATGCAGCGGATATTGATAATAGGGTTGTTCGATGTGTTATTTGTCAAAGCGCAATAAATGAATGTAAGAACGTTTCAGATATGTGCAACGTTTCAAGCGAAAGCATCAAGCTTTCATTCCGTTGAAGGAGTAAAGATCATGACAAAATTCAGCGAACAAAGCGCGCGTTACAATCGAGCCAAGATCGCCATTGAGCAAGGCGGTTGCGTCAAAACTTGGTTTTACAAGCGCAAATATCTGCGCACTGACTTTTACGATCATGAAGGGCGCCACATACCAAATCTTGGAGCACGCACATTTGACGATCTATTAGAACGCGGCGTGATAAAATTTGCCCGTCACGAACGAACTCCATATATGCCAGAGATAAAAGTCTATGAAAAGCTCTAAACTCGCAACCCCGTGGCGCGCCGCGATTGTGCGGCGCGCCACGCAATCAAGCGCTAATCGCGCGCTCTTTAGTTTGTTTGGCGCTGCAAAAAGTGCCACACCAAAGCCGGAACCTAAACTTTTCAAGGACATTGTGCCATGATTGCCGCTCTTTTTGTTGACGATACAGGTGTTTACGCCAATCGCGTCAACATTGATTTATGGCCTATTGCACGCGATGCACGATTGTATCGCGGCAGTGACAAGGTTATCGCGCATCCTCCTTGTCAGCGCTGGGGAAGATATTGGCACGGGTCGCCACGAAAGCCGCATGTTTATGAGCTAGGTGATGACCAAGGCTGCTTTGCAAGCGCATTGGCGAATGTCCGCCGTTGTGGAGGCGTTTTAGAACATCCTGCTTATTCGCACGCGTGGAACTTTTTTGACATTGAGCCGCCTTGTTTTGGTGAAGGGTGGACTAAACCTGATCGCTTTGGCGGCGTCAGCATCTATGTGGAGCAGGGACACTATGGGCATGTTTCGCGCAAGCCTACGTGGCTTTATGGGGTTAATATCACCACACCGGAATTGCCGCGTCACAAAGCGCCGCAAGTGATCAGTGAGCGTGCGCTTGAATTGCATGGTTACGTTAAAGCAAGGCGGATTGGTGTAATGGCCATGATAGGCGGCAAAGCTAAGACAAAGCTTAGGAACGCCACGCCAAAATTGTTTGCGGAATTGTTAATATCTATGGTAAGTTAATGCATCCATGTTTCATGATAGGCCATAATTGTGTGACCTATCACCAAGCAAGGAATAAAATCATGTCTATCACTATCAAGAAGAAATTGGCGCCCAAGGATTTTGCGCCCAAGCGCGTTCTTGCCGGTAAGGAAACAAGCCTTTGGCTTGGCAAGGTCATTGGCATTGCGAGTGGAACCGTTACCAGTGAGGCTAAAGACGGCTCTATTTTGGAAGGGCTGAAAGGACAGTTTCGTTTTATTGACAATGAGACCGGCGAACAACTGTCGGCCTATGTGCTTTGGTTGCCCAGTGACATGGGCATTGATATTTTCGACGCCGCGCGTGAAGGTATGGCACAATTTGCCATTGAGATTGGCGTTGAGAAGCAGGAAAATCCGGCTGGTTATGGCTGGATGATGAGAAACTTGATCGAAGGTGTTGCATCGCCTTTGGACACTTTGATCGAAAGCATCAAGCCGAAAGAGGCGATTGCGGCGCCTGAAACTGCCAAAACCGCGCCGGAACCTGGCAAAACGTCACCTATCAAGCCTGCCAAGGCCTGATTGCTCAACAACAATTTGCCGCGCCTGTAATGGGCGCGGCATTATTTTGTGATGGGACAGACAATGTGTCAAGAATTGCGAGATGGAGAACATGTATACAAGATCATGATAGGTGATTATGAATTGTATATCGTCACGTCAATTCCATCTTTTAAGGTCAAGCCAACAATTGAAGCGCAACTTTTATCGGCGCTCACTGTTAGCGAACGTGCTGTTATGGGTATAGAACCGTTTAAGAGTGCGATGCAGCGGGTTATGGCGAAAATTGGTGAAGCTAGAGCGCTCTAAAAGATCAGGTGCGGCATATTGTCGCATCCTAGCTGGTCAAAAAGATGGCGTCATGATAGTAGCGATGCTATCATGACGCCTAGTGAGCCGTTGTCAGGACGGCTCCAGCGCATTGAAGGGAGCGCGGTTCAATGCCCAAAAAGCCTAACAAAAAGTTAACGGCACGTCAACAAGATTATCGCGCGCGGATAAAAGAGCAAGTAAAACAAAAGGAACAAGAGCGCCACGCAAAGCTAATAGCGCTCAAAAAAGCTGGATTATATTCCGGCTCACTGCGCAAGCGCACCACAACAAAATATCAGCGAAAAGTGCTAGCGCAAGGTGAACAATACTTGCGCGGCAACGCTGTTAAAGTGCTTGATCAACATAACATGAGTGCAAAAGAGCGTAAGGTTTTGGCGAACAGCTTTCCGCAATTGTTAACTTATATGAACGGCAAGCTTCTTGCCAAGAACGCCTATATGGGGCAAAAAGTCAAGATCACAAAAGACAAGCAAATTGTTTCATTGTCAGATTATGGCAATCAGAAAATAGAAGTGCGTTGGATATTGCCTAACGAAAAGATACCAGAACTTGATCCTAAGCGCGCGCAGTCTTACGTCTTGCCCATGTGGCGCGGCCCTAACAGGCCGTTGCATTACATATACGCTACGGAATTAGAAGAGATACTTGCTATTGCGCATAAATATCAAGGTAATGAAACTAATCCTTATGAGAACGCTGTTAATTACATACAGATAAGATCAATCCTGAATTTTAAGCCAATCTATATTAAAGGGCAAGAAAAGGCGTTTCATGATCCTATGAATCAGATAGATGAAATATCAGATAGTCCTAACATCATCAATGACAACTATGATAATTTTGATGATGACTTCGACGATGATGACTATTGAGGCGTGCCATGTTTGATCTGACACAAGTTTTTGCAGATATGAGTCAAAAGCTAGAAGCTCAACAAAAGCGTGCTGAAAAGAGCGCCAAGCGCTCAACAATCACCATGCAGCGCAAGCGCAAGCAAGACAAACGCATGATCGCGGTGTTAGATATGGAAACAGACAACTTTGATAACCAGTCAAACGTTGATATAAAACCATTTGTTGCTTGCATCTATGCTCCAGAATTAGGGCACTTGATTATCTGGAACGAAGATTTAGAGCAATTTATTTCTCAATTGATAGAACAAATTGAAGCATTGCCTAACAAATATATTATCTATGCGCATAACGGAGGCAAATTTGATTACATGTTTCTGATTAACAAGTTGCGCGGCAAGGTCAGTTTCAAAGGCCGCGCGATTATGTGCGCCTCAATTGGCAACCATGAAATAAGAGACAGTTTACATTTGATACCTGAAGGTTTGAAAAGCTATAATAAACAGGCGTTTGATTATAACAAGCTCACTAGAACTAATCGGCATAAACACAAGCAAGATATTATCAAGTATCTTGAAAGCGATTGCACCTATTTGTATGAGATTGTAAAAGCCTTTACCGATAGTTACGGTATCAAGCTAAGCATTGGACAAGCATCAATGGCGCAGTTAAAATTATCATATCCACAATGTGCAAACATTGATGATGTAAAAGATGCTTTTCTTAGGAACTTTTTTTTTGGAGGACGCGTTCAATGCTTCAAAGGTAAGATTGATCAAACAGCTCCATTTATTTATTATGATGTAAATTCTATGTATCCATATGTCATGTCAAATTATAAGCATCCAATTGGCAATGTTTACACAAAACGCCATGGCTTGCCAAGTGATGATACTTGTTTTATTTGCATATCGTGTTTTAGCAATGGTGCTTTCCCTGTAAAAGTAAAGAACAAGGGGACAATGTTTCCCAAGGAATATGGCACCTATTATGTTTCAATACATGAATATAACGCGGCGCTAGATTTAGGACTAATAACTAAGTGTCGCATTAAATTTATTGTTGATTGTAATGTTGTCACTACTTTCGATAAATTTGTGTTGCCGCTTTATGAGCAAAGACAAGCGGCAAAACAAAAGTTACGCGATTTGAAAGCGCAAGGCGATACTTCGTCGCAACTATATTTTGACACAAAAAAAGACGATATGTTTTATAAATATCTTCTCAACAATGGTTACGGTAAATTTTGTCAAAACCCTAGAAACTTTCAAGAATACTATTTGACCAATCCTTGTCAGGTTCCGGAATTAGAGCCGGAAACTTGGGGCGATAGTCCAAGTGATCAATTTTATGACTATTGGATATGGTCTAGACCAATAAAAGACTTGCGTTTTTACAATGTAGGAACAGGCGCAAGCGTTACCGGCGCGGCGCGCGCCGTTCTTTTGCGTGCAATACATAGCGCAAAAGGACTGGTGTATTGCGATACGGATAGTCTCATATGCCGCTCACTGGATAATGTTTCAATTGACGAAACAAAACTAGGTGCTTGGAAAGTTGAAGCGCAGATTGCGCGCGTCATTGTGGCAGGCAAAAAACTTTATGCTTACGAAACAAGTGACGGAAAACGCGTTGTGCGCGCTAAAGGTGCGTCGCTACTGGCTTTTGAAGATATTGAAGCCATGGTAAGGGGCAAGGTCATTAACAATCGCGCTTTTGGCGCTACAATCGCGCGTGACGGCACAAGCCATTACATGGAGCGCCGCATTGGTGCTACAGCTTGATATTTGGTTAATTTTGGCGCATATTGGTTTGGTCAATCACCTGGGGATTCAGCGCCATGCCTAACACATACCGCCTTAGTGACGTTGTTGCGGAAACCGAAAGCGCCGGTAAAATTGATGCTATGCGCTTTGAGCCTAGCGTCTTTCAACGTCTTGCGCCGCAACGCAACATTGTGCGTTATGGCTCAACAGAAATCATGACGCTGGAAACTTCGCGCGTGCTTGGTTCAATGTCCTTTGGCGCTTATCAGATTATGGGCTACAATCTATATGGAGTGTGCCAATATGCGCGCCCATTGGCGGAATATATGACCAATGAAAGTCAACAGCTTTATTCTTTCAGCAAATTTATTACGCAAGGCAAATTCGCTGATGATGAATTTGAAGCATATGTTGAGAATAATGAATTGCTTTTGCGCTTTTCAAAATTTTACAATGGCAGTGAGCATTACGCTTCTTCCTTGCTTGCTTCTTATCATAAGCTGAAAGCGCAATGACGATATTTCAATCAATCTTGGATGCACCGCCAATACAAAGCGGTTCACTTAATTTTGCAAGCAACGGTTTGCAACAGCCTATTTTGATGACTGAAAGCGGTTCGCTCATAATTTTGTGGAATAACACAATCTATGTAATCAGTCAGTCTGGTTACATTTTGTCTGAAATATCTCTTGCGACACTCACAAACGGTCTAGGCCGAAATCCACCAAATGGTTTTGTAGGTCTTGATAGTTGGTGCTATATTGGCAATGGGCAAATTGCCTATTTCGACAATTACGCAAACAACGGTCTAGGCATTATAACTTTCGATGCGCTTTATAGGTGGTCAATCTTTCCACAAGCGGCAAGATATGCCGCTTACGTTGCTTCAATGGCAAGCGTTCCAAGCGGAACTTTCAGCAATTCATTAAATGGTGTTGCTTACTTTTTTGCCAATCAAAACGGAATTAACACCGCTAGTAAGATACTAAATCTTGCTACAGGTTCTTACTTTGCCATTTCAAACGCTTTGACAAATGGCAATATGCTTTTGTCAACTGATGGCAATTTGTATATCAGCAATTTGAGCGGCACTAACAATTTGTATATTGTTAATCCTAACGCTGCAACTGTCACCTATCAAACAACATCGCCTGTTGCCATGATCTTTTCATGCGATGATGACACATATTTGTATGCATCGCCTACGCCAAACATTTATCGCTTTCACAAAGGCTATCGCACTTACACTGTTGAATATCTAGGCACAAACGCTTACACAAACATTATCGGCATTGTGGGCGGTTATTTGTTGTTGCTTGACTTTGAAAATGGAAATTTTCTTAAAGTCTTTTGGGCAGGTGCAAATTTTGTTCAAGGGGTTACGTTCAACTTTCCTGATACGGCGGCGCTAGGCAACACAAATAAATTGTTGTTGGTCAATTCTGATAAGATCAGAATGATCTATGAATTTAAGGGCAATGGTGCTTTACCGCTAGGGATATTTGACTTGTCGGAAAGTCTTTACTATCAAATATTTCCGACATTTGTTTACAATTATTCGTGGCTTAACAAATCACCTATCGCTCTAAAGAGTCAAGCAGTTTACTTCAACTTGCAAACCAAAGGTTAACATCATGGCTGAAAGCGCAATTCCCACGTTCAATTTTCTGGTTCCGCAAGATGGCACCACACATTCTGTCAGGTCACAATTTCTTGCTAGTGCGACGCCATATCTCATCAATTGGGCAGGATTTAATTCTGCAAACAACATACCATTCCGGCCACAAGGCTTTCGGATTGATACAACACTTTGCAGCGCCAATACGATTATCACGCTTTTACCAATTGGTATGAGCATGACCATACCGAAAAGCGTTGTCGCATGGTATAGTTTCCCTGCGCCGGAAGGTCAAACCGTCGCGATAACTGGCAATGGCCCTTGCATTATTGACTGGGTTAATTTTCCGGTTGTCGCACAAGATAATTCGATCGACGCGGCAATTTTGAATGCCTTGCTTAATCCTGTTATTCAACCGCCGCCTGTTCCCACGCCGCCTTCACCTGTTCATTACACGCGTTCGGCAGGTGCAAACAATTTTAACACTACTGATGCAAGCATGAAGCCTTCAACACTCATGTTTAATGTGAGTGTTTCAAGCAATGCGACAATTGCAACTGCCGGATTGCTCAATATCATTGTTGCAAATGGTTCTAACCTTGGAACTGCAATGTGGTTTTACAATGAAGATGTATATTTGACTGCTGCAAACACAAACGTGTCTTATAATGAGTTGCGAAATTTTCCGGCTGGATTTAGTGCACCTACAAATGGCAACTTTTATGTGTTCCTATCAACTCCACTAACAGCTGGTGAAGTATCGTTTGCTTGCTGGTCATACTGAAAGAGGATAAGACAATGCCTGATGAAGTCAAAACCGAAAATGAAGTTGCAGCCGTTGAAACGGCAAGTGAAAAGATTGAAGCGAATGTTGAAGCACTTGAAAATAAAATTGAGCAAGTGCCGGAAACAAAAGAAAAGGTTGATCATTTACTCACAATTGAGAATAAGCTAGGTGAAATTGTTTCATCGCTCAATTCGCTTGCGGTAAAAGTTGCCGATAAAATTGACAACGCTCTTGAAAAGGATGATGAAAAGAAAGAGAAAGAGGAAGAAAAGAAAGAGCCCAGCAAAAGCGAATATATTAAAATTGATGAAAAGCCTGTTGAAGTGAAACAAGAGCCTTCGCGCAAACGCTACTTTATTTAAGGAACAATCAAATGTCTGATGAATTTGTTGAAGCGGCAAACAATGACTCGCCCGAAATTGTTGAGCCGGTATTGCTCAAGAAAAGACGCGGACGTCCGCCCAAGAACGCAAGCGCCGTCGAAGGTGATGCAACCTATGTTGAGGCGTCGCCCGATAATGTTGACGCGCCCAAAAAGCGCGGACGCAAAGCAAAACGACCTAGCGTCGAAGTGCTTGCGCAACAAATTAAAGGACTTCATGCCGTTGCCGCGCACGTGACTGGTCAAGCTGTAATCATGATTAGCGATGCTGAAAGCAACATGCTTGCCAATTCGCTGAACGACGTTATGGAGCAATTTGACTTTGCGCCTAGCGGAAAGGTTGCCGCGCTTGTCGGATTGTTTGGAACCGCCGCCGTTGTTTACATTCCGCGTCTTGTGCATGTTAATCGCATGCGAAAAGCCGAAAGCGCTAAACATGTTGAACCGAACGAACAAGCTGCAAACAATATCGAACCGAACGAACAAGCAACCCAAAGCGCTGCAAATGAAGTTTCCATCAATTGAAGCAGGCAAGCGTTGTATATTGGTTGGCCGCACTGGCAACGGTAAAACAACGCTTGCTTATAAACTTATGCTCAATTCGCCTTTGCATTGGGTTGTGTTAGATTGTAAGAATGATGAACGCTTTGATAAGTATCGTTCTTACGATATAACAGACAAATTGCGCTTTGAAGGTAAGTTTACAGTTGTTAGACCGTCACCACACTTTTTGAGCGATAGAAAAGCGCTTGATGCTTGGATATTTGCTTTGAGCGAAACATATGAACAAGTAGGTTTGTTTATCGACGAACTTATGTATGTAACGCTCAATAGTGCGGCTGGAGCCGGTCTAACAGGTTGGCTAACGCGCGGACGTTCCAGAAAACAAAGCTTCCTTGGTTGCACGCAACGACCTGCAAGAGTAAGTATGTTTGTGTTCAGCGAAGCCGATTATTTGATCAATCTAGGTGTTACACATAAAGACGATCAACAAAGGCTTAGCGATATTACAGGCAATCGAGACTTTGCTGCAAAACCGCCTAGGTTCCATTGGCATTATTATAACGTTGCTGACGATAGCGTCACAAAATTTGCGCCGGTAAACCCTCAATAAACAATTGACAAGCTTAGAAAATTGTGTCTAAGCTTAACATGGTTAACACCACAAGGAATTGCGTTCATGGGAATTATCAAGCTTGACCTGGCCAACACTATCACGATCGCATTGATTGCAATCGCTAGCGTTTATGCCGCTAAAACCGCCGCTTCACATTTTGGATGGTCATTTGGAGCAAGCCTTTGAAATTGACACTTTTTGATTTTGCGGCAATTGCCGTAGTGAGCGTCGCGGCTGTATGGCTTTATAACACGGCTGTTACAACCGCCAATCTTCCCTCTTATTTCAAGGCCTGAACCATGGCGCAAACCGCATCTATTTCTCCCGCTCAACAGAATGCTATGGCAGTTGCCAGACTCCATGCGACAGCAATCAACAATCGGCGCATGTTACCCACGGTATCGCTTGGCAACGGCTTTCAATCAATCAAGCTTGATAATACCGGTCTTTTCAAGCGCATCTTTTTGCGTTGCAGTGCCACGCTCACTAATACTAGCGCCGCCGTCATGAATTTTGTGCAATCGCCTTATGGGCCGCACAACATCTTGAACAACATCGCTTATAAAGATTTTGTGGGAAACTATCGCACAAATTCGCATCCTGCTTTTCTTAACATCGTCAATTCGATGAAGTCAGGCCGTGATGTTCGCGATGCGGTTCCCAATTCGCAAAGTAATGTTGGTGCGTCAATCGTATATAATTTTCCGTCAACACTTGCCATTGGTGCAAGTGCGACAATCAAATTTCAGATTGAAATTCCGCTTTGCTATTCCAATGACAATCTAACCGGCATTGTTCCGGCACAAGTTGCCATTGGTCAGCATACGCTCGAACTTAATGTCGGAAACTTCTTCGGCCTTGATCCATTCTTTTCGCCTTATGTTGGCGCATTGCCAGCTGGCTTGACGATTACGCCGCTTAACGTTGTTGTGACGCAAGAATTCTTGCAGCCGCAATCGCTTGCTGACGTTCCCATGCTTGCGGCAAGCAATTCGTATGGTGTTATCGGCAACATGACAGATAACAATACAATTATTGTCAATCAGGAGAAATATTTCAACTATCCGAACGCGCGTTCAATTTTGAGCCTTGCTTTTGCGTATAACAACGGCAATGCTTTTAATTATGGAACCGATATTGGATATGTTGAAACGATTATCGGTTCAAGCAACTTTCCATCGCGTGTTACACCTGACTTCCTGCTTGAAAATATGCGACAGCATTTACGTGCCGATAGTCCGGCGGGTTTGTATTATGTGGGTTCGCGATCACAACCAATTAACACAACTCTTTATGGCCAGGTGCAAATTGGTGTAGGGCCGCTTGTTGTTAATCCCGGCGCTTACATGGCTTTTGGCTATGAGATATTCGCACCGTTGAATGTTCCGTTGCCGGGGATTACCGCATAAGGATTAGGTCATGCCCAAATTCAACGATCTTTCCTTGCTTGCTGCAATGATTCTGATCACACTTTCATGGTCATACATGATCGAAGGGTTGCTTTTGTGACAAGTAAAATTTTCACAATGGTTTTGGTATCGGTTCCGCTTTATCTGCTATTGCGGAATCGCTTACCAGATTATTTGAAGTTGCTTTGATCATGAACGGTTTCTTGACGATCATTTATGCCGCGTTGCTTGTGACGATAGGGATAAAAGGTAACGCAAAAGCTTTGGGAACGCTTGTGGCAAGTGATGCTCCAGCTTATTTCCCATGGCTTGTTTCGATTGCTTTCCTTGCTGTTTTGAGCGAAAATGACAAAACCGCGAAGTTTGTTAATCCGTTTCTTTTGCTTGCGACGCTTGGATTGTTGATCAATAAACGCGGCGTGATATTTCCGGAAAGTCAAAAGATATTTGACCATTACACCAAGGGAACAAGTCTATGAACGACATTGTAAAAGACGTAACTTCAATCGGTATGGCGATTATTGGTGTTGCCATTATCGCGTTGCTTGTGAAGAACGGTTCAGGCGCGGCGCAAGTGTTTAATTCGCTTGCGTCAGGCTTTGGCAATTCACTACTTGCCGCTGAAAGCGGCGGTAGCGTTGCGCCGCACTTCAGCGGCGGTTAAGCTCATGCGTTGGCCATCATGGAAACTGCCGTTAAGCTTTGCAGGCCGCATATATTCCGCGCAACCTGCAAGCGCCGGTAACAATACACTAGGGCAAGGTCTTGTTGCCTTGCCCGCTATCAAACAATGCAACTACTATTCGCCGCAACGCGGCCTTGCCATGGACGCGCCTATGGGCATTGACTTTTCGATCAATAATTATTGGTCACAAGTGTTTGGCCCTGTTAATCCGTCTAGTGTCAAAGGCTGGTATCGTAAACCGCAATGAAAGTATAGACTATGGCTAATATAGTTGCAGGTTTGGTTGATAATGGCGCGGCTTCCACAAGCGCCGCGCCAAGCACTGGCACAACTGATCCAACATATAATTCGTTTCTGACTTCGTTAGGTGCATTTTCCGCTGCAATCCCTAATCCCGGCGCGCCTACAAACGAATTGAGCAACATTGAAAGCTTTGGCGCTGGTTTAACTGCCACATTTAACCAGCAATCTCAAAATCTCAATAGCATGGTGCAAGCACAAGGCAATCAGGTGTTTGGACAAGTCATGCCATTTATTACAGATACTGGTAAATCTCTTTCCAAAATTGGTCAGCAGTTTGCCAATGCTTCGACTATTGCCGCTAGTAATTCTGGCAAAAAGAAATAAGGGCTTTGCACAATGTCGTTTGACGTAAAGCAACATTTGCCGCTCATTGGTGGAATAGGCCTGGCATTAGGACTAGGCTGGTATCTTCTTGGCCATGGGTCTAGCGCAAGCTCCAGTGCAAGCACCACTGATCCCTATGCTGCCTATGCGGCGGCGCAGTTGCAGGCGCAAACTCAAGCGGCGCAATTGGCGTCGCAACAGCAATTGCAGCAAGCACAAATTGACGCTGCTAATACTGCGCAAACGCAAAATTATAACCTTGCAACTGCAACGCTTGCAAATCAGGCGCAAGCAAATCAATTGAGCTATCAGGCTCAAACACAATCCACATTGCAGCAGGCAGCTGCAAATGCAAATGCGGTATCCGCAAACGACTATAATGCGCAAGTCTCAAATTACGCTAGCGCATATGGCGCGATTGCAAATATACAGGGCAACTATTTCAACGCGCAATCGGCTCTCAATTCAACCGCAATTGGCGCCATGGCCGCTAATACAGTTGGTGGTCTAAACGCCGCTTCAACCGCGTTGACCGGCTTTGCGCAAGGTGTTGCAGGCATGGCGTCTAGCACGAATCAAATGATTAGTGCCAGCAATCAAGCAAGTGCACAAAAGACGCAAGCGCTTTATCAAGGCGTTGGTTCACTCGCACTAGGGTTAGGATCGATGCTATGAATTCGCACAATGTCAAAACCGCCCTGATCTATAGCGGCATCACATTGTCTCTTGTGGCGATCTATATGCTCATTCCGAAAAGCAACGCTCCCAATGTTGCGCAAGAATTTGCTTTGCCAGCTTTACCCGGCTCTTTTGCAGCTCCAGAACAAAGCTTCTCTGGTTATCCGGCATCGATGATTCCGTCATTGTCAAATTGGCCTAGCCCAAATATAGCCGTGCAAGTTTTCGATCCTAACGTGACGGCAAGCTTTGGCATTGCGGGCGGCAATCAAAACTACATGCCATTGTTCGGAATGGTTGGCTATTCGTCAACTGCAAGCGTGAATTGATATGCAAATTACACTATCGCCTCAACAAATGGCTATAGATCAACAAGCCCAAACTATTGCAAAACAATATGGGCTTGATCCAAATATCTTTGCATCACTTATCCAGACAGAAAGCTCACTTAATCCTAATGTTGGTGCAAATTCTTTAGGATATTCTGGTTTAGGGCAGTTGTCGCCTGCATTGGTGCATCAATACGGTATCAATCCGGCAAATGCTAATGAGAATTTGACGGTTAGCGCCAAAACGCTAAGCTCTTTTTTGTCGCAATATCATGGCAACTATCTAAACGCGCTTAGTAATTACAAAGGTGCTGAAAATAATCCGCTTGCAAGATCACAAGCACAACATGTATTAGATGTTGCCGCAAGTAACGCCATGATAAGCGGTAGCGGAAACGTTGTCGCAAATTCTGGCAGCGCAAATAATTCAAGCGCTCCCGCGCCTGATAGTGGCATGTATAATTCGATTGTATCGCCTTCACTTTATAATTCGATTAGCAATGCCGCGTCGAACGCAACAAGCGCTGTTACAAACGCGTTGCCCTCAATTCCAAGCGCTTCGAGTATTGGTTCCACGATTATGTCGCCGGTCACCAACGCTTGGAATAGTTTCATTGCATGGTTGCAAGCTTCTCTAGCCAACGTTGCGCTAGTAATAGTTGGAGGTGTCGTGTTGATAGGCGTGTTGTTCTATGCTATAAAAGACCCGGTTACTGACTTTGCAACCAAAGTTGCCGCAGTAGGAGCGTAAAACATGGCCGCAATCTTGCACTATTGGTATATTGTGCCTCTTATAGCAGTATCGCTTTGTGGTATTGCTATTATCGATGGCGTTGTTTATATCGCACGCCAAAACCGCGATATTGATAACAACTGGCCAATGTAATGCAAGCTATACAAATTATTGACCTGATTATTGCGGTGTTTGTTGCGACAACGCCGCTTTATATATTAGGGCTTCATTCATCGAACAAAACCGCAAGGCTTGAAACACAAATGCACTTTGTGTTGTTGAAGCTTGATCTTTTGCATAAGGATAATAAGTGATGGATAAATTCTTTCCTGTATTGGCAGAAATGCTGATATTTGTTTCATGCCTTGGTGCCATCATGACTTTGACAATCACTGGTCATGCCGATAGCGGTCTAGAGCAAACTTTGCTTGTGATCATGGGCGCAAGCGCTGGTCATGCAATGGGTTCTCAAAACCTTATAGGGAAACTGCCATGAAACTCATTGCTGCAACTGCAATTGCTTTAGCGCTTTCAGGTTGCGCCAATCTTGCGCTAACCACAAATCAAACACGCGCTTATCTGGACGCATGCGTTGCTTTTGGTGGAGCTGCAAATGAAGCAACAAACGCACTCGCAACTGGAAATATCAACATTTCACAAGCAACAACGATTGATGCTATCATAGAACCGATTGCGCCCCTTTGTAGTGGCACTATGCCAAGTGATCTTGTTGGTGTAACCGCGAAAATTGTTGACGCAACCAATACACTCGCAAAGGAATTGACGCCATGAGCTTTAACGCGCAAGCACTTTCAAATATCATTCCTCTTGTTGGTGATACTATTGTTGAGCTTATCAAGATTGTCGAAAGCTTTAAGGCTATCCAAACAACGAACATCGCTTCACAAGCTGACGTCAATTCATTGTGGACAATGGTAAGCGCCAATGATGATGCAGCAATCGCGGCGTGGCATAAAGAATTTGCCAATGCTAAAATTGCCGCTGCAACCGCAACGCCTGAAATTGAAAGCGCTGTTGAAGATGCACAAGAACCCAAAACAAACGAAAATACCGCGCTTGATCATGCCGCGCAAGGATAAGCGCCGTGAAACCGAAGTGAAGTTTAACCGGATACCTTGGCAACTTTCGTTTGACTTTGGTGATATAAATAATGAGAACCGCAAACGAAAGCAAGGACAAGTTTACACTCGCAAAACTTTGCATGAATTTGGCCTATGATCCAGAAGCCGCAATGGAAACATTGAAGCTTGGAACCTATACCTTTGAAAATAACGATACAATTGCATATTGTTGTATATTACCGTTTAGCGAAAGCTTAGATGCGCCGGGGCCACAATGGCCGCAAGATTATCAAGCGCCATCACACAATGCTTGGTTCCATTTGCTTGCATCAAATAGACCAGTAAATATACGCGCGATTATTCGACATACGCTTAGAGATGGCAGGTTCTTATTTCCGCTGAATGTATATGCGCGGCCTGTTAATGGCAGGTTGTATAAAGTTGTGACAAGATTGTATGGCGCAAAACCCGTTGCAGATTATCCGCATATCTGCCACGCGCTGATAGCTTCCCCAGCCTCACTCTAGCTCAACCACATCATTGTCAACCACATCATTGTCCACCATAACCCATACCGGCTTGCGGTTGCCGCCCGTGGAGAAACGATCGCCAAGCCGAATCAGCCCGGCGTCGCGGAGTTCGCAGGCTTCATTCCAGTAGCATTCGGCAGTGAACCAGCCGCGAGAAGCGATGGCGGCCAAAATCTTTTCTTTTTTGTCATCGATGGTCATTTGCTTTACTCCGTTGTTCATGAAAATAATTTACACGATCAAAATTTTATGTCAACTGAAAAAAGCGCGCATAATTAAAAAGTGATTAAGAAAAGTTGGTGCGCTTCCCCAGCCTCACTC
>JAEHJW020007456.1_pt1 | contig 15756 bp, 32 predicted proteins | sample 9271431 | NCBI WGS metagenome assembly JAEHJW02
AGTAGTATATAGCCTAATAAGGGTGTTGTAATTAAGCAACACTAATAAGCAAGCCCTAATAAATAACCCTTGCTTTTTATTCGCGCTAGGAGTAACGTGGTAACTACACTGATTAACTTAATGGAGGGATGGGAAATGCGAATTAAATTACATAACGGTATTGTTGTCTCTATAATTACCGAGGTTGATACCTCATTGTTAGTGCAAATGGTTGACGCATTTAATGCTAATATCTTTACCGAAGAAAAACCCCTAGAAATTGCGATAATTAATTTTGAAGGGGAAATTGATTATTCTACAATGCGTATGCTTGGTATTGTGGACGAACAGAAAACCATCAAAAAATTGTCCATTTCTGAATTTTTGGACACTCTTAAAGCAATCAACGATATGGAGGGATGGGAAATGAAACGCAAAAAGAATATTCTTTTTCATTTCTTCGCCGCTAATTTTAGCGGTTGGAAAACGGGGGAAAATTTGCAAACCCTAATGAATGAAATGAAAAAAGACGGGGTATTATACAATCTATATTACGTGCCTCTTCCTGCTGATTCTCCCTATTCAATTAAATATTACAAACCAGATGTAGCAGGTATAATTTTCCTCGGTCAATATGGAGGGTAATATGCGCTACCTAGTTAAAGAGGACGCAAATTTTTCTCCAATTGAAAAAGCATTTGCTGTATGCCATGAATTAAAAGACGCATGGGCAATAAAGCTGCAAGTGGAAAAGAATAATCCGGGTATGCTTGTGGAGGTTGCATACATTGAAACTCTTGACTATATGAATGGTCCCGACGATTGCCCGGGGTGTTAACTTGAAGGAAAACCAAATGAAAACTTCTCTCTTAATTCTCTGTCTTTTTCTCGGGGCCTGTGCCTCTCCCTATGAACGGAGCAAGGAAATTGAACAGAGTGCTTTAATTGAAAGCTACGTTCGAGCCTGCCCTAATGGGGTAACGTACTATAACCGCTCTAGCCCCGTAGGATGGAAAGATAGGGGCTATGTTTCGCAGGTTGATATTCGTTGCGCCTCAACCGCCTTACCTCATTACTAAGAGGATTTTATGGACAAAGTAAAATTCAGCTACACAGCCGGAACCCGGGAAAATGCCCTGCTACGGAAAACCTTTGCGATGGGTGATAGGTTGAAAGCCGAGCTTCCCGAAAAGGATTATCTCTGGTTTTCTCTGGTATCCCAATGCCTGCAAACGTCATCTATGCTACTTAAGGTTTGTAATACTCATAGTGCGGCAGAGGCTTTGAAACCGATGTCCACGGTAAGGCTTGAATCTGTTACTTACGTAATAATCTTGCTCATGGAATCTGAGGGTTACACAAAACAAGGAATAGAAAAAATCTTTTCTATTGCGGAGCAATTTGAAATAACCCGGCTTTCAGAAGAGCATGAGATATCAATGCTTGCCAATGACGAAGGGGGCTAAAATGTCCTTGAAGAAAACATATCTCTTCATTGATGGCAGGATTAATAACTGCACAAATAAAGTAGAGGCGATTTTGCAAAGGCCCGATGGCAAGTATTATTTGTGTAGCTTGCAGCGTTTCAAGCAATTGCAATCAGAGGGCCGGATTAAATTTCATTTCACAGGAGAGGGCGAAAAATGGCTAAAGCGCATGTCACAGAATTCGTAAAAGATACTTTCTTGAAAGAGGGGTATTGCCAAACGAGGGATAAAAGGCACGTAGTATTAGACGGTTACTTTCCCGGTAACGAGTACTGTTTTCATGTAAAGATTAAGGAACCGGGGAGAGAAGAGGCTTTCTTAACGTATCGGGAGGATGGGCGTTATCGTGTTGATGGAGAGCCGGGGGCCTTTGATTTGATTACAGAGGATTCGCCTCCTATTACTCGGTACAAGGTTGAAGTGGAAACCTCTAAGGGTAGGTTTGCTATGAACCGTTATTATTCCCTGCTGAGTGAATTGCTAAACGATATGGCAAAGAATTTTGATATTAAGGAAGAGGCTATTTCTTCAATCAAGATTCATTTTATAGGGGAATGAAATGCACCATACCTACTACGAAGTAAAAACTCATGGGGTGACAATCGAATACACCCCGATTATTTCCGAAGCCCTGAAAGTATATGATTACAGGTTCGGGGGTATCAACCGGGGCCACGTTGAACGGCATACCGTTGAATTGTGGCAAGTCTCTAATGGTATTAAACAGAGGATTAAATGAAAATGTACTCTATAATTAATACTGTCGAGGACGAAGCCGTTATCATTAACGAGGTCAAGGCTAATTTCCACAAAAAGGAAACGGCCCAAACCCGGTTATTGGAAATGGCGGCGGCGAATGATTTTGAGGGTAAACTGTGCCTTGCTCAAGTGGATGGCTTTCATAATCCCGGGGATATCTTGCACAATCGCCAATTTTACCCTATGATAACTTTTGTGCGTTTGGAAATTGACGGGGTAGCAAAACCCGTCATGCAATAAGGCAAGAGCCGGGGCCTTTTTAAATCCGCTCAATTCTTAAATGGGAGTTTTTGAAATGTCTAATCTGCGTATCCTCAAGAAAATTGCAATCGCAAGCGTCAATTCTATCCGTCAGGGTTTTAAGGTCGAATCTGATAAGGATGGGTTCAAGGATTTTGCCCCTTTCCTTGCAATGCGTGTTGTCGGCATTGCCCGGGAATACGAAAACAAAACTTCGGAAACCATGGGTATTAGCCAGCAATTCAAGGGTGAATTCCGGGCCTTTAATAAGGATGGGCAAGAATTCGCCTCGCCTGTTTGTTACCTGCCGGAACCCGCTCAAGGATTGCTTAAGGGGGCTTTGGACGGGGCAGATGGGGGAGCCGTGGAATTCGGGTTTGATATCATGGTACACCCGAACAAAACGGCCATTAAGGGCTATGAATTTGCTGTGAGCACCTTGCTCCCGGCCAAGCCCTCGGAAAGCCTTGCGGCCCTCGTGCATCGGGTGCATAATGCTCTTCCGGCCCCTCAGCCCGAGGCCGAACCGGAAGCCCCGAAAGCCGAGGAAAAAAATGCAAAAGCGGGAGGCAAGAAATAATCTAGGTTTTAGCCGTACCCATTCCCCCGGGTACTTTCAGCCTAGCCCCTAACCGGGCTAGGCTTTTTTACGGATAAAAATAACTATGGCTAAAAAAACAAATTCAGATTGGCAACCCTTAGGAGGGACTAGCCGCAATTTCCTTAATACCAAAACCGGCCAAATTCTATCAAGGCGGCAATATGATAAGCAATTCGGTACACTTGCAAAACAGGGTTTTAAGAGCTATCAGCAAAAAGCAAAGGCAAATAAAAGCCCTGAGCAAGTACTTAAACCGGCTAGAGGAAGGGCAGCTTTTAAAGGCTCTGAATCAGATAAAGCACAGGAAATTAACAGGCGACAGGAAGAAATTGCTGCACGTAATGAGGCTAAGAAAGGCATTAAAAAATATAGGGCTAAATTAGAAAAGAAATTTAGACACTATGAGGAAATAACAGATAGATCATTCGGCAAATCCTCTGCCCATAAAATAGAATTACCTCTTGAATATAGCGCGATAGAGGGCGCTAGAAAAGCCGGGGCGCGTAATCCGCATATTTTTGGGTACCTTGTTTATCTCAATTTTTTAAACCCCGAGGATGGAAGCGAGGGTTCATTTTGTGTTATCCGGGCAAGGGATATAAAAATGCCCTTTACGAAAAAGGATTTTGAAAAACTGATAGAGGAATCAGAAAATAAAAGTATTTCTTCGGGGGTTAATTTCTTAGTCTATTCTTGTTCCATGCAATTTATTTTGAAGGTTCAATATGTCAGAGCAAAAAGAGAGAAAGAAAAGGAAAGACAGAGAAAAAAGATATTCGGCAAAAGAGGTTAAAAATGAGGATTATATTTTCGGGGGGTTTGATTCCGAAACGGAAGGGCTAGGGGGTAAAATTCTTTCCCTGCAATCAGCAATAATGGGGGAGAAGAAATTTTTTACAGGGGATAATATGCTCTCGGATTTTATAGAGCATATTGCACAATTCCCTTTTCCTTGCGTCTGGTACGCTTTTAATGCCTCCTATGATTGGCGCTATATTCTACCTTGGTTGCTCGACAATCAAATTAAGGTAGAGATTTCCATGCGTACCGAATCCGATATTTACCAGATAGTTTTTTACTGGTATGAAGAAAAAATTGTAATGAGGGATGCGGCGGCATTATTCAAGCCGGGGACTAAATTGGAGGATTTTGCAAAATCCTTTACCCCTGAAATTCCCAAATTAAAAATCGACATTGAACATTTTAATCCCGAGAATCCAGAGCATATTAATTATGCTCTTCGGGATGTAGAAATTTTGGCTAGTGGTATGCCCCGGCTTGATTCTCTACTCAAAAAACATTTTGGGGTTACTGTAGGGCACACAGCGGCGGGTACGGCCATGAAAGCATGGCAGGATACAATACCGGAAGGGGTTTATTATAAGGTTTCAAAATTCGACGAAAGAGAGGAATTTATCAGGAGTGCCTATTATGGGGGCCTTGTATTTCTAACCCGGAATGATAGGTTAATCGGTAATGCTCAAAATCCTGTAGCTAAAACTTTCGATATTAATTCTTCCTATCCCTCAGTAATGCTTGAGTATGGTGTACCCGATGGGCGCATTATCGAAACTCTGGAATACCATCAAGAATTAATGGGGATATACAAAGTTAGAATTAAATCACCCGACAATCTGATTATTCCAATTATCCCGGGTAGAAATGAATCAGGGGCTATGCGATGGCAGAGGGGAGAATTTGATACTGTAGTCACTAATAGAGAATTGATATTTGCAGTAAATCATGGTTACGAGATACAGGATATTTATTCTGGCTTCGTGTTTGAGGAAACTATTTTTCCCTTCACAGATTTTATAAACAAGTGTAGGGATATCAGGAGGCGATTTAAAAAGCTAACAGAGGAAGAGTTAGCAAAGCTAATGCAAAATTCTCTCTACGGAAAATTTGGTGCTAGAAGAGAGAGAATATCTATTTTCATGCCGGAAACTGATAACGATATTATCGGGGCGATACCATTAAACAATACAGGTTTATGGGTCAAGGTTGATTTCCATGAGGGGATGAAATGCAGGCCCGAATGGGCAGTATTTATTACCGCTCATGCAAGATTAAAGCTATTGCAAAATGCCTATTCTGTCGGGCCGGAAAATTGTTTATATGGTGATACTGATAGCCTTACTATTCTATCTGGATTTGAGCATGGTATTGATATAGGCGACGATTACGGGCAATTTAAATTAGAGAAGCAATGGCAGGAATTTAGAGCGGTAGCCCCTAAAGTATATGCTGGCATTTTAACCTCGGGGCAATATGCTGGCGCTGCAAAAGGATTGCCCCGTAAAAATATCTCCGATAAAAATTGGCTGGATTTGCTTGAGACTGGAAAATCAAACGCTCAAGCCCTCAGCCTTGGTAGCTTGATTGTCGGTATTAAAAAAGGATTGAAACCGGCAGAAATTCTAGAGCGTGTTTCCTCTTCATTAGATAACTCTGTCAATTATGAAATCTTGACAGATGGGCGCGTAAGGCCCAAACTGGCAGCATGAAAAACGAAAAAGGCAAAATTTATTCCCTCTCCATTGCCCGGGCTATCAAAACCCGAAGGGAAGAATTGCGCCTTAAAATTCTCTCTGACAAAAATTATTTTCCTCTGAGGTTTGCAAATGACAATTCCCGTTGCCCGTCTGGAATTTATCCGGCAAACGCAAATCGCCAATAATGTCACTATCCAATTAACTGAGGATGGTATCCATACAATTGATCCGTATGCTAATAGGGTAGTAGTTAAATCCATTCTTGATGACAATACCCAATTAGACATAACGGATATTCTAATGGGTTTTAGAGGGAATTCTACAGGGGGATATAGTTTACCCTATTACGAAGCAGCTACCGGATTTTTTAGCGTAACGAAATCTGCTACCCTTTGGGATACTTACCATGGATACCGTGATATCTCCAATGGGGGTTGGGGAGGGTACATTCATTTTGATAGCTCATATGCTTATTGGGCTTGGCAATCAGGCTTTCAAGCCTACCCCATGGTAACAGGCAGCTATAATAAATGTTCCATTTCTGACTTGACAAAAAATTTTGAAGTGATAGCGCAAGCCACTTCTACTGGAATATACGATCAAAATTGGAATAGTAATATAATTGGACCGGGTTCCCATGCATTTAATTATTGTGTTAATTCTAATACAGGGGCCTTAACAGAATTCACTCCCGGTTATCAAGCCTTAGCTAATCTCGCAATACCGGGAGGGTTTTTATTTAAAACGGGTAGCACGAAGCCGACTTATGACGCGAATAATGGAATAATTTGTTCCTATACCTCCCCACAATACAATGCATTAGATAGTAACCTGATAATCCAAGGCTCATTACCCGGTATCGCATATAGTTTAAAAGCCCCGGGGACGGGTGAATTTTTAATCGGTTTGATGCCGGGGCAATATCCGGGAGTTAATGCAAATTGTCAATCTCTTTTTGCTGCAAATGCGAATATATACGCTCTTTTCAACGGGCCTAATGGCTTCATGGATTTATACACAATCGGAAATTTTGAGTACGTTTATGGGCTGTATGAAACAAACCCGGTTATCTTGCATAACTACACTTTAGGAGCTAAGGTTAAAAATGGCTGACTTGTCATCTCCCCGCGCATTAACTAATTATCTGGTTCCGGCCATCGGGAATATCGCGGGTATTCCTCAGGCCCTCACTCTAACGGCAACGGCTCAAGCCGTGGATTTTAAGAGCGTAGCTCTTAATGGAATTCCTTTTGTACCCCAATCTGTTTATGTCGATAATTCGGCGGGTACGGGAACGGTAATTATCCAATCTCAATTGCTGAATTTTAATTGCTGTGCCGTACCCCCGGGGGCTGTGCAGGCGGTTAATTTCCCTTCAATTCTTAACGATACCTATAACATTACCGGGCTTGGTAATGTAAATTTTGTTTGGACAAATGCCCCGGCCCTTGGCGCACCCTCTGAGGTTAGCGCATCAATTACCGGAACCCCGGCAGTAACGGCCACAATTACAAACGCTACGCTAAATACCACAATCTCTGCTAAGGCGGCTGATGGTAAATACTTCTCTATTAGTGGTGGTACTACTAGCGTTAATATTGCCCCTACCGTACAAAATACTAATCTCTTAAAGCTCATTATGAGCTTTTCGGAAAATACCACGATAGCGGCAGCAGGTATTAATACTTTGACAGTTACGCAAAATTCAGGAGGGAACACGATCTATAAACAGAGCGTTTATATTCCGGCAACGGCGGCAGTAGCTACGTTTAACGCAAAGCCGATAGAGCTTGACTTTTCTACACTGGCTTACAATATGTTTACTAGTAATATGACGGTATCTTTATCAACCGCTCTTGCTACTGGCATATTGGATATCAATGCTTATTTTGGCTAATTTCTTAAATGGGAGTTTTTCAAATGTTCGGATTATTTAAAAAAGGTTTTTCGTTTGCTGATTTGCCTGCCTTGCTTAAACAGGTTGAGGACGAATGGGATAAGCATACGGCAGAGCTTAAAGAAAGGTTCGATAATCAGGAGGCGCGCATTAAATTGCTTGAGGAAAAACTCGGCATTAGTGAACCTCAGCAAATTGCACCCCCTGAACCTACACAAGAAAAACCTCTCACCCCTGAGGAAGCAAACGCAATCGGGCAGCAAACGGCAGTTAATGCTGTAAATGGAAATATCCCGGGAGGTACGCAAAATGCCTGAGGAAATTAAGGTGGAGGTTGAAACCCCGGCCCCTGCTCCTGCCATTGAAACTCCCCCGGTAGTGGTAGAAGCCCCGGCAGAAAGTGCGGCTCTTATGGAGCTTGTGCGAGGGCTTCGAGCGGACGTTGAAAAACTAGAGGGCATTATTGCTACTCACGCTGAAAAAGACGAAGCAATCGAACAAAGGATTTCTTTTGCCTTGGAATCTTTAGCTACTCTGGAATCCCGCATATATGAGAGGTTTTCGGAATTAGAGGGTATCCTGAGAGCTTTGGAGGTTGAAGAGGAAGAGGAAGAGGAAGAGGAAACTCCTGAGGTTCCTACTGAGGAAGTTATTGAAGCCTCGGGAACCCCTACAGCGGAAGAGGTAGCGGCGATTGAGGAAGTGCCTGCTGCCAGTGCAAAACGCAGGGGCTTTATTAATAGTATTCTAGGTTGAGGGATAGAAAATGGCTGAGGAAGGGATGGGAACAAGTGAAATACCCCCGGGGGAAGTTACACCCGAAATACCCCCGGGGCCTGAGATTGTTACCCCGAAGAGAGGCCCCGGGAGGCCCCGAAAAAACCCCGAGCAAGTTAAGACGGAATCTGTCGGGGGAGCTTCGGGAGAGGCTAAGAAAAGCAAGCCCGGAAAAAGTAAGCTATTCCGGGAAGAGGATAAAACCGCACTAGCTGACCAGATAAAGGGCTTGCATGAAATAGTAGCCATGATGACCGGGCTACCTTTTGTGGCAATTAATGAAAAAGAGGCCCTAATGCTCTCTCATGGGATTGTGGCCGTTGCTGAGGAATACGGTTTAAGCCTCACAGGTAAAACAGGCGCGTTTATTCAGCTATTGGGCGCGGCGGGGCTTGTGTATGGGCCTCGTATTTTCATGTTTAAGGCGGCTCAAGCTCAGGCGCGGCAGCAAGCTAGAGCACCCCAAACTGTAGAGGGGCAAGTAAGTACAAATGGACAATCTACCCCGTCTTAATCCTGGGCAACGGGCTATGCTGGCCGGACGTACCGGCATGGGAAAAAGCACCCTCGGGTGCTGGCTCCTAAAGCGTAGCCCTTCCCATTGGCTCATACTTAACCCGAAGCATACAAAAGCCTATGCCTCTTTAGAGGATGCAAATATAATCACTAAATTGGATATGGGTAAAATAGAAAAATCATTATCGGAGCATCAATTTACCGTATTCAATCCGGGCAATGAGGATTCTAGTGTAGAGGTTTTAGATGCCATTGTAGAGTGGTTATCCGAAGCCTATACAAATATAGGGCTATGCTGTGACGAGCTTTATACAATGCACAAAGGGAACGGCCAAGCCGGGGCAGGGTTAATAGGATGGCTAACAAGAGGTAGAGAGAAAAAGCAATCGTTTTTAGGGCTTACTCAACGTCCCCGTTGGATTAGCCAGTTTATCTTTTCCGAATCTGATTTTATCGGCTCTCTGGATTTAACATTAAATGAAGATAGGAAAAGAATGGGTGATCTATCAGGCAATGACTATTTTATGAATCGTTTAGAAAAATATCATTGGCTATGGTATGATGTTGCAGGCGATAATCTGCGAAAATTCGGGCCAATTCCTGTTAAACCTTGACAATCAAAGGAATATATGGTAAATCCTATCTTACTCGTAACCGAGGTAGCTTTACCCGGGCCGGGCCTTTTAACTCTATCCTTAATTTCAAGGGGTTCAAAAATGGGCGAAGTAAGAATTAACCTCACTAACTTTATCACGGTTGGTGCGATGGCATTTGTCGGGGTATGGCTTATTAACAAGGGCCTCGCCTATGCCGGTAAACAGAATTGGCAGGCTTAATAAGCATGAAAATTAACTTTGCCGATTTTCTCAAAGTGGCGGTAATGGCGTTTGCCTTTATCTGGATTGTCAACCGGGGCCTTGATAAAATCGGCCTCTCTCAATACAAGGCGTAAAAAACATGGCCGGACAAACTCTTTCACCCTCGCAGCAAAATGCTATTGCTCGGCAAATGCTGCTTGATACTGGTATCTCCATGGTCAAGCAATTGCCGGTATCCAGCAATAACGCCCTCGGTTCGAGTGTACAGATTCCCTTGCAGCGCATGGGTATCCTTACTGGGGTAATGCTCCATTTTACCGTTAACATGGATATCACGGCCACGGCAACGGCCTCGGCTTATGGGCCTTGGAATCTAGTGCAAAATATCAGCTACACAGATTTTGCCGGGGTAAATCGCACTAACACAAACGGGTTCCAGCTTTGGGCCGGGCAAGCTCTTAAGGCTATGGATTTGCCTAGTGCCTCTAGTTATGGGGCTTCTCCCGATGGCATTGCAGGTATTGGGGCAATCAATACTAATATCTTGCATATGGATACAGCCATCAATGCAACGGCCACGGTTGAATTTTCTCTCTACGTTCCGATGGCGTATGATCCTACCTCTGATTTGCGGGGTGCGGTTATGACGCAAACAAACATCGGAGAGCATTATCTCACTATTCAATTGGCTAATGCCATGGTCGGGGCTGATCCTTGGAGCTACCCCTATACGGCAGGCACGATTACCGGCCCCACGGTTTCGGTGCAAGCCTATCAAATGTATATTCAGCCGCAAAATATGTCGGCTAATATGCTGCCGTTGATTGACCTTAGCACGATATACGGATTTGAAGGGGGTTACAAAACTACCTCCAATATCGCCGCTAATCAATCCACCTTTATTAACTACCCCAATAACCGTAGCATTATGGGTACGTTGATTAGCTACGAAAACGGTACGGCTTTTACACTCAACGAAACAGATATTACCCTCGTTACGTTGCTTGTAAATAGCAATACCCATTTCCGGGAATTGTCGCCGCGAATGATTCGGGAACAAATGCGCCATATCTTGAAGGGTGATTTGCCGAGTGGTACTTATTATCTCGGCTCTCGCCGTCAACCGATTATGACGCAGCAATATGCGAACGTGCAGGCTAAATTCGACGTTGCAACCGCTAATGCGGGTACCACGCAATTCCTTAGCCAGTTTGAGGTACTCTATCCCTCAGGCACTCCGCTCCCCGGTATCACTCCCTGATAGGAGGGGCCGGGGAAACCCGGCCCATTTTCTCATGGTTAATAACCAGACATTTAAAGAGGGTGCCTTTCTTCTGGCTATCTTGCTTTTGCTCGGTGCTTGGAAGTTTGGCATTGAGGGCCTTATCGAATGAACAGTAAAGCAAATGCCTTTACTTGGGTACTATTGGCAATCCCGGTTTATCTGCTAGTTAAAGGTAAACTGGGACAATACCTGAGGCTTGCTTAATGAATAATCTGTTAGTAGGGCTTTATGGCGTATGGTTCCTTATGGTAGCCAGTAAGGGAAACTCTGCCGAGGCTATTGCAGATGTTCAAAAAGACGCCCCGGGCTTTTTGCCGTGGGTTATTAGTATCATTGTACTGGCATGGCTTTATAATAATGAGGCTACTCAAAAGGCTGTAAAACCGTTTATTTTTCTAATCATTCTGGCTTTTGTACTGAAAAACTACCAGACAATTAAGGCCCAGTTTGGCGGCATATATCAATCCGCTACGGGTACTAATGTCAATGGGGTGCATTTGCTACCTAATCAAACCATGGCATAAGGAATTTTTTAAAATGGGTGACGTTGCTAAAGATATTACGGGTATTGCAATGGCTATTGTCGGGGTAGCAGTTTTAACTGTACTACTTCGGCCCTCTAGCCAAACTACGCAAGTTATTGGCGCAGCTTCTGGCGGATTCTCTCAAGCCCTTGCAACCGCCATGGGCGGCGGCGGCCCAGTTATGGGTTACGGTACGGGGGCATAAGCCCATGCTCTTTAACTTCCCCTATAATGCGAGCCTCTTCTATCAAGCTGGCAATCAGCCGAATAACCCCGGGGAACCGGGGAGCGGCGGGCTTATGGAGAGTGCGGCCGCTCGGCCGATAGGATGGCCGGGAATGGTACCTTCAATCCAAATGATGCGAGGGAACCCCGGCATTGCAATAGCCCCGGCCATTAACATCATTAATAACCGGCTTGCAGTATTGCCCATGAATAATTTGTTTATTCAGGGGTTCATTCAAAAATCTCAGGGGTAAATCATGGCGGGTAATTTTGGCGGCATTAGTTTTACATCCTCCCCTCTGGTGCTCAATAGCGGGGGAGGGGCCACTACTCCGGTAGGTTCCGGGTTCACTTTTGATTTGCCCCTCTCTTCCGTGGCATGGTTCACAAATCAGGCATTGAATTTTCAGAGTACTAGTGCGAATGGGGTAGGGGGTTTTATGGGTAATGTTATCCAGAATCAAAATAACCTCGTAGCCTCCGCACTCCAAACTAATACCATGCTTAATCAGGAGGCACAGCCGATACTGAGTAATTACATGACGCTAAATGCTCAAACCGCCATGTTTAACTCACAAAATTCTGGCGGCGGCGGGGGCTTGTTCGGATTATTGGGGCTTTGATTATGGAAGGTCTTAAAAAATACTGGCCGTATGCTGTTGGTGGTTTAATCGGTTTTTATTTGATCCTTAAATATATGGGAGGCTCTTCTGCAAGCACTACTGCCAGCAATACACAGCAAATTGATCCGAATACCGGCTTGCCTGTAGGCAGTAGCGCGGATACGGCATACTATAATGCTATGTCTGCAAATAATCAGGCGGCTCTGCAATACCAAACTCAACAGGCGGCGGCGCAATATCAAGCAGATCAATTAACCGCTCAAACGAATTTAGGGCTAACTCAGCTACAAGATCAAACTACAGTAGCTTTGGCAACCTCTGCTAATACAGCGAATCAGCAGAATAACCAAGCTCAGATTGATTATATGAACGCTCAGGCGAATACGGCCCAATCTGTAGCGAGTGCGGTAAGCTCTGTAGTGGCTTCTCTTGAGGCACCTACAATTAACGCGATTAATTCCACTACGCAGCTTGATGCGGCAACCGTACAGGCGGCAGCTACTACAGCCGCTAATTCTTATCAAACGGTATCCAGCGTAGCCCAATCCAATACGCAGGTAACGCAGGCGTTATCACAAGTAGCAGGCTCTTCTGGTAATGTCGCGGCAAGCGTAGCTGGCTCTAATGCTATGAGTAAAACGAGTACGGCAATTTCGGCAGGCTCTACTCTGGTAGGTTTGTCAGCCTTTCTCTAAGAGGGAACCATGAAAAAGCACCATACAGCTATTATGCTTGGGGTAATTGCGGTTATCCTCTATTTGCTCTGGAAATATTACAAGGGCCAAAGTCTCACTTCCCCGGCAGGCGCCAATTTTCCTTATTCCCCTTTCGGCTCGGGGCTTCCTCAATTAGATAAAAATTTCTTAGTGCCTTATTCGGGTACTACTCCGGGATATGAGGATAATAGCGTTACTTATAATGGGCCGGGTGGTCAACCCTTTGCGAGTACGATTAATGTCAATGTCACCCCTAATGTTTTCGGTAGCTTGACAAATAATTATATTCCTCTGTATGGCTTCGTAGGCATGGCAGCATAAGGGGAGGTTAAAATGGCTTCCCCTAATTCAACGGTTTATAATAATGCCGTTAGCGCCGCAAACATAATCGGCCAAGCCCTTAACATTGATCCCTCAGTGATATACGGGCAATTTGTGGCCGAGAATGGCGCAGGGCTTACCGGGACAGGAGCGCAGCAAAATAACTTTGGTAATCTGATGCCTAATGGAAATTTGGCGTCTTATAATACCCCTCAGGATTTTGCACAAGCCTACATTTCAACCATTGCCAATAACTTCCCCGGGGCAATCAATAGCGGTAGCAATGTCTCACAATTTGTCAATGCTCTCCAATATGGCAAAAATGGATACCAGTATCAAACCGGAACCCCTTGGGGAGCCTATGATAATAACATTGCTCAGGCTTCAGCCGCATACTCGGGAATAGATCAAAATGCAATGCCCGATAATTCGACAGCCTCGCAAGTAGCAAATTCAGTTAATAATGGAGATATAGCAGGAGCTAATACCGTCGATGCCGGAAGCCCTGCAAATATCGGTAATGCGATTACTGATTTTGTTAAGGCCGAGGCTAAGAATGGGGCTTTTATTTTACTCGGAGTAATTCTTGTGATATTTGCGCTACTCTCTCACAAGCAAACGGTTATTAATTTGGTGAAAGGAAAAGCATGAGCGGGGATTTTTGGCTTAATGTTTTCGGTATGATTGTGGCGGCGGGGGTATCTTATGGGGCAATCAAATCTGATTTGAAAAATCTCCATGAGAAAATTAAAGACGTAAAAGATACAGCAGATGAGGCCCATAGCCGTATCGACAAAATGTTAATGCGGAGGCGCAGTACAGATAATGAAGAATAACTATTATTATTCCGGTAACGGTATCCAATTAACAGAGCATGAGGAAGGGCTGAGGCTTACAGCCTATCAGGATAGCGGGGGCATTTGGACTATCGGGGTAGGGCATACCGGCCCGGATGTTTACCCCGGCCAAACAATTACCCGGGAAGAGGCACAAGATTTGCTCATGCAAGATATACGCTTTGCAGCAAATGCCGTTAATAATCTTGTGCAAGTAGAGATAACTCAAAATGAGTTTGATGCTCTTACAGATTTTGTTTTTAACGTAGGGGTTAATAACTTTGCGAATTCTACGCTACTCAAGAAATTGAACCTCGGGGATTTTGCAGGAGCGGCGGCAGAGTTTCCCCGATGGGATAAAGTGCATGGCGTAACGGTTGCAGGGCTTTTGCAAAGGCGCATTAATGAAGAAAAACTTTTCGGGGATGCTTAGAAATGAGGGCCGTTTTTTAACGGCTCTTATCATTCTAACTTTTTTGGGGTGCCAGATATGGGCATTATTGAATGGGCAGACTTTCAACCCGGAAGCCTTTGGAATTGGGTGCGGTTCCATGGTAGGGGGATTGGGCGCATGGCTCGGATTTAAACATTGGGGAGTTTCGCAATATGGATTATCTAGCCTTAATGAAATGGTTGATTCCCGGGGTGATTCTATTGGGCTTGATAGGCTATGGCGTGGCCGAACACGAAGAGGTTTTAACTCTTCAAATGAAACTAGCCAAGGCTCAGGAGAGCGCCCAGATAATCCAGACTAAAAGCGAAGCCTTACTAAAAGAGACTATTGCTAGAAATGCTGAGTTAAAAGCTGAGGGAGAAAAAAATGCACAAGATATTGCAGAGGCTTATGCGAACACTGTCTCTAAAATTTCCGGCAATGCCGGTATTACTTGCTACCGGGGCCATACTAGCAGGGTGCGCCTCCCTGCCCCCGGCCCCATCCCCGAGGGTGATAAACGCACCATGCCCGGCTCCGGTAGCACCCCCTCAGGCTCTTATGGAGCCTCCCCGGACACTCTGGCTACTCAATCTTTACCCCGAGATTGCGCCTTAACCACGGCTCAGGTAATCGGTTTACAAAGGTTTATTCGGGAGGGGTGCGGAGTACCCATATTAAAATGAGTACTCCGCAAATTTGAAAGGCTAAGAAAGGGAGATATTCAATCATGCCGTTATTTGAGGGGTACTCCCCCGAAGTGATTAGAGAAAACATCCGACAAGAGATTAAGGCCGGAAAGCCCCGAAAGCAAGCTATTGCTATCGCCTTGCGTAAGGCTAGAGAGGATAAGGAAAAGAGCCGTAGCAAGGCCGAGGTAAAAGAGAAGTAGGTTAATTCTCATGGTTATCTCTCTCAGGGCGATAGATTACGGTTTCATCTAATATGCTATCAATCGTGGCCCATTCCTTATCGCCATTTAACGCTCTTTCCCTTGCAAGATGCTCGGTACCTACAGCAAGAATAACACTAACTTCAGATATATGTACATGAGCATGAGTTAAATGAGCGCATCTTGCGGCGGTAAGTAAATTAACATCATTAATAGTAAGTTTCATTTCCCATCCCTCCATTAAGTTAATCAGTGTAGTTACCACGTTACTCCTAGCGCGAATAAAAAGCAAGGGTTATTTATTAGGGCTTGCTTATTAGTGTTGAGATCGG
>JAEHJW020008454.1_pt1 | contig 15746 bp, 22 predicted proteins | sample 9271431 | NCBI WGS metagenome assembly JAEHJW02
CCGCTCGCGCAGGCGTTGATGAACGTGAACGCCTTCGGCCGCCAGATGTACCCCGATGGGCCCCAGGACCGCGACAAGGCTGACGCCTCGAAGTACTTCGCTGGCCAGGCCGGGACGGTCTTCCAGCGTGGAGCCGCGGCCCTGAACGAAGTCAGCGGCGGCAACCCCTACAAGGGTGGCTTCCTTGACTTCACCCCGGCCACCTTGGAGAACACCTTGCGCGCCTATGGCGGCGGGCCGGCATCGTTCGCGCTGGACCTGATGAACGCCGCCTACGTGCGGCAGAGCATCGAGCGGCCGGATGTCGATGTCCGCCGGCTGCCGTTCGTGAAGCAGTTGTGGGGCCGGATCGACGCAGAGACCGACCGCGTGGCGGGCTTCGAGAGGATGAAGGAGATCGACGAGGCCGTCTCGCCGATCAAGGCCGCGCGTCGCGACGGCAAGCGTGAACTGGCCCGAGAGATGATGCGGGACGCCGGGCCGCTGTACCAGCTTGGCGGCGCGCTTGAGTCCACACGTGAGCGGCTATCGGCGCTGCGCAAGCAGGAGTTGGCCATCATCGCGAGCAAGGAAGCCGAGTCGGTCAAGTACGCGCGGCTGATGGCGCTGGACCAGAAGAAGCGCGATGCGCTCCAACGGCTCAACGCCGCGTACAACGCCGCAGCCAGGAAGCCAGCCGCTCCGCAGCCCTGACCAGCCAGCCCAGCGGGTAGCCGATCACGACGGCTGCCAGCAACAAGCCGCTGATCGCCGTCGGGATGACGAGCACCCAGGCCGCCCAGTCGGCCAGGGTTGCCAGGCCGAGCATCTCGGCCACCACGAACACCGCCAGGCTCCCGAACAGCAGGGCCACGAAGGCGGTTGCGGCAACGGCACGCACCGCCCCAGCCTATCACGTCGATGTGTATGCCGCGGTAGGACGAATGCACCGCGCTCCAGAAACTGCCCGCGTCAAAGCAGGCAGGCCGCCCGACCCGGGCCGCCAACTGGAGAGCAACGGTGGACACCAAAGACGAGTTCGAGCAGGAGTTCGAGAAGATCGCGGCGGCGGGTTCGGCATCGAACGACGCCCCCGTGGATCCGGCGCCTGCGCCCGAGCCAATCGCAGCAGAGCCCGCGCCAGCGCCGGCCGCTGCACAGGCGGGGGAGCCAGCAGCTCCTGCGGCGCCCCCCACCGTTGAAGAACTGCAGCGCCAACTCGAAGAGGCCAACGCCCGCGCCCGCGACTACGAGTCGAGGGAGCGGGGAAGTGCCGCTCGGGCGTCGCATGTTGCCAAGGTCAACAACCTGCTGGAACAGACCGTCGCCGAGCTGCGCCGCAAGCTCGAGGAGCCCGCTGCGAAGCCGGCCGCCTCGCCTGCGCCGGTCGCGGAGAAGGATGTTCTCACCGAGGCCCCCGATCTGGATGCCGCCGTGCGCAAGCGCATCGATGCCGCAGTCGCTGATCGCGACCAGAAGATCGCCGACCTCACCAAGCGCCTGAACGACTTGGGTGTCACGACGGAGACCGTGCGCAAGCACGTGGACCCTCTCGTCGAGCAGAACAAGCAGCAGGTCTACGAGAACACCTACGCCGAGTTGGACAAGCGCTTCTCGCCCCAGTGGCGGGAGGACCGCAAGAGCCAGGAGTTCGAGGACTGGATCGAGAAGCAACCCCAGCAGATCCAGCACTTGTTCTCCAACGCCGTCGCGGCAAGCGACTGCGCCAAGGTCCTGTCGCTCTTCTATTCGGAGACCGGCAAGGTCCGCGGCCCAGCGCCCGCGCCAGCACCCACAGCTTCCGCGCCGGCCCCCGCCGGTGCGGCCCCGAGTCCTGAGCAACGCCTGCGCCTCGCGAGCGGCATTCCCTCGCGCGGCACGTCGACCCGTCGGGCGCCTGACCCGAACGACTTCGACTCCGCCTTCGCGGAAGCAGCGCAGAAGCTCAAGCAAGCCTGAAGAGGTAGATCATGTCGTCCGTCTACGGTGACATCACCCCCCGCACTGCCGCCTTCGCCGCGGCCAAAATGCTTGACCGCGCGCTGCCTGCCATGTGCATGGCGCGCTTCGGCCAGCAACAGCCAATCCCGAAGAACAAGACGAACAACGTCAAGTTCCGTCGGTACAACGCCTTCCAGCCCTCGCTGGTGCCGCTCGTCGAGGGCGTTACGCCCGCGCCCGACATCGTGTCGGCAACCGACGTGAGCGCCACGCTGGCGCAGTATGGCCGCCGCGTCCAGGTCAGCGACGTGATCGCCGACACCCATGAGGATCCGGTGCTCAACGAGTACTCGGAGATCATGGGCGAGGTGGCGGGCCAGACCCAGGAGCTCGTGATCTTCAACGCCATCCGTGGCGGCACGAACATCCTGTACGCCGGCGGCTCGTCGCGCGCAACGGTCAACGCGGCGATCACCACGACCGCGCTGAACCGCGCGATCCGAACGCTCAAGCGCCAGAACGCCAAGCTCATCGGCCGCATGCTGCAGGGCAGCGACAAGGTGGGCACCGCGCCGATCCGCGCCGCGTACATCGCGTTCGTGCACCCGGACATGCAGACGGACCTGGAGGCCCTCACCGAGACCGGTGGCGCCAAGGCCTTCAAGACCGTCAGCGAATACGGCTCCGGCGTGGCTCTGTTGCCCAACGAGATCGGCAGCTACCGCGACATCCGCTTCCTGACCAGCACGCTGTATGCGCCGTTCCTCGCGGCCGGCGCCAGCGGCTCGACGCTGCTGACCAACGGCGGCACGGGCACCGGCAACGCGGACGTGTACCCGATCATCATCGTCGGCGCCGACGCCTACGCAACGGTCTCCCTGGCCGGCGCGAACGCGGTGACCCCGATCGTGGTCAACGCCAAGGCCACCGACAGCGACCCGCTGGCGCAGCGCTCGCACGTCGCCTTCAAGATGTACTCGACCGCGTGCATCTTGAACGACGCCTGGATGGTTCGCGTCGAGGCCGGGGTCACCCAGTAATCGCTGCAGGGCTGATGGCCGCTGCGGCGGCCATCTCCTTTCGGCCAACCAAGGAATCGAGATGGCAACTCTCAAGCAAGTCCCGAGCGCCGTGCAGAGGCTGCTCGGCAACATGTGCTACGGCAAGATGGGCGCGGCAATCGCGAACATCGCCGCGGCGAAGATTGACGCACTGACCGCTGTCGTTGCGACGGTGGGCGGCATCATGGTCACGGTCGCTGCGCAAGACGAGCTCGTCATTGCGGCGCTGGCTGCCGCGAACCTGCCCGCGGCCAGCGGCGCGAACTACGTGCAGCCCTCGGGCCTCACCGGGTTCTACGTCCAGCCGGCGAACACGACCGTCTACTACGTCTTCGGCGTCATCGCCGCAGGCACGGTGCTTTGCGTGCAGGGTACCTACGACGGCCAGCAGATCAGTCCGATCGGCTACACGGCGCTGGGCAAGTCGGTGATCCCCGACGTGCCGGACGGCTTCACGCCGCTGTTCGTGATGAAGGTCGCCTCAGGCGGCGCGACGTTCACGCCGGCCACCACGGCTCTGACCGGCATTGCGACCTTCAGGGACGTGGGCGTCCTGCCGGTCGACTCGACCTTCTGATCGTCGCAAGTACGGCAGACGACACCGGGGCCTGCGGGCCCCGGTTTTCCAACGCAAGGAGCATCCGATGAAAGCCCAAGCCGCCGAGAAGGCCGCCGAACCCGAGTTCACGATCAACGTCGCCCTCGGCAACGACCAGGAGCCTGTCAAGCAGTACATCAACGCCAACGGCCGGGAGTTCCTGCTCCAGCGTGGCGTCGATGTGCGTGTGCCGAAGTGCGTGCTGAACGCGCTGGACGATGCGGTCATCGGCGTGCCCGAGGTGGACCCGAACGACGACACGAAGACCATCTTCGTGCAGCGCCAGCGCTTCCCCTACACGATCAAGCAGGCGCACTGATCCGTGGACCTGATCACCATCGCGCGTCGCGTGAAGTCGGAGTCGGGCCGCTCAGGCATCGGCCCGGCCTCCGTCGCGACCGCGGCTGGTGATGACCTGCGGATCGTGAACGCCTGCAAGGACGTGTGGCGCGACCTGCAGATGGAGGCGCGCAACTGGAAGTGGATGCGCGCCACCACGGCCGTCCCGACGCTGACCATCAGCAGCGTGACGCAGACCCTTGCAGCGCTCGGCATCTCGAGCTTTGATCGTTGGGCCACAGAGTCGGACGACTACAAGCCGACGGTGTACGAGGCGAGCAACGCGGCGTCGGAGTGGCCGCTGAAGTGGCTCGACTACGAGGTCTTCCGTTCCCGCTTCATCGTCGGCCAGCACGAGGCGGGCGCTCCGCAGTTCTGGTCGATCGCGACGAATGGTGACCTGTTGGTCGGCCCGAAGCCGAGCCTGGCCACCTATCGCTTGCGCGCGGACTACTACACCGCGCCGACGGAACTCACCGCCGATGCAAGCGAGCCGAACATGCCCAGCAAGTTCCACATGGCCCTCGTGTGGGCGGCGCTGATGCGCATCGCCAGCAACGACGCGGCGCCGGAGCACTACACGCGCGCCTTCGACGCCTACTCGGGCGTGTACGACGCACTGCTGGCCAGCCAGGGCGACAAGATCACGGTCGGCGCGCGGCCGCTGGCCTGAGCCCCATGCAGTTCCGCCGCCAGCCAGCGCCGGTCCCGATCCAAGCCAAGGCGCTCGGCCTGATCGGCGGGACGCAGCTCGTCGGCTCGGCCTCGATGCTCAAGCCTGGCATGGCCAGGGCGTGCGTCAACTACGAAGCGAACTTCAACGGCGGTTTCAGTCGCGTTGGCGGTATCGAGCGCTTCAGCGGCAAGCCGCGGCCGAGCGATGCGCTGTACCAGACCCTGGTCCCGGCGACGACATTCACCGGCGTGGTTGTAGGCAACACGATCAACGGCGCCACCAGCGGCGCGACAGCACTGGTCATCGCAGTCGAGAGCGGCTATCTGGTGGTGACGAAGGTCACCGGCGCGTTCGGTGTCAGCGAGGTGATCCGTGTCGGCTCGACGCCGATCGGCACCAACACCGCGACCACGCCGCCGATCACGTCGAGTCAGGACAACCACTTCTACGCGCTGGCCGCGGCCGCGTACCGGGTCGACATCGCCGCAGTGCCTGGCTCCGGGCCGATCCGCGGCATCGCCACGCTGGGCTCGCGCGTGTTCGCCTGGCGCGACAACGTGGGCGCCACCGCGATGGCGATCTGGAAGGACTCCGCTGCCGGCTGGGTGGAGGTGCCGCGGTACTACGAGATCCAGTTCAACGCGGGCACGTCGATCTATGTCGACGGCGGGACCCTCACCCAAGGCTCGGTGACGGCGACGATCAAGCGCGTGGTCCTGGAGTCCGGGTCGTGGGGTTCGAGCGCCACCGGCAGGTTCATCGTCACCCAGCCCACCGGAGGCTCGGGCAACTTCGCCAACGGCGCGGCCGCCGGTTCCGGGGCCTGCACGCTGCACACCGTGCCGGCCACCTCGGCGCTGGCGCAGATCACGTACCTGCCAGGCGGCCGCGTCGAGACCGACACCTGGAACTTCAGCGGTAGCCAGGACACGCGGCGCCTGTACGGATGCGACGGCATCAACCGCGAGTTCGAGTTCGACGGCGATGTGTGGGTGCCGCTGAAGACCGGCATGACGGTACGCGCGAAGTTCGTCTGCGCCCACAAGAACTACCTGTTCTTCGCCTTCAAGGGCTCGCTGCAGCACAGTGTGGTTGGCAGCCCGTACCAGTGGAGCGCCGTGTTCGGCGCCGGCGAGCTCGGCATGGGCGACGAGATCACCGGCATGTGCTCGATCGGCGGCTCCGAAGACGCGGCCGCGATGGTGACGACGTGCCGAGACTCGCTCGGCGTGCTGTACGGCACTGGCCCGTCGATGTGGAACCTGGTGACCCTGAGCCGTGAGGCCGGGGCGAACGCCTACACGCTGCAGGACGCAGGCATTCCGATCGGCCAGGACCCACAAGGTTTCCGGTTCTTCCGCCCGGCGCAGTCGTTCGGCAACTTCCTGTGGGACCTGCTGAGCCGAGAGATCGACCCGATTGCTCGAGAGCGCACGCCGACCGCGAGCACCTTCAGCCCGAAGCTCTCGCGCTACCGGTGCTTCTTCGACGATGGCGCGGCGATCAGCGGCACGCCGGTGAACGGCAACCGCGCCGTGCTGTGGACCGAACTGCAGTACGGCAAGGACATCCGCATTGCGTACGCGGGCGAGGTCGATGGCGTGACGCGCGTCTTCTACGGTGACGCCGACGGCTTCGTGTACGAGGCCGATGTGGGGCGCTCCTTCGACGGCGATCCGATCCAGGCCATCGTGAAGATGGTCTCGCTGCACAACGGCTCGCCGATGCAGTTCAAACAGTTCCGCGCTGCGGATGTGGAGATCACCAGCGAGAGCGGGTTCACGCTCTACACCAGTGCCGAGTTTGACGACGGCGACCCGAACGTCGAGACCAGCCACGTGCAGTCGTTCGAACTCATCGGCCAGGGCGGGCAGTGGGACATCACCGGCTACGACCAGTCTCGATGGGACGCGGCCGCGGAGACCCGGCAGCGCATCGAGATGGTGGGCCGCGGCTACGCCGTGGCTCCGATCTTCTATTCGAATAGCGACGAGGAAATGCCTCACACCATCAAGGCGCTCGCGCTCATCTTCAGCGACAGAAACCTCAAGCGAGGATGAGATGACCAACCGCTTTTACAACGAGAACCTGGATCCGGTCCCGACCACGACGATCCGATCGCAGGCCGTCGAGCAGCAGTTCCAGGCGGTGGCCGAGGGCTTCGACGAGGTGCAGGCCGAGGTCGACCTGCTCGCGCCGGCGGCGTCCCCGACCTTCACGGGCGTCGTCGACTTCACGGGTGCTACATCCGTGCTGCTGCCGAGCGTGGCACTGGCCGAGGCCACTATGAACAAGGGGGCGACGCTGCAGTACGTGCAGAACGTGCTCGGCGCGGCTGGCGCGTTGGTCCCGTCGGCGGTCGGCCAGGATGGCAAGGTACTGACCGCGAGCGGCGGCGTGTACGGCTGGGCGCTCAAGTTTCCAGCGCAGAGCGCGTCGACGAGTCGCAAGTTCTTGCGCTCTGCCGGCGCCGTCGGGACCGAGGCGTGGGACCACAAACTCAGTACCGGCGCCGGCTACCTTGCTGTCGCCGCCTCGATGACGATCACCACCGAAGATCGTGTGATCGACATCACTGCCGCCACGGCAGGACTAACAGTCACGTTGCCAGACGCCACAACGCTGTTCAACGGTGAAACGTTCCATGTGTCCCCTGCGGGCGCGAACGACACCCAGGGGGTGTTTGACGCGACTGGCGCGCTGCTTCTCGGAAATGCATCCTCCACCCCTCTTGTGTTGGTACTGACCGACAACGGCACGGCGGCCGGCACCTGGAAACGGGCACCAACATTCGGCACACTGTCGGCCCTGCCGTCGTCACGCTACATCATGGGCGCGAGCACGACGCTGCGCGCGACCAAGACGCAGATGGATGCGCTGCAGCTCGACAGCGCGCGCGCGTTGTGCGCGTGCCTCGACTCCTCTGGCATCGATTTGTTCGTGGCAGCGGTCTCCGGATCCGATGTGACCGCCGGCTCCGTCGTCAACGTCGCCGTGGCATCGCCGGTCTGGATGAAGTTGTTCGTGGTCACCGGCGGCTACTTGCTGATCGTCGCGACAACCACGACCATCTCGGCGGTCGGTATCACTCTGTCCGGCAACGCGGTCTCGGCTGGCTCGCTCACGACGGTGGCAACGTGCGCGATCACGATCGCCACGAGCGGAATTCAACTCGGCTACTGCGACATCGCCGCCGACGTGGCTGGCGACAAGGTGCTGGTTGGCTATCGCTTCTCGGCCACGGAGAACCGGGTCGCTGTTGTGCAAGGGATTGGCACGAGCGTGAACGTTGGTGGCTCGACGCCATCGATTGGTGACTCCGGCCTTGCTGGACTCGCGACGATCGATGTAGTTGCCGTCGACACCGACAAGTGGCTGGTGCTGTGGAACGACGAAACGGCCGTCGCCATCAGGATGTGCGTGGTCACGACATCCGCGGTGACTCCGACGGTAGCTGCGGCCGTCACCGTGGCCGCCATCAGCGCGTCGTACGGATCGCTGGTCGCCGGCATCAAGGTGTCAGCAACCCAAGTGCTGGTCGGTTGCTCGATCGTCACCGGCTTTGCCGCGGGCACGGGCTCCGCCCGCTTGGTGAACATCTCCGGAACGACGCCCAGCCCGCAAGCAAGTGTTGCCGTTGGCGGCGCGGCCATCGATGGCAAGGTGGCTTTCACCCAGGTTGGTGCGTACTTCTGCGCGCTGTTCGGTGCCAGCACGAGCGGAGCCGGCGTCTTGGCCAATCTCAGCGTCTCCGGCAACGTGACGACTCTGGAGGCGTCTGTCGCTGTCGCCGGCCAGTCTGGCGCCGGCGCGCCGCCGTGCACGTTCGACGCATACGCCGCGCTCGAGGCAATGAGCACCTCCGGCTTCAGCGTCTACCAGTTGGGCGCGGGATCAATCGCGGCCATCGCATCCGTCGCCGACGTTATCAGCGACGGCGGCAACATCAATCCTGGCTTGTTCAGCGTTCTGAAGATGGCAGGCAAGGTCGGCCTGCATCTCGACTCGACATCGGGCGCGGCGCGCGTCTTCCGCTACGGGGGCTTCTGATGTACCAACTCAAGACGGCCGCCGGTGTGCTGGTCGCTCAATCGACCAGGGCCATCTTCGTCGATGGTGCGGTGTTCCGCTCAATCGACCAGGTGTGGCTTGACCCGACGCCCGCCAGCGGCGCCTACATCGAGGAGGTGGCGGACCCAGTGGCGGTGCCCGGCGAAGTCACTATGCGGCAGGCTCGCCTCGCGCTGCTGGCCGCGGGCAAACTCGCCGCGGTGCAGACCGCGATCGACGCGATGCAGGAGCCTGCCAAGACCGCGGCGCAGATCACGTGGGACTACAGCTCGGTGGTTCAGCGGCACAACGGCCTGGTGGCCCAGCTTGGACCAGCGCTGAACCTCAACGAGGCGCAGATCGATGCGCTGTTCATCGCGGCGGCGGCACTGTGATGCTGATCGCTTTCCGGTTCGGCGACACGCGCGCGCTGTCGCGCTTCATCTGCTGGTGGCAGGACTCCGATGCGAGCCACTGCGAGTGCGTGATCCGCCGGGTCGCCGACAACTTCGAGTGCGTGTCGGCTTCGTGGGTCGATGGCGGCGTGCGGCGCAAGGTGATGCCGCTGGCGGCCGAGAAGTGGCGCATCTACGAGATGCCGGGGAGCACGAAGAAGGCTGCCGCGTGGGCCGACCTGCATGAAGACGAGCGGTACGACCTGCTCGGCCTGCTCGGCTTCGTGTTCCGCCGGGTCAAGGGTTGGCTCAAGGCCTGGTTCTGCAGCGAGGCCTGCGCCGACATCCTGGGGTTGCGCGAGCCGTGGCGATACGACGTTGCCACGCTCGAATCCGTGTGTGCGGCAGTGGGCCGCCGAGTTCAGTGAAGGAGAGCGAGATGTCGAGTTTTCGTCCCAACGTGCTGGCAGCGGGGTTGCTGGCGTTCATGGTCGTGCCGCCAGCGCTTGCCGGTCAGCGCGTAGCGCCCGAGTTCGTTGGCTCGGCCGTGGCCGCGGCGACCGCGCGCAACGCAGCGATCGAGCTGCTGACCGGCACCGGCGCCTACCTCGGCGCGTACGAGCAAGCGCCGGACGGCGCGCCGCATGATCCTGGCATCACCGAGCCGCACGAGCGCGAGATCATCACCGCGTTCAAGGTTGCAGGCAGCCACGACAATCGTCCCGACGCCGAGGCCGTCGAGTTCCACGTCGCGGCGCTCATCCGCAAGGCGCCTGAACATCCGGTCGCCATGCACTGGCAGGTGATTCGCGATGCGTGCTACCCGTACGCCACGGCGCTGCCCGTCTGGGCTCGGGTGGAGGCCGCGCTGCTCCCTCTGCCGCCGGCTCCGGTCACGATGGACGCCTACGGCAACGTGGTGTCTTCGATGGTTCCCGGCGAGCAGCCGCAGACCGAACCGCCGAAGCAAGCCCCGTTGCACGAGACCGGCGCCAACCAGGGCGCCGAGGTGACCACGAGCGGCTGAGCCATGAGCTCCGCGCTGTACTCGGTTCGGATGCTCTGGAACGGTCACGCCGGCTTGGCCAAGGCCGACGGCGTGACGGTAAACCTAGAGGACTGGCCGAGCGCGGCGCTGCCTGGTCTCGATGTGGCCGATCTGGACTTCGCACCCGAAGTCAGGTCGTGCACGGTTCGTGAGCGCACCGGCGCTTGGCGCGAGATGTCCGCCGCCGAGCGGGAGTCAGTGCATGCGTGGCTGGTCGGCATGGCCGCTGCGGCGCGTCGATTCATCAACGGAGGAGTGTGATGGCAGAGCCAGCATCGAGCAGTGCCGCGGGCGCCGCTGGTATCGCGGGGTGGAAGGCTGTCGGCGGCATCGCCGGAGTGGCCGCCGGTGGCGCCGGGCTGGCCGCGATCGTGGTGATGCTGATGACCCAGCCTCGCAGCCCGCGCGAGTGGGCCGTGGGCCTCATCTGCACCGTGCTCGGATCGATCGCCGGGGGCGCCGCGGTGATCCAGCGCTTCGACATGCTGGCCTGGACGCACAGCTACATCGGGCTGGCCGGCGTGCTCGGGCTGGTGTTCGCGTGCGGGCTGCCGGGTTGGGCGCTTGTGCGAGCCCTGTTCACGTACCTGGAGAAGCGCAAGGACAAGGATCTTGGTGAACTGGCCGACGATGTTCGCAAGCAACTTCGTGGAGATTGAATGGAAGGCTACAGACCCATTCCAGGCTACGAAGGCTACTACTCGGTGTCCGAAAGCGGCCTTGTCAAGTCACTCGCTCGAACGAAGCCGCGCCCGAAGGGCGTTGGAGTGATTCAGATCCCAGAGTCCATAAAGACGGCTCATCTTGACGCCCGCGGCTGGGCGCATGTTCCTGCGGCCAAACCATGACCCCGACCCCCGACCCGAGCCTGCCGTGGCCGCTGCCGATGGCCGCGGTGATGCTGATCGCCATGTCCGAGGGCCTGCGGCTGGTCGCGTACAGATGTCCAGCAGGCCGGCCGACGATCGCTTGGGGCGAGACCGATGGCGTCCGCATGGGCGACACCTGCACCAAGGAGCAGGCCGACCGCTGGCTCCTCGAGGATCTGCAGGATCGCGTGCGCGCCGTGCGCGAGTTGTGCACGGTAGACCCGTCGCCGAACGAGCTCGGGGCCATGGTGAGCCTGGCCTACAACATCGGGGTCGCCGCGTTCGCCAAGAGCACCGCGCTGCGCCAGCACAACGCCGGCAACCGCCAGGCCGCTGCGCGCGCATTCGCGCTGTGGAACAAGGCCCGCGACCCGCAGACCGGACAACTGCGCGAGCTCGCCGGCTTGACCGCGCGCCGCGCGCGCGAGACCGCGTTGTACTTGACCCCGGAGCCGGGCGCGCAGCCCGAGCCGGTGCCCCAGGCCGTCGAGCCCGAGTCCAGCGCCATGCGCGGCCCGATCGCCACCAGCGGCGCATCGGTGGCCGGCGCCGGCGGCCTGGCCGCGATCTTCGGCCCCTTGAGCGAGCAGGTCGACGCGGTCAAACGCTTCGCCGCCGGCGTGAAGGGCTTCGTGGTCGACGGGCTCGGCGTGCCGCCCGACTGGATCCTGCCGATCGTGCTGATCGCCTGCGGCTGGGTGATCGTTTCTTGGAGGCGGAAACAACGCGAGGCTGGTTGGGCATGATCCCGCTCGCCCCCCTGCTGTCGATCGCCAAGGTCGTCCCCGTGTGGGCCTGGGCCCTGGCCGCGGTGCTGGCCTGGGGCGGGTTCCAGAAGTGGCGTGCGACCAGCGCCACCAAGGCCGCGGCCGCGCTCGAGATCCGCGCCGCCCAGGAAGCCGCCGACCGCCGCGCCGAGGCTGACGCCAGGCAGGCCGAGCACACCACCGCAACCAAGGTCAAAGGGGCCACCGATGGCTACATCGCCGACCTGGCGCGCCAGCGCCGCGCTACTGCTGATCTGCGCACTGAGCATGACCGGCTGCGCGACGCGCTTGCCGCCGCCCCAAGCTGTCCCGCCGCCTCGGGTGCCGGAGCCTCCGGCCGAGCTGATGCAACCACCGGCCTCCGGATCGTGGCTGGAGAGTGCATCGCAGCTCTTCGAGAGGTGGCGACGGCTGCTGATTCCGCTGAAGGACGTCTGAAGGGCCTGCAGGCCTACGTCAACGCCACGCGCGCGGCCAGCGCGCCGAAAGGATCGCCATGAAGCGCCTCGTGATTCGCATCACCCCGTCCGGCCGGCTGTGGCGCGTGCACGGCCAGGGCGTCGACACCACCGTGGCCGGCAAGCGCAAGGCGGTCCGGCTGTGGGCTGCGCTGCTCAACGCTTTCGCCGAAGCCGGCGGCCTGGCGCAGCTCGTCATCCACACGGCCGATGGCCGGCTCGAAGAAGAGCGCACGTTCCCGCGAGCATCGGACCCGCGCCGCACGCGCGGCTGACCGTGCGCTCCAACTGCCTGCTGTTCGCCTGCGCGCTGTGCCGGCGACGGCAGGCCAAGGGACGCGAGGGGTACTTGGTGATGCGCTGGTCGCGCTGGGGGGCCTTCCCGCACCTGCTGTACGCCGAGCGCCGCCGCAACGGCCTGCTCCGCGTGGTGAGCTACCGGCCGACCGCGCCGCGGCCTCGCCGCTGCCCGCCGCCGGTGTTCAAGGGGTCCAGCCGCTGGGGCGACCTCTGAAAGGACAAAGCCCCGAGTGTGTTGTCCATCGCTCCATCCTTCGTCGAGAACTGGTAACCGTGCGCCAGCCTTCCCAGGTGCGAGGCTCAGTGTGAGGCGAATGGCCGCTGCTCGCGCTGCCCGAAGCCTGGGGCCAGGCTCTGGCGCCACAGCAGGCGGATGGCGCGCGACATCCTCGGGACAAACTCACCCCTAGGGTATCCGTCGTGGGCGTTGTATGGCGGCGAAAGCGCCCGGATGTAGGCGCACTCGATCGCCTTCAAGTACAAGTCGCGGCGAAACCTGCCAGCGACCTCGAACCCCGACACGTCGTCGAACGGGATGCGCCGCGCCGTGGTGTGGCTGTCGATGCGACGATAGATCGCGTTGGCGATCCCAACGTACAGCAGGGACGGGCCGCGCCACAGGAAGTAGACCCCTCCGATGTCTGGCAGGTCGCCGCCGTCTTCGAGCCAATTGGACAAGCCGGACGGAGAGTAGAGGTAGCGCCGCCAGTTGGCCTCAATCCAGTCGCATGGCCTCATTCCAGCAAACTGGTCGTTCGATTCCTCCAGATTCGGGACATCAGGGCCAAGTCTCATAGGCGTTCTATCCATTGAACTACGGCGGGCTAGCAGGGAACTCTACCAGGAAAATCGCCGCCGATCCTATGGGACACTCACGCGCAAATCATCGGAACACATTCCGGCGATGGGACAACGTGGGACACCCGGTGGGACATGGCGAGCTTCACGAAACGCGGAGACAGATGGCGGGTCCAGGTCAGGCGCAAGGGCTGCCCGTCGCAGTGTAGAACCTTCGCCACCAAGGCCCAGGGCGAGCGGTGGGCGCGACAAGTCGAGACTGACATCGAGGGCGGCGCCCCTCCGGCTGCCGTCAGTGCCCTGAAGGTCGATGACTTCATCGAGGCGTATCGCCGCTTGCGGGAGCAGGCTCGGCCGATCAGCGACGCGTCGAATGAGCACTACATGCTCAAGGCTCTGTCCAAGGGCCTCGGCGCCAAGGTTGTCGCCAGGATGGCGCCCGACGACCTGGTGGCCTACGCGACCATGAGGCGCGAGGAAGGCGCCGGGCCGTACACCATCAACATGGACATCAGCAAGCTGGGCACTGTGCTGCGCTACGGCGGTGCTTCGCTGCGGGTGACGCCGCCTGACGTGGTGGGCGCTGCCAGGCCGCTGCTCGACCATCTGCGGCTGATCGGCAGTGGCGGCAAACGAGAGCGGCGGCCGACAGACGACGAGCTGCGCGCGGTGATTCAGCACCTGCGAGCGAAGCACGGTGACCTGTACGCGCTGGCGGTGACGTTCGCCGCCGTGTCGGCGATGCGACGCGGGGAGGTATGCGCCATCAAGGGCGAGGACATCGACCGCGAGCAGCGCATTGTCCAGGTGATGCGCAAGCACCCGCGCAAGGGAAAGGTGCTCGAGCGGGTGCCGCTGCTCGGCGAGGCGTGGGAGATTGTCAAGGCGCGCCCGGAGAATGGGCGGCTGTTCCCGATCGACCCAGCCACGTTGTCGAAGTACTTCTGCTGGGCGTGCCGCGCGCTGGGCATCCCGGATCTGAAGTTGCACGACCTGCGACATGAAGGCACGTCGCGGCTGTTCGAGGCCGGCTATGACATCCCGGAAGTGGCGCTGGTGACGGGCCACAAGAAGTGGGAGCAGTTGAAGCGTTACACGAACCTGCGGCCCGAGGCGCTTACGCAGCCTGAAGTCGAGCGCGATCGAAGTGCTCAGCCACGTCGCGGTAGTCGGCAAAGCGCTTCCCGCCCTCAAGGTACGTCTTCACCGGGCAAGTCCCGGCGCTGATCTGGTTGTACAGCGTGGGCTTCGTGACGCCGAGCACGTCGGCGAGCTGTTCGGCGCTGAGCCTCGGGCCGTAGCGCTCCAAGAAGTACGCCTGCGTCAAGAGGCTCATTCTTCAAGTCCTTTCTTCATCATCGCCGCCACCTCCCTCGCGTTCAGCACGCCGGCACCCTCTGAGCGGTCAGCAGGCTAGGCACGGGCCTCACGCCAGAGTGCGCGAACCTTCTCCCACTCGGCGCGGTCGCAGTCGTCGCCGAGCTTCAGGCTGTAAGTTCTGTCCGTGCGGCCACGGTTCGCGTCGTCGATTCGGAAAGCGTCCTCGATCTCCTGGCGCAGGATCGCCTTGGCCGCATCCGGCAGCGTTGTCCACTCGGCCCGGAGCGCGTCGCAGAAGTCCGAGACGGCGTAGGTCTGCCGGCCGATGTAGTAGCGCATCGCGCCGATCCAGAGCGTGGCTTGTGCGTTCGGGGTCATCCTCGTCCTTTCAGTCATCCGAGATGTGCGCGGTCGGTCATGGGGCCGGGTGCGCAGCGCGGAAAGCCTCGTGCTCGGCCATCTCCTTGTTGAACAGCGCCTGCGCGCCGCCCAGTTCGCGGGCCGCCTCCACGTCGGGCAGGTGTCCGGGGCCACAGAGCGTGTTCGCAATCCACTTCATCCCGTTCTCGGCGCCTTGCAGCTTCCAGGCTACGCACGCGGCGCGCATGGCCAGCGTGTGCTGGTGCACGATGTCGCCGAACGTGATCGCGCGGCGCTCGCTCTTGGTGGCTTCGGCGTGCAGCCGGTCCACCTCGGCGCCGATTTGGATCCACAGTTCGTTTGCAAGTCGATGCTTGGTCGCGGTCTGCTCGTCCGTCTGCTCAAACAGTCCGGCGCCAAGGTCGTCGCAGGCTTCGGTGTAGCGCGTCACGAGCGCCATCAGTTCGTCTTTGGTCATCGTCTCTGCGTTGGTGGTTGCGGTGGTGGTGCGTCAGCCGACGGTGTGGCCGGGCGTCAGCCGGCCAGATGCGAAACAGCCCAGGCGCGCATGTGATGCCAGCGCTTCTCGGCTACGTGCATCGCGGGGATGCTCACCTCTCGGGTATGCCGCTCGTGTCTCCATGGGCGCATCGGGCCTGCGATCTCGACCGACACCCAGGTGTAGCTGGCCACGCCTTCGTCGTTCTCGTACATCACCATGTAGGCGAGCGTCCGCGTCAGCTTCAGGTGCCGCTCTGAGGCGTCGAGCACCTCCGTCATCGGATCG
>JAEHJW020007248.1_pt1 | contig 15741 bp, 18 predicted proteins | sample 9271431 | NCBI WGS metagenome assembly JAEHJW02
GCCAACTAGCAGCCGCCGCCACCGCACCCCTAAGACCCTCAGTGACGCCAGAAACGTTCGACGCCATCATAGACGCCATAGAGCAAGGCGAAACCCTCAAACGTGCCATCGCCAACGCGAAAACGAGTTGGCGTGCCCTCCAGCTACACATCTTCAGGGATGACGACGCCGCAAGCCGTTATGCGCGTGCCCGTACGGTGTCAGCGCAGTTCTACGCGGACAAGGCACAAGAGGCCGTCGAACAGGCGAGGACGGGCGAGGAAGCGACGATCGCGCGCGTACGCGCCGACGTGTACCGCTGGCGCGCACGGGTAGCGAACCCGCGCGAGTACGGCGACAAGGTGGAGGTGGAGCAGACGGGTACGATCCAACACTTGCACCTCGCCGCGCTCCAAGCTGCTAACGCTCAACGTATCAACGCGTTACCCCCCGTCACCGCACGTATCGCGTTACCCGTAAACGAGAACCCGCGTACCCGCGAGGGCCCCCCCGATTCAAAAGACGGGGGCGGGGACGTAAAGGGGGGTAGCACCGCGCACGAGCCCCCCGTGATCGTAGTACCGGAGGGGATGCGGGTAAACGGAATGGGGAAAGTGGTGCCGGTGGTACACGCGGTGGGGGCTGAGTCGCGGGTACGGGCGTTGGCGAGTGATGGGGGAGAGGAGGAGGAGGTGGAGGGGGGGGTAGGGGAGGACGGCGGAGAGGAGCCCCCCTTCGAGGTAGTGGAGGACGGGGAGTAGGGGCGGAAAAAATCCTAGATTTTCTGGCCAACTATCACAGTTGAGCGATTGAAGTGCGAAGTGGCCAGCGGCTGGAGACAGTGATTACAACTATAGAGGGGCTGAAAACGCCGTCACAATTGGCGATGAAATCGGGCGTTTTGACTGCTTAGGACGAAGCCGAACGGGATGAGGCACGAGACTGTGGCTCTCGGGTAGCGGGTTCGAGCCCCGCCGTCCTGACTCACCGGAGGACATAATGTTCCACGTGAAACGCTGGTTCGTGGTGGCATTGCTTGTGCTGGCGGCGTGTGCGGGGGCGGTGACGGGGGTGATCCCGATTGAGTAGGAGGGGGTGGTGTTGGTGGGGCCGGTCGGGAGCACGCCAGCGGAGCCGGTGGACTCGGTGATCCTGTGCGACACGGTCTGGACGCTGAAATCGGTCTGCTGGCAGGCTAGGGACTCGGTGCAGCCGTAAGCGTTGCATTCTGCAAGACCGTGGCAATTTGCGGGGGTCGGGGGTGTGGCGTTTTGCAAGGGTTCCCTTGACCCCTTGTTCGTTTGGTGGTAGGTTGGATGTAGCCCGCGAAAAAATCGTGGGTTTGTCCGGGGGATTAGGGGTGGATGACCCATAACGCGGAGTGAGGGATGCCAGCGGTCAAGGAGTCGGGCGACCAGACGTTTATGGTACCCGCAGCGAGCGGTTCGTACGCGCCGGAGCGGTGGACGTGCGGTGACGTGAAGGCGGGGCAGCCGTGGGACGCCTTTCAGGGCGTGACGGCGTCGGTGTATGCGTCGGTGACGGGGATGGTCGTCGAGTTGTGGTTGCCGCGTTTCGGGGCGACGAAGGGGTCGATGATCGACGACGACTACAAGTACACGGGGAAGTTCATCGGGGCGACGGGCGCGGAGACGTGGGCGCTGGCGGGGTATCCCGGCGCGCAGATTCGCGTTCGCTCAGGGGGCACGGCAGGGACGGCGACCGTCTCCTGCTCGGCGTTCTAGCTCATGCGGCGCTTTGAGCGGATGCGCCGCCGGGACTGGAAAGCCCCGTTCTCGTGGTTCAACTGGTACTTCATGGCCACGCGCCTGACGGCACTCATCAGCGTCACGCGGCTGGCGGAAGACCTCACCGTACGCCTCGCGGAAGACGGAACTGTCCGCGTCTCAGAATAGGATACGCCCATGCCAAGCAACGATAAGATTTCCCTGATGACAGCCGCGACGGCGGGCAATCTCGCCGGAAGTACGACCGGGGTTGAAGTGTCGTCCCTGATGACGACCGTGCCGGTCACGTATTCGGCCACGCTCGCCCTGCTCCGGACCACGATGTTCGCCGGTGGCACGGGCTATACCGCTACCGACCCAATTACGGCGGGGGCCGCGAGTTTTACCACACTGGCGGCGTCAGGCGCCGTCAACTTCGGCGCGAACTCCCTCACCGCAGGCGCGGCCTCGTTCACGACGGGGGCGTTTAGTGGGGCGGTGGAGCTCTCCTCCACCCTCGCGGTGACGGGGGCGAGCACGCTGACGGGGAATGTGGGGATTGGTGGGGTTAGCTCTGCATCACAGGGACTAACAATCAACTCAGCCGCCCTGACTGGTACGACACAGTACGGCGCGTCGTTCGCGCCCGTGTTTACCAGCGGGGCAACTGTGCAGGGGCGTGTGTTGCAGGTGCTGGTGGCAACTGCCGCCGCCGTGTACACCATGCCTCTCGGCTACGGCATACACGTTCAGATTCCAACGGTAGGTGCAGGTTCTGCGATCACCACGATCTACGGTGTCAACGTTGCAAACCAAGGCGCGGCAGGCATCACGAACGCATACGGCGTCTACATCGCGGCGCAGAGCGGTGCGGCTACGACGAACATTGGCATCTACAACGGCGGTACGACACAGTTGGTGGGTGCGGTTGGCATTTCTAGTGCACCCGTTGCGAGTACCATGTTTGCCGTTGGCGGGAGTGTAGTTGCGATAGCTGGGCGTGGATACTCGCTTTACACGGGAACGAGTGTCGCCGCGTCGGCGAATAGCGACCTTCTGTTCAACGCGCGACTTGACCCGACGTTCACTAACGCTGGGGCATATACGGGTCTCGTTGTTTACGGCTTGTACGTGAATGCGTTCACGCCACCCGCTAACACGTCGAGTGCCTACGGGATTCGCGTCAATAGCATCACCGGCACTACAACGACGAACGCTTATGGGATGTACGTCGAAGCACCGACGGGAGCATCGTCGGTCAACCGTGGCATCTATAACGGCGGTGACTCCCACTTCGTGGGTTCGGTCGGAGTTGGTGTTGCCCCAATCGCGAGCGAGGCGTTGTACGTCGGCACAACGACGCTGACCGGCGCGTCGCAGTATGGTGTTGATGCGGAGCCGCTGTTTTCGAGTGCCGCGACTGGATTGGGCGCGGCGATGTATGCTCAGCTTCGCACCACGAACGCCGCCTTCACGATGGGTACGGGTGTCGCGCTTCAGATCGCCTCACCGAACATCGGCGCTGGAAGCGCCGTCACGAATGCCTATGGTATCCGCATTCTGAATCAAGGTGCGGCTGGAATCACGGATGCTTACGGCATCCACATCGCCGCACAAAGCGGTGCCGCGACCACGAACATCGGCCTCTACAACGCGGGGACGACGACGCTCGTTGGCAACGTCAGTATGACGGGCAACTTCAACGTCACGGGTGCGGCGTCCACGCAAGCGGCTGGCGTCCTCTCTATTGGCGGCACGCAACAGACAACCGTTGGCGCGGCTGGTGGTGCGAGTGCACTTCCTGCTACGCCAAGTGGCTATATCAAGACGTACATTGGCTCGACGCAGTTCGTGATTCCGTACTACGCTCAGGCGTAAGATGCGATCCCTCCTACGTCGATTTTTCATCTTCTGCCGCATCTATCCCAAGGGCAGTTGGGAAGATGTGATAGGGAGCGTCTAATGCGCCGCCTCCTCGCCTTCCTGTGTCGCCTGTTCCCGCGATTCTTCCCGCCGCCTATCGTGCGGTGGGAGGACGGGATCATCCATACCGATCCCCGCTACGCGGTCTGGTACGCGGAGGTCGTGGAGCGGATACGGGCCGTGCGGCCTGACGCCATCCAGACGCCGACGATGAACGTCACCGTGCGGCTCTACGACCGATTCCCTGCGGAGTCGGCCTCGTTGTGGGGCCGCGTCCTTGCGCCGAACGTCATTGCAGGGGACACGGGCGGGACGCTGGGCATGAAACGCGCGGTGGCGAGCGATGGGCTGTTCTGCCATGAAGCCCGCCATGCGATTACGGGCATTTCGGATCATCCTAGCTGGTTGTTCGACAACCTCAACCCATAAATCCATGTCCGACCTCACCGTCACGAATGCCGACCTCTGGTCCGCCCTTGTGTCCGTGCCGCCCGGCCAATCCGGCCCGCTGGCGGAACTCGTCGCCCTTGATACCCCCCTCCCCGCCTCCAACCTCCTGCGTCGGTCCCTCCGGCTGGCGCAGGCCGCGTTCGCTGATCTGGACGCTGACCGGATGAAACTCGTGAAGCAGTACGTCAGCAAGGACGAGCAGACGGGCGAGGAAGTGATCCAACCGGAGTTCCGCGAGGAGTTCGACAAACTGATGGCCGTCGAAGTCGTGTTGAGTGGTGCGGTTCCCGTGAAGATCAGCCAGTTGGGCGACATCAAGTTCGCGGGCGCGAAGCTCGACCGGATCAGCAAGTTCGTGGTCGAGGACGAGTAGTGCCCACGTCCGCCTTCGACGAGTTCACCGCGCGTTACGCCAACAACGCGGCGCTGTTCGTCGAGGAAGTCCTTGGGATGGACGGGCGCGATGCCCAGCATTGCATTGATCCCGAACAGCGGGAGCTATTGGATGCGGTCAGTCGCGGCGAACGTGGCATCTCCATCAAGTCGGGCCACGGATGCGGGAAAACCGCCGCGCTCGCGTGGACGATTGTGTGGCACAACGTCTGCCGCTATCCGCAGCGCGTGGTCGCCACGGCCCCGACGGGCGGGCAGTTGTTCGGGGCGCTCGCCAAGGAAACGAACATCTGGCTGAAGAAGCTCCCCGCTCCGCTCTATGACCTGTTCGACGTGAAATCGGAGAGCTTCAACCTCAAGTCCGACCCAGACGACTCCAATACGGAATATCGAACGAGTCGTGCCGAGACGCCGGAGGCCTTGGCGGGCGTCCACGCCGAGTTGGGCTGGGTGCTCCTGATCGCCGACGAGGCATCCGGCGTGCCGGATGAGGTGTTTGAGTCGGCGTCGGGCTCGATGTCGGCGCACAACGCCTGCACGATCCTCGCCGGGAACCCCGTGCGTCTGACGGGCCTGTTCCATGACACGCACACCAAGCTGAAGGATTACTGGCACACAATCCATATGTCGTGCATCGGGCACCCTCGGGTCAGTCCGAAGTACGTCGAGGACATGCGCCGTCGCTACGGCGAACACTCCAACCAGTTCCGGGTCCGTGTGCTGGGCCTGTTCCCGCTGGCCGATAACGATGCGGTGATCCCCCGCGACCTCATGGAACTGGCCCGCGTCCGTGAGGTGAACCCGCTCCGGGTGCTCCCGATCTGGGGCGTGGATGTGGGCGGGGGCGGCAAGGAGTCGGACGCCTCCGCGCTGGTGAAGCGTGTCGGCAATGTTGTCCCCGAGCACCCGCTGGCGTGGCATAACTTGGAACCCATGCAGTTAGTGGGCCGCATCAAGCAGGAGTGGGACAGCACGCCCGCCGACCAACGGCCCGCGACGATCTGCGTGGACAGCATCGGAATGGGCGCGTCCGTGGCCACGCGGTTGCAGGAATTGAACATCCCGGCGCGCGGCATCAACGTCGCGGAATCGCCGTCGATGAAGGACCAGTACGCCAACCTGAAGGCCGAGTTGTGGTGGGTGGCGCGAGAGTGGTTTCAGGCCCGTGATTGCTCGATCCCCGCGACCCCCGACACCGACAAGGCGCCCGACCTTGGGGATGAGGTGTGCGCGGTCAACTTCGAGCCGCCGACCTCCAACGGCAAGATTCGCATTGAACCCAAGGCCCACACCCGGAAGCGCCTCGGCCACTCACCGGACGCCGCCGACGCCTTTGTCCTGACCTTCGCCGAGAGCGCCATCAGCGCCCTCCACGGATCGGCGGGCTCTGGAAGCTGGAAGGAACCCCTACAGAGAGACATCAAATGGCTCGTCTGACCAAGAGCGGAATGCTCGACAAGCGATACAAGGACAGCGACGAGGCCGTTGCGGCCCACGTGGCGTCTGTGGTCGCCGAGAACCCGCGCGGTGCCCCTATCACCCTCGAAACCCCCGAATCTGCGGCAGAACCCCTACCCGCACCAACGGCAAAACCCCTACACGAACCGTTCTGTGTACTGGATGACGCGCCGGTGAACTCGGTGCTCGTGGCGCTGGCGTGTGACGGACAGCCCACGGAGCCGCACCTCCAGACGCCTGCGGGGAAGGTGGAGGTGCCGCACGACGATCTGGCGTGGAAGTTGCCGTTGCTGGGCGAGATCAAGAAGACGGGGCCACGGACGTATGTGGCGATCCAGCGAGACGACCCGATTGGGCGACAGCCACTGGTCTGCTCCACGGCGGTTGAGGCGTGTCAGAAGTTCAAGAAGTACTTCCACGACGAACGGGACTAAGCGATGGATCGCGGACTCGGCAACTTCCCGATGTACGTCCGGCCCGCCGACAACGGCGACGTGGACCTCAACGCCACCATCTCGCGGGCCATCACGGACGCGGTGGACTACGTGGACGGGGAGATCGCGCCAGAACGGGCAAAGGCCAGCGAGTACTATCAGGGCCTCCCCTTCGGCAACGAGCAGGACGGGCGCTCGCAGGCCGTGGCGACCGAAGTTCGCGACGGGATCATCAGTGTCATCCCCTCCGTCATCCGGGTCATCCACGGGCCGGAGCATCCCGTTGAGTTCGTCCCGAAGCGTGGGGACGCCGTGGGGATGGCCGAGCAGGCGACCGACTACGTGCGCTGGATTTACGAGGAGGACAACGGCGGGTTCCTCGTCACCCTGAGCGCCCTGAAGGACGGCCTGCTGAAGAAGCTGGGCGTGGTGAAGTGGGGGATGGAGGACGAGCCGAAGGTCAAGACCACGATCTACCGTGGCCTCGACCGCGAGGGCGTCGTCCAACTGTCCGAAGACCCGACCGCGACCATCACGCCGATTGCCCAGAATCCGGACGGCACGGTGGACGTGGAAGTGTCGCGGCAGGAGATGGTGGGGCGGATTTGGGTGGTGCCGGTCCCCCCGGACGATTTCTTCTGGAACCGCGAGGCCCGTTCGATTGAGGACGCGCTGATCGTCGGCCATCGGCTGCGCCTGACCCGCTCGACGCTTCGGCAGATGGGCGTGTCCGAGGAGGACTTGGACGAGTACGGCGGTACCATCGGGATCGCCGAGGAGACCGTCGAGGAGGTGGCGCGTCGCCAGAACGCCAACATCAGCGGCATCTCGAATGATGTAGAGATGGGGCCGGAGAACCGCCGCGTCCTGTACTGCGAAGTCTACATGATGCTCGACGTGAACGGCACGGGTATCGCCGAACTCCGCAAGATTTGCACGCTGGGCGACGCCTACCACCCGATCAAGAACGAGCCGGCGGCCTGCAAGCCGTTCGCCGCCTTCAGCCCTGATCCCGAGCCCCACGCCTTCCTCGGCGGCTCGTGGTACGACCGGCTGAAGGATATGCAGAAGATCAACTCCCAGCTCTGGCGCGGGATGTTCGACTCGCTCGCCATCTCGGTCTTCCCCCGCCCCACGTATGTCGAGGGGCAGGTGTCGCTGGCCGACCTGATGAACAACGGCGTCGGAACCCCTGTGCGCCAGAAGCAGCCGGGGATGGTGGAGTGGCAGGTCATCCCGTTCGCGGGCGACAAGATTCTGCCTGTGCTGGGAGCGACGCGGGAAGTCATCGAACGCCGGATCGGGAGCCAGCAGGGGGCGGGGTCGCTCGACCTTGACGCCCTCCAAAGCACCGAGAAGGGCGCGGCGGACGCGGCCATCACGGCGGCACAGGCCCAGCCGGAACTGCTCGCCCGCCTGTTCGCCGAGCATTTGATGAAGCCGATGTATCGCGGAATTCTGGAGATGGTCGCGCACCCGAAGTCGAAGGAGCGCATCTTGCGACTCCGTGGCTCCTATGTGCCCGTGGCCCCTGCGTCATTCGATCCCACGATGGACGTGACGTGCAACGTGGCGCTGGGTTCGCTCGACGTGGCGAAGAAGGTGGCGATCCTGCGCGATGTGGTAGCTGACCAGAGCGCGATCCTCCAGCAATACGGGCCGGAGAATCCGGTGGTCAGTATCCAGATGCTTCGCAACAGCAAGGCCAAACTCCTCCAGTTGCAGGGCGTCAAGGACGTGGAGGCATACTACAAGCCCATTCCCGACGACTGGCAACCGCCGCCGCCCGCCCCGCCGGAGCCGACGCCGGACGAACTCTGGATTCAGGCCGAGAAGGAGATGGCCTTCCAGAAGCAGATGAAGGAACTGGCGATCAAGCAGGACGAACTCGCCCTGAAGGAGAAGCAGCAGGACGCCGACGCCGCATACAAGGAGGCAGAACTGGCCTTCCGCGAGCGCGAGGCGATGGCACAACTCGAACTGGAGCGCGCGAAACTGGCACTAGAGGCCGAGAAGGTGGCGGTCCAGCGCGAGGCCATTATCGTCCAGCGCGAGCAGGTGAAGAATACGCCGGAGGCGGAGGATGAGTAGGGTCACGGAAGTCGCCGACGCGATCCGCCGCCTCCTGAAGGAGGACGCGGTGCGGGATGTGATGGAAGGGCTCAAGCAGGATGCCTACCGGCAGTTCTTGGCCGCGAAGAACGATGAGGATCGGCGCACTGCCCATGCGAACGCGCAGGCGGTGGACCGACTAGAAACGGCGTTTCAGGCTGTGGTGGACGCCGGAGACCGCGAGAGAATGGAAGCGGAAATCGCCGAACGGCGACCCTCCACTCGCTAACCACGAAGGAGCATATGTCCGACCTCGCCCTCGAAGCTGATTCTGACGGTTCCCTCCACGAAGCCGCCGAAGCGATCAACCGCCGGTTCGCCGCCCCGCTCACCGAGTCCAATGACTCCGGCGAGACTGCCGAACCCAAGGCCGAACGCCCGCGCGGGCGGGACGGCAAGTTCCTGCCGACCAAGAAGGCCGACGACGACACGATCCCCCTGACCCCCGCCGATGGCTCGCCCGACCCTGACGAAGCGGAACCGGAGCAGGCCGAGGAGGAGCCAGATGAGGAGCAGGAGGAAGCCGAGGAATCGCCTACTAAGGCCGTCCAGCCGATCAAGCTGAAGGTGGGTGGAAAGATGCAGGAGTTAGACGCGGCGGCGATTACTGTGCCGGTGAAGGTGGACGGGATGGTGAAGGAGGTGCCGCTGTCGGAGGCGCTGGGCGGGTACTCGCGCACCGAGGACTACACGCGAAAGACGCAGGCCGTGGCCGAGGAGAAGAAGCGGTTTGAGGCGGAGGTCGCTATTCCGCTGGCCGAGGAACGGCGGTATTATGCAGAGCGGATCGGCCTCATCGAGGAGGCCTTGCAGGAGTTTCAGCAGGAACGCGCACCAGACTGGAACACGTTGCGGATGCAGTTAGATCCCGAGGCCTTCCAGCAACGGTGGGTGGAGTGGGATACGCGACAGAAGCAGGTGGCGGGCATCCAAGCCGAACGGGCGAAGGTGGCCGAACGTGTCCTCGCCGCCGAGCAACAGGCCCTACAGGCCCGACTCGCGGAGGAGCACGAGAAGTTGAAGATGTTGATTCCGGAGTTCGCTGATCCAGAGAAGGGTCCAGCACTCAGAAACGATCTGGTCGCATACGCGAAATCGAAGGGCTTCACCGACGATGACCTCGCAGGCGTGACCGACTCACGTGTTCTGGTGTTGCTGAACAACTCCCGCAAGTGGGAGGAAAGCCAACTCAGAAGGCCGAAGTTGGAGGACAAGGTTGACCGTGTACTGGAAAGCGTCAAGCCCAGCAGCACGAAACCGAAGCCGAAACTGTCGGAGATTGAGCGGGCGAACGCAGACCTCGCGAAAACGGGGCGTGTGGAAGATGCCGCACGCGCCATCAATCTGAAGTTCCAACGACGATAACTCGGAGTAGGTATGACCATCCTGTCCTCGACGTTCACGCGCTATGACGCCATCGGCGTCCGCGAAGACCTGTCGAACGAGATCAGCAACATCGCCCCAACTGAAACGCCTGTACTTTCTAACGCGAAGAAGGGCAAGGCGAAGCAGACGTTCTACGAGTGGCAGACCGACACGCTGGACTCGGCGGTCACGTCGAACCAGCAGCTCGAAGGCGACAACATCACGTCGTATCCCGCCGTCACGGCGACGGTGCGGCTCGGCAACTACGCCGAGATCGCGCGCAAGCTCGCCTCGCTCTCCGGCACCGTCGAGGTGGTGGATTCGGCGGGCGGCGCGAACGATATGGGCTACGTCGTGGCCTCGAAGGGCAAGGCGCTCAAGCGCGACATGGAATCCTCGCTCCTCGCCAACAAGGCGTGCAACGCGGGCAACTCCACCACGGCGCGCGTCACGGGTGGCCTGAAGGCGTGGATCAAGACGAACTACGACAAGGCGAGCGACGCCACGATCCCGTCGTACACCACGACCCCCTCGGGTACGTGGACGGACGGCACGGCCCGCGCCTTCACGGAGACGCAGGTCAAGAGCGTGCTCCAGCAGTGCTACACGTCGGGCGCGAACACCAGCACGATCATGGTGGGCGCGTTCAACAAGCAGGCGTTCTCGGCGTTCTCGGGCGTCGTGGAACTGATGACGAACGTCGGCAAGTCGGCGGCGACCATCGTTGGCGCGGCTGACACCTACGTCAGCGATTTCGGGCGGCTCTCCGTCGTGCCGAACCGCTTCCAGCCGCAGAACGCGGCGTTCTTCATCGACTGGGACATGATCGCGGTCAACTACTTGCGTCCGTTCCACTCGCTGAACCTCGCCAAGACCGGCGACGCGGACAACAAGATGATCCTCGTCGAGTTCGGCCTCAAAGTGCTGAATGAAAAAGGATTGGGTTTGGTCAACGATTTGTCGACCTCGTAAGTCGTTGATGTAGAAGGGGTTCCGTGCCGCACCTCGGCATTGACATTCCTAACTTCCGGTGGTACTATGTGGCATGACTACCACCATGAAGCGGTGCCCGAAGTGCGGTGCGGTTCTCCCGCGATCAGATTTTTCTGGGGGATGGTGCAAGGGATGTGTCCGGAGAAGGCAGTACGAGCGATACCACGGAGATCCGGAGTATAGAAAAAAGACGCAAGCGTATCACCGAGACCACGAGCGTCGGCGCAGGGCCGATCCGGCGACTCGGGCTAAGATGCTGGAGAAGTTGCGGATCAAGTACGCGACCAACAAGACGTTTCGCGATGGGATTCGGGCGAGTGAGCGCAGGAACAGGGAGCGGTTGACGGGACGGGCGTTGTGTATGCAGGCGAAGGGGCGGGCCAAGCGGGACGGACGGGAGTTCGCGCTGGACCCGCTTGCGATACAGGCGACGTGGGAGACGGACCCGCACTGTGCCTATTGCGGGGTGGGGTTGGAGATGGGAACCAAGGCGTTCACGAACGTCTCGCCGACGCTGGACCGCGTAGACACGGCGAGGGGGTACACGCCGGACAATGTGGTGCTGGCCTGCTTTCGGTGCAACACGCTGAAGCGGGACGCCACGCTGGAGGAACTGAAGGCGCTGGTGCAGAATGTGGAGCGGGTGCTGGGACGGACAACTTCATGACATAGGATGGGTATGCCGCAGCCACGTTTACTCGATCATGACAGCCTGACGGGGATCACCGAGTTCTACCACTTCGATCCGCACACGGGCGGCTACGTCATTGAGACGCAGCAGGACATCGAGCATGTCATCGAGTTGAACAAGGCGGTGGTGAACGACAACGATACGGGCTGGAAGGGCGAGTGGCACCACGTCGCGCATATCCCGCTGTCGATCCTGATGAAGCTCGCGGAGGCCCAGATCATGACCACGGGCGGCGAGATTCTGGACGAGAAGCGGTATCGCGCATGGCTGAACGCGCCGGAGAATTCCCATTTCCGAGTGAAGCGGGGGCGCGTATGACGCTGGTGAGTGACAGCGGCCAGCCGTTGTACAAGGTGCTGATCGCGGTGCCGTGCGGGGAGTTGGTGCACGCGCGGTTCGCGCAGGACTTGGCGCTGATGATGGCGTATACCACGCACGTCCGGCCCGAGATGGAGGTGCATCTGGCGCTGGTGCAGGGGACGTACCTGCCACGGGCCAGAGCGGCGCTGGTGGCGCACGCGGTGGAGCGAACGGCGACGCATATCCTCTGGCTGGACGCCGACATGCGGTTCCCGAAGGACACGCTGTTCCGGCTCCTGCGGCACGAGAAGCCGGTGGTGGCGGCGAACTATCCGACCCGCCAGCCACCGATCCTCCCGACGGCCGTGATGGAAAGCGGGGAGTACGTGTTCGACCACGGAAGCGATCTGATTGAAGCGAAGCATGCGGGGATGGGCTGTATGCTGACGGAGATGCGGGTATTTCTCGCGCTTTCCAAGCCCCACTTCGCGATTGGCTACGCCCCGAAGGCGGACGAGTACGGCGGCGAGGACGTGTACTTCTGCGACAAGGCGCGGGCCAACGGGTTCGCGATCTGGGTGGACGGGGCGCTGTCGGAGGAAATCCGGCATCTGGGCGGGTTCGCGTTCGAGATGGGCCACGCACGGATGACCCGTGACGCGGCGCTGGCACAACAGGAGAAGCCCTAATGGCCTTGTCCACCTACACGGAACTCAAAGCCGCCGTCGCCGATTGGTTGGGGCGCACCGATCTCACGGCCGCCATCGACTACGACTTCCTGCCGCTTTGCGAGGCCGAACTGAAGCGGCGGGTCCGGCGCACGACGAAAACGGGGACGATCTACGCGAACGCTGCCGAGATTTCTCCACCCACTGATATGGCGGAGCCGATCTCGTTGACGCTGGATTCTGGCAACCCCTATCAGGACGTGCCGCTGACGATCGTGACGCCGCAGAAGCTCGCGGAGGTCAAGGCGATGTACGGCGGGGTGACGGGACGGCCCACGCACGTCGCGTACTACAACTCCAAGTTCCAGTTCGCGCCGGAGCCGGACCAGTCCTACGACTGCATTGTGGTTTACGCGATGCAGTTTACGGCACTGTCGGGGTCGAACACGACCAACGCCGTCCTCACGGAAGCGCCGGACGCCTACCTGTACGGATGTCTGTTGCAGTCGGCTCCCTATCTGGAGAACGACGAGCGGATTCCGGTGTGGCAGGCGAAGTTTGATAAGGCGATTGACCAGTTGAACGACGTGCGCCAGCGCGAGGAGTACGGCGCGGGGCTCGTCGAAGTGCGCCTCCCCTTTACTATCGGGTGAGCCGTGTACAAACTCCTGCCACTGAAACTACCACCCGGTATGCGGAACACGGGCACGGTGTACCAGTCGAAGGACCGCTGGTATACGGGCAACTTTGTCCGGTTCTTTCGGGACACGATTCAGCCCATTGGTGGCTGGACGAAACGCACGTTGACCGGCGCGACCATTATCGGTGTCCCGAACGCCGCGCTGGCGTTTACTGCTGTGACCGGCTCCACTCCCGTCCCCGCCCGCTATGTCGCCGTGGGAACATCGCGTGGCTACCTCTACGTGGTCAATACGGACACGAACGTTGTCACAGACATTACCCCCGCCGCCCCCGGTGGCCCTGCGACCACGAATGCCGGATCATTTGTGGTTGGTCGCCCCTATCGCATTACCTCATCCGGCACAACCAACTTCACGCTAATCGGTGCGGCAGACAGCAATGTGGGCACCACCTTCACGGCGACAGGTGTGGGGTCGGGGTCTGGTACCGCGCAGGATGACACTGAGGCGGTGTGGCAACTGGCCTCTTTTGGTCGCTATCTCATCGCCGCACAGGGATCGCGGTATTTCGGTACCACCACCTTCGACTACAACTACCTCTACGTCTGGAAGGGTGACGTGGCGGCGGACTGCGTGCGGTGCGACACGGCGGCGACGGCGGGCGGCGGAATCAGCGATGATCCGTATGCCGTGAACGGTTGCGTCGTGACGCCCGAGCGGTTCCTGTTCGCCTTGTGCGGTGCAACCCCCAACTCCGTGACCTATCCTCCGACGTGGGTGCCATAAATGGCTCTGATTGACTATAGCACGAAGCGCGCCTTGTGGCCCACGCAAGAAACGATCAGCGAGTGGATCGGTACGGCGACGAACAGCGCGGGGTGGCTCGACATCGCGGCGGCGGGCGACATCATGTGTGGAGCCACCGCCCGCAACGCCACGTTGATCTGGACGACTCGCGGTATGTGGGCGATGACCTACATTGGCGAACCGCTGTACTATCGCGCCGAGCGCGTGGGGGACAACTGTGGCATCATCGGTGTCCACGCCGCCGTCGTTTTGGACGCCGCCGCATACTGGATGGGGACCAACGGGTTCTTCGCGTTCGACGGCTTTGCCCGCCCAATCTCGTGCGATGTTTACGACTACGTGTTCGGCTCGCTCAATCGGAGTTACGCCTTCCGCATCTGGGCGTATGCCAATACCCCGTACAATGAGATCACATGGCACTATCCGTCAGCCTCGGCGGTAGTGTGCGATCGCTATGTGACGTACAACTACATCGAGAACCATTGGGTGATAGGCACCCTCGATCGGGCGTGCGGGGTGTCCGCAGCGCAGGGTGGTACCTCACCGATCCTGTTCAATTCGTCGGGAGAGATGTTCGACCATGAGACGGCCTTGGCGCGCAACTCTGAGGGAACTCCCTCACTGGAGTCTGGCCCACTGGAGTTGGAGGACGGGGACAACCTCGTGCAAATCCAGAAGATCATCCCGGATGACGAAACCGTGGGCGACGTGAACCTGACAATCTACGGGGCACAGAATCCGGATAGCGCCGAAACGACGTATGGCCCATATACCCTGACGGCCTCGACCTCGGTGCGTGTGAAGGCACGGCAGGCGCGACTGAAGCTGACGGAAGCGGTGGCGAATGCGTGGCGCGTGGGCGTCATCCGGCTCGGCGTCGTCAAGTCGTCGAGGCGCTAGATGGCGAACATGACGACAACAGGAACCGTCACTCTTCCGAGCGCACCAGCGCAGTACGACGCCCGTGAGGAGGCGCAGAACCGGCGTGCCATCATGGAGGCTATTACCCGTATCGGCTCCAAGGGCATTCCGAATACCAAGGGGCTTGTCTATATCAAGTCCCCGATGGATTACGGGGCCGTTGGTGACGGAACCACGGACGACAGTTCGGCCATACAGGCATGTGCCGATGATATTGATGCCAACGGTGGTGGGGCCATGTGGATTGACCGCTGGTACTTTGTCGGCGCCAACCTGACCCTCACCAACAAGGTTCAGCTCTTTGGAATCGGACCCACCCTGTGTGGACTGACGGCCAACTCATCGTTCACGCTCACGGTGTCTGGAGCGGCGATTGGATGGCGGTATAGTGTGGAGGGGATCGGGTTTGTCCGGATAGACTTGGTGTTCGGCGAGACGGTCAGCGATTTTGCACTCGGCTTGCGGATCGTGGACTGTACCTTTGACCATTGTGTGACGGGTATTTACATCGGATGGAACTCGTTCTATAACGAGATCACGGGATGCCACTTCATTGATACGACCACCGGACTGTATTTTGACGGCGAGGCGGCGTCAGCCAGTTCTGGCGTCTCCAATCGCATCGTCAACTGCGCTTTCTTCAACTCCGGCGATACGGGCGTTCATTCGGCCAACGTGGGTCTGTATTTCGATGCGGGATCACGGACTCCGGTTACGGCGGGGTCGTTTGTGGTGGGGCATACCTATGCCATTACGACGGTTGGCACCACGGATTTCACCCTGATCGGCGCGGCGTCCAATACGGTCGGAGTCTGGTTTACTGCCACGGGAGTCGGAAGCGGCACTGGCACGGCGACCGTTGTGGAGGCCCCGTGGGAT
>JAEHJW020001527.1_pt1 | contig 15719 bp, 28 predicted proteins | sample 9271431 | NCBI WGS metagenome assembly JAEHJW02
GTGGCCGCCGGGCTGGCGGCATCCGTGGCCACGTTCACGGCCTGCGGCGTGGCCACGTTCACGGCCTGCGGCGTGGCCACGTTCACGGCCTGCGGCGTGGCCACGTTCACGGCCTGCGGCGTGGCCACGTTCACGGCCTGCGGCGTGGCCAGCTCGACATCGGCCGCGGGATCCGGCGTGCTGGCGTGTCCGAAGATGCCCAGCATGTTAAACACCCCGACAGCCGCGTTGAAGATGGTCTCCAGGCTCCCCGCGACGGGGAGCAGGGCCGGGTCGAGCGCGGTTGCGAGCTGGACCCCGGCGGCCAGTTTCTGCGCACTGGTCAGGGGCGAGCCGGCGACGGCAGCGGCCTCGCTCGCCAGGTGCTCGGTCAGGGTCGCGGCCTTGGCGACAGTCTGCATGATGGGGGCGGCGGTGGTGATTCTGTTTTCGATGTTGCGCAGGAAGGAAAGCAGGCTCATGGCGTGTACTCCTGGTTTCGGCGCCTGGGGCGCCTGGGGTTGTGGCGCGGACTGCGCCGGGATTTCGGGGAGTGGTCCGTACACCAGTCCATGCAGGAACCGGATTTCGCGCCACACCCCGGAAAGGTATTCGCGGATCATAACCGGGTGTCCGTGTTTTTGCCCAGCATCACGTCCAGTTTTCCTTCGATGCGCGCGATGCGGCCCGACAATTTCAGTAGCAAACGAAACAGGGGGATCAAGGTTCCCCCCATGACGATTTGAACCAGCTCCAGCACTTGATTGTCGATATGCATTTAGGCCCCCTTCGGAACATTCAAGACGGTTTCCTTGCTCGAAATCATCAAGGCCCCCGCCACCAGGACGGCGCCCATGATGACGATTCCCCAGCTCCCCGCGTGGGCCTGCAGCCAGCTCAGGAAACCCGTGTTGGCGGCCGTGGGGGTGGTCTGGTGCGCCTGGGTGGCCTGCACCGCGCCGGTGGTCGACGCGGTGCTAGGCGCCGTGGTGCCGGTCTGCAGGGCCTGTACCTGCATCACGGCGGCATCCACCTTGTTCGCGTAGTTCGGGTCCGTGGCGTAGCCGACCCGTTGGAGCGCGGCGGCGAAGCTGGCAGGGCTGTTTGCATAGGTCGGACCCGCAACCCCGAGGTTGTATAGGGTGTTTTCATAGGCCGACACCCCCGCGTTGACGCTGGGGTAATTCGCCACCTGGCCGCCCGGCGACACGTTGCCCAGGTTATTCGCCCCCGCGAAACTCGTGCCCCAGCCAGTTTCTAGCGCCCATTGCCCGAGCACTTCGGATTGCGACAGCCCGAGATTCGACGCGGCCGACGATGCGGCCGCCCCGTATTGCTGCAGGAATGCCTGCTGCTGCGCTAGGGTGGCCATTTAGTACATGGCTCCATTGGCCATGCCCACGAAACCGAATAGGGCCTGGTATTGCGACGAAAGGAATTGCGCGGCGCCCCCGTTCACGTTCACGGTCAACTGCTGCGCCGTGCCGATAGGCGGCCGATTGGCGTACAGCGCCCGGTACGCGACCAGGTTCGGGTCCGTGGGGTAGCTCGGGAGCTGGGGCGGCGCGAAGGGTGCACCCTGGCGCCCGCGCAAGTACCAGTAGAGCCCGAGCACGATGCCTGCGGCGGTCACCACGCGGTCAAACGTCGAATCGTTCATGGTGGTAGTCCCTTAGCCGAAGATGCCGCCCACGGCCGCGCCTGCGGCCATGCCGATGGGTCCGAAGGCCGACCCCACGGCCGCGCCTGCCGTGGCTGCCCCTACCCTGCTCTGCGCCTGGGAAGCCCCCGAGGCGGATGCGCCTTGCGCCGCTGCCGCTGCGGCGGCGGACCCCTGGCTGGCCGATTGGCCGACGCTGGCGACTTGGCTGGATACCGATTGCGACAGGGATCCATAAGCCCCTGCGACCGACGACATGAACCCCAGCACCGGCGCATTGACGGCCGCGCTGGTCATGGCGAGCTGGTTCGCGTTGGCGTTGATGACGCCGGCGGCGCCCTGGCTGGCGGCGGCCACGGCGCCCGCGGTGGACTGGATCCCCGTTGCGGCCACCAGCGCAGCGCCCTGCAAGGCCGCCTGGTCGGTGGCCGATGCCGCATTGATGGCGGCAGCCGGAAGGATGCTCTGCGCCGTGTAAACGCTGCCGACTGCCTGCGCGACGCTTTGCACCAGCGCACCCTCGGAGTTGTTGTAGGCGGCCACGCCTGCCATGGTTGCGGTGTTGTTCGCGTTGGCGAGCTGCTGGGCCTGCAGGCTGTATTGCGCCTGCACCTGGTTGGCCTGGAGCTGCGCGGCGCTGGCCTGCTGCTGCATCTGCGCGGCGGTGGCGAGATACGACGCCATTCCCGAGCCGCTGGAGCTGCTGGAGCTGCCCGACATGTAGTGTGTGTACACGTAGTACACCAGCACCAACCCCACGGCATAAGGCCAATATTTTTTCACGGCCTGGCTGGTGTTTTCATCCATGGCGGTTTTCCCCCAGGTAGCACGCGGCGGCATTCTCGACCATGGCACGATAGGCGCTGCGCGCATCCTCCATGCGGCCGGCGCGCACCAGCTCGACGGCTGCATGCACCTGGTCGCGCAGATTCAGCAGTGCGGACATACTGTCGGTGCGGGCGCGGATGGCCGCCAGGATGCGCGGCGCGACCATGTAATACACCTGGATTTCCTCGGGTCCGTCCGGTTGTTTTGCAAGCCAGCCATCCCGGTATTCGCGCAGGGTCTGCAGCTCGTCGCAATCGTCGGGCTTTCCCTCCAGCTCACAAACGGCCGTGGTGATGAAACACCCGCCGCCGCCCGAGCCTTTCGATGCGCTGGCGTTGCTCGACGCAATCGAAGCCTGATTGTTGCTTTCGATGGCAGCCAGCGAATTCGCCGAAACGGCAGCTTGGGTATTGGCCAGGCCGCCCATAAGGCTATTGAAACTGGAAATCAGGCTGGAAATCAGGCCGCCAGAAAGGGGATTGGCCGCGCCGGACGCAGGCGCGCCGCCCGCCTGGTACGGGGCGAGAATCGCGGGCAGCGCACTGCTGGCCGCTGCCGCGCTTTGGTTCGTCGCGTTGGCGATGGCGCTGGTAATGGGCTGGACCTGCCCCTGAAAAAATGCTTGCGTGCTGCCGATGGCCGCCTGCTCGAATCCCTGCGCCTGGGCATTCTGCTGCGCGAGAAAACCCGAGATTTGCGGGAACATCGAAGCCGGCGAAGGCCCGAGATTGACATTCAACCCCAGGCCGGATTGCACCGTTTGGCCGTTGATGACCAGGGGCGCGCCGGTAACCGTCAGGGTATTTTGCATGCTGGCTCCTGGTCAGGCCTGGCCGGGGGTTTTCTGCAGCCCGGGAATCACCACGCCTTGCGGGGGCGCCAGGCTCGGCGTGGGCACGGGAACCGGGGTCGGCCCGAGCACCTGGCGCGGCGGCGCGCCCAGGCCTCGACACGACACGTTGGCCTGGAATGCTGGCCAGGTCAGGGGCTTGGTGGCCTGCTCGTGCGGATGCGACGCGGGGCCGCCCTGCCCGGGGTTGTTGACCTGCAGCCCCTCGGTCCACGCGGGATACTGATAGGGGACGCGGAACATGGTCCGACCCCTCAGGCCATCATCGGCGCCGGGGTGGCCAGGCCGCCGCCGCCCATGGCCGTTCCGAGGATGCTGGCGAACCCGCTCGACGCCGAGCTGATGACCCCTTGGGTGTTGTTGTTTTTCGAGACCAGCACGGCCAGGATTGCCACGCCGACCACGGCCATCAACACCGATGTACCGTCAGACAGAATTTTGTCCATTTGTTCCTCCTGCGAGATTGAGACCGGAAATGGCGTTTACCTGGGTGATGATCTTACCGTAGTTCTTGAGGGTGAATGTCAGCACCGCCAGGCCGATGAAAGGCTTCACCGCAGGGCGCAGGGTCTGGGATTGATACATGGCCTTCAGAATCAGAATGGCGAGCACAAAGGGAATGAATCCCTTCGCATCCGATTCGACGGCCGTTTTCAGCTTGCCTGCATTTCCCGCGATGCCCACGAAAACGAGATACAGCCCATACAGCCCGACCAGTGCAGTATTCATTTCGCCAGGTCCAGGTATTGTGTCAGCTTGCCATTGATGGCAAGGTAAAACGGGAAGGCGAGCAGCAGTGCGGTGAAGGCACTCATTCCAGCATCCTTTCCACGCTGATCTTGTGCGACGCGATCAGCAGGAGCAGCGCGAAAATGAATGCAGCTTCCCAGAATCCCGGTTTGCTGGTCAGCCCCGACAGATTGAAATTGCCCATGTATTGCGCCGGGGCATTACTGCCCCGGCCCTCGGTTGTCGATGCCTGGCGGAATCAGCCCTGGATGATGCCCGGGAGCGGCGTTCCGGCCATGTAGAACGATTCGTACAGGCTCAGCATGTACGCATTCGCGTTGGCGGTCACGATGTCGATTTTCGACTGCACGTTGCCGTAGATCTGCGTCGAAATCGGCTGCGCGCGAGCGCCCAGGTAATAGACACCGCTGGGGAAATCGGCGCCGAGCATGTAGCGCATGGCGCGGCGGATCATCGAAGGCGACAGTTCGCGCACATTGGTGTTGGCGTTGACCAGCAGGGTGACCTTGGACACGTCCGCCTGGTTCAGCACGCCGGCGCCCCCGTTGTCGAAAATGTGCATGGCCGACAGAATCGCGCGGTTGTTCGGCCAGTTCAGATACTTCGGTTGGCCGGCGGCAATGTTCGAGTTGTCGTTGTAGTTCCCCTCCAGGGCATAGATGGTCGAGAGGTCCACCATTGGCAGCGCGGCCGGGTTGAATTGCCCCTGCGGCATCAGGTAGTGCTGGTACGCGGTGACCGTGACATTGCCGTTGAGCGCGACGGTGCCGGCCGAATAGGGCGCGGTCAGGGTGTCGGCCGCCACCAGCGCATCCGCCAGGCGCAGCGTGATGTAGTGGTCACCCGTGATGGTCTGGGCGAGCACCGAGCCGCGCAGGTCGGTTGCCGGGTCGTACGCCAGGGGCACGTACAGCGAGAAATTGATGGTGTCGGCCGCGACGGCGGTCGGCAGCTTCAGCAGATTGGTGTCGACCCCGGTCTCCGTGCCGGCCAGGTAGCCGTCCATCTTCTGCGCGTTGTTCAGGAACTTCGCACCGCGGACGCAGTTCACCGCGTGGAGCTGCCAGCCCTGAAGGTTCACGCGCTCGACGCTGGCGAAGTCGGTGTACTTCACGGAGCTGAAGACGTTGTACGGGCCGAAGGGCGATTGGGTAGCGGCGGCGGTCACGTTCACCGGAATCGACACATCGAGCGTGACCCCGGTCAGGATGCCGGCGCGCTCCAGGTTGATCCGCAGGGTCTGGGCCATGGCGTTCGCGGTCACCGGCTGCAGTTGCTTGGTGAAGGCGAGACCCGACTGGATCAGCGCCATGCGGTTGGCCAGGTTCATCTGCGCGATTTGCGCGGGGGAAAGTTGTTGCGTCGCCATGTCGGAATTCTCCAGGTGTGAGGGTGGCGGGGATGGTCGCGTGGTGCGTTCAGGCCTTGTATTGCGTGAGGTTCATCGCGCCCAGCGCGTGATTGATGACCCACACGCCGACGAAGGCCATGGCGGCGACGGTCAAGATGTTGACGGGTCGAAGCATGGTGTTCATGTCGTGCGCTCCTGGTGGTGAAGGGTGGTCGAGCTGGCCGACCGGCTCAGGCCTTGTATTGCGACAAGTTCGCCATCGTCAGCGCCCGATTGATGGCGAAGACGCCGACGAAGCCGATGAGGGAAACGGTGATGAAGTTGGAAAGGTTGATGCGGATATCGCCCATGATTTGAAGCCTCCAGAAAGTGCAGGCCGTTCGGCCAGGTCGAAAAGTGCCCCGAGTTTACGGATTATCCCGGGGCGCGGTCAACAACGGGACGGCGCCGAAGCGGGTCACGGTGTCGGATGCTGCGGCGTACCAATACCAGCTTTTTTCCGGCAGTCTCCCGAGCATGGGGGGCTTTCCGGTGTAGGAATACACGGTTTTGCGGTCCCCTTCTAATTGCAGGTCCATTTCGCCGATATAGTCCGCTTCGGAAAAGCAGAATTTCGACACCCACACGGGGCGCTGCGTCAGCCCGAGAAAAGACTGCTTCAGCTCGCGCCCCCGGGTCAGCCATCCGACCAGGCCCGAGCCGGCGCGCCCCTGCTCGTGAATCATGTACAACTCGTCAACACACAACCCGACGCCTTCCATGGTTTCATGAAAATGCTGGATGATGTAATCCAGGTACTCGGGATTGTTTTCACCGTTGTCGGGATTCAGCACGGTAAATTTATTACGCATCAATGAATCCTCGACCCTGCGCAAATTCGCGCCCCGGATGATCTTCACGTCCGGCAACGTCTGATACCCGGCCGTCCATTTCGGATTCAGGATCAGCCAGTGCTGCGGCGACCCGTTCAATAACCAGGTTGCAAGGGTGGTCTTGCCGCTGCCGGTGCGCCCGGCAACGGTTGCCCGCTTCCCCTTAGGGACGAAAGGGAAGCGGGCGCGTTCGCTACTCTGCCGCCACATGGCCGGCGCCCTGGATGGGGATAGCCTGCGCGGGGGCCTGCGCGGGCTCTGGCGGGGCGCTCGGCGCCGCGGCAGGGGGTTGCATGGGCTGGCTGGCCTGCAGCCCCTGTGCGGCCGCAATCCGGCGCTTCAGGTGGACATAGCGCGGCAGATAGATGGCTGCACACACGCCGGCGAGCTGGATGGCCGCGCCGGTCTTGCCGTCCAGCGCCAGGCCGTATTCCTCGGCGATGCCTTGCAAGGCGCCGGCCAGCATTTCGCCTTCGTTGTCGCCGAGCTGCAGCTCGGGGATTCCGGTAATGGTGGCCGCCGCCAGGTGCAGCCCGACGATTTGCCGCCCCATGCTGGATGCATCGACACGCGGGGCGCCCTTAGCGGCCTTGGGTGCCGGCGTGGCTTTCTTGCCGGTGCTGCCGGGGATGGCGGTCTCGGGCGGCGCTTTCTTCGTCTTGCTGCCCTTGGGGCGGCCGCGGCGGCGTTTCGGCGGGGTGTCGGCCTGCGGCGCCGGCGCCGGCGCGGTCTCGAGCTGGGGCTGTGCGGTTTCGGCGCCTTGCGCCTCGGGCTTGGTTTCGGGGGTGTTCACGGCTCTAGGCTCCTATCGTGGGTTTCAGCGTTTGCTGAAAGGGTCAGATCCAGCGTGTTTCGCGTCGGCGACGCGGCTCCTCGCTGGGGGTCTCCTCGGCGGGGGCTTCCTCGCTCTGCTCCTCGCCGGTTTCGGGGGGGACTTCGACTTCGGGGGCTTCCTCCTCCTGCTCCTCGGCGACGGCGGCCACCTCGGCGCTGGCCACGGCCGCATCCAGGCTTGCGACCTGCGCGGTCTCGGTGGCCTGGCGGGTTTCCTCGCGCAGCGCGTCCACCGCGTATTGCAAGCTTTCGGCCGCCAACTTGGCCTCGCGCGCAACCTGTTCGGCCTGCTCGGTGCGCACGCGCAGCTCGCCCAGCTCGCGCGCCATATCGACCATGGAATCCACGGCGGCCACGGCGGGGGCTGCCGGCGCCGGCTGGGGATGCGGCGCGGGGGTCTCGGGGGTCTGCACCACTACCACGGTGGTATCGGTGTCGGGCTTTTCATCCGCCATTTTTCATTCCCTCCTGCAAAGCCTGGAGCATGTCCAGGATTTCACGATTTTGCGCGGCGATGACGTCCAGCTTGGATTCCACGGATTCCATGTGCTCGCCCACGCGCGCGGCCTGCTGCGTGATCTCCTCTATGCTGGGCAGTTGCAGCATGCTGCCCAGCGAAAATCCTTTCAATGCCATCGGCTCGACCCTCCTCGATTGAATTACGCGAAATACCCGTTCACGTCCACCTGCCCGGCGGTCAGGGGTGACGCCAGGGACCACACCAGCGCGCCGGCCGCCGCGTATTGCTGTGCGCTATCGAAAGGCAGATCCCGATGATAGGCCAGGCCGGCATTGCCGCCGCCGGCCGCCGGGATATAAACCCCCTCGGAAAAAATCTGCGTTCCGTTCAGGGTCACGGTCAATTGGTTGACTCCAGCCGCCGCCTGCGCCGCATTTTCCGTAATGGAAATGGTCAGCTTGCGCAGGTTCAGGTCGGGGGTGGCCGGGGTCACCGTGCCGCTGGTGGTGCCGCTGGTGTGCGTCGAAAAGCTGGCCGCCGGGATCTGCTGCACCTGGTACGGCACACCCTGCGAATTGACCGAAGGGACCACGGGCAGCGAAACCCCGGCGCTGATGCCGGCGATGACGATATTGACCGTATTGCCAATGTCCACCAGGCCGGAATTCGGCAGCACCGGGAAATCCACGAAAACCACGGTGGCCTGGCCGGTGCCGGTGATCTTCATGCTCTGCCCTTCCGGCGCGGGGAATTGCACCTGGGCGCCGACGCCGGCCGGCACTACCACGTTGAAGTCGATAGGCTGAATGTTGATGGTCAGGGGGCCGGTTCCCTGCGTGTTGTCGATAAAGGCCCCTTGCGGCTGGAACGGAAAATTGTTCAGCGAGTATTGCCGCCAGTCTATCGGGTAGGGGGTCGCGGAAAAGACACCCCCGTAGGACACGAAATGCGTTTTCCCGCTGGAGGGGACAAGGTAATTTGTGGTGCCGCCTTGGTTGATGTTCACGATTTGAACCCTCCGAAAATCGAAACGGGGCGCGCGAAGTTGCGCAGTTGCTGGGAAATCTTGACCGGATTCGCAGGGCCAAACTTGGATGGCGTGTCCACGAAAGCGCGCCACATTTGTTGCGTGCCGCCCTGGCCGTTCGGATTGAATGCCACGATGAAGGACGATGACACCGCAAATTTATAATTGTTGTACCCGACAATGCCGGGGATCAGCAGAATATCATCGGCCGCGTCGATAAGCTGCAGGGTCTGCAAGTATTGATTGTAGGCCCCGACCACGCCAGGCAGGTCCGAATCGAAATAGGCGTTGTACTCGTCGTATGCGTTGTTGTACAGATACTGCTCGGCGACGGATGCGGTTTGCACGCTCGCGCCGGTGTAGGGACCGACCCCGGGAACCGTACACCCCGAATTTGCGCCGGCGATGATCTTGTTCCCGAAGGATCCGAGAAAGGCCTGATTATTCTTGTCGTAATATTTCGACAGCTGGAGCCCATTGGAAAGCTGCAGCCAGTAATTCGCATTGCTCACAGCCCCCGGGATGCTGCCGTTTGACAGGTTGAAAGGATCCGGCGGATAGTCGCCTGTCAGGCCTTCCGCAATCTTCGTCAGGTTGTACCCGTTCAGCTTGTAAATGGAATTGTAGATCTGCCCACCGTCTTGCCCGGTCGGAGCAATGAATTCCCCCGCCACAAGGTTTTGCGATGGGTCATAAAAAACACTGTTCGGCGAATTTCCCGGGCGGCAGGAGCAGGTGATAGGCACAGGCTGCGCGGTGACAATCATTGGAATGGGATTGTTCAGCCGCACGTTAGGCGCCGACACGAAAAACGTCGTGGTCGCGCCGCTGCCGTAGATTCCGCAGGTGACCAGGAAATGATTGCCCCCGAGGGGAATTACGCCAGGGGAAGGGCTAAGTTGAAGGTAATACCCGCTGCCCAGCACGGTGTACAGGGTGTAGTCCCCCGAGGCCACATCCACGGTTGCGAGAATCAGGCCGTTGTTATCGGCGCGGCTGTACATGGCGACCACGCTGCCGGCCTGCAGCCCGGTGCCCACGGACACCACGCAGTTTTGCACCGAGTTGAAACACGGCGGCAGCGCAGGGCCGAATTGCTGGAGCTGCAGGGCCGGCGCGGTGGTAACCGTTCTCATGTCAGGCCCCCGCCTGGCCGTTTTCGCGCTGGTACACGGCCATCATGTACGCAGCGTATCGCTCGGGCGCGCCGGGGCCGTTGTACAGCCTGGCGAACTCCAGGCGCTTCGCTTCGTCGTTCACCACGTCCGCAAGGGTGTAGTCCAGGTGGTCCGCCGCCAGATACTTCCCGAAGAATTCGGTTTGCATCGCCTGGTCGTTGGCGAATTCCTGGAAGGTGACCGACATGCCCGCGCGCAGCAGGTTGTCGCCCATTTCCTGATACATGCCCCAGGAACACGCACACAACACCTCGGCGGTCATGTGCGAAATGCCGTGCGCCTTGGCGTAGGCTGCGACCTGCTCCGGGTCCGGGTGGTACGCAGGTTCAAACCGCACGGCGAAGGGGTTTCCGCCGGATTCGCATTGCGCGATGAGTTGGGAAATCGTTTGAATCATTGCGAATTCTCCTGGTCACGGTCAGATCATACAAAACGGCAGTGCGCCCCGGGGTTGACACCTGGGGGCGCACACGCTGCGGAAATTGGAGCACCTTGCATTTCATGCGCGAAGTTTAGGCCGTACCTGGTGGCCTTGCAATTCCCAGTTGACGGAATTGTCGAGACTGGATGATTTGCGATTGAGAATTTGCGCTGGGGTCAGGCCGCGTTGCATGGCCACGCGCAGCGAAGCCAGGGAAAGGGTCTCCACAACGGTGCTGCCGGTCTCCATCAACTCCACCCATTTTTCCGGGTGCTGGGTCATCACTTTTTTCGGCAACCCCTTCGCTGCTCCCCCCAGCTCGCCGGTAGACTTGCGGCCGGCGTAGACCTTGGGCGCGACGGCGCGGAAACGGGTCCAGGTCTTTTCCAGCTTGAATTGCCCGTACTCCTCGCCCACGTCCACCAGGTGCCCGAGGCCCGGCAGGACGGTCATGCTATCGGTGTCCCCGCAAATCACGTTTTCGGGTCCGACCGAGTAGATGGCTTGGAGCAATCGCAGCCTGGCGTGCGCGGTGATGAATACAGCCCATGCGGGGATGCAAAGCATGTCGGGGTCCAGCTCCTTGCGGATCCAGAAATAGTCCAGGTTTTCCAGGGGCTGCGCGCCGAGCATGTCATCATCGCATGTCGGATGAAAAATTTTGGTGCGTTCCCGGCGCGACCCGAATTTTCCATATAGGGAATTCTGCATCAACTTGGCGAGCCCTTCCTCGGGCTTGTCTTTGTATCGCCGCCGGATGGCCTTGCATTTACCAACGAAATCGTTGAAGGGAAAAATACGCTTTTCAAACGCGACACCCTCGAAAACCTTGAGCACCTGGTATCCGTGATTCGCGGCGAAGATCAATTCCTGCGACGTGACCACGGTATCAAAAACTCCCCGACACCAGCGCATATGCCCTTTCTCGTTGCGCGATGGAAGAATCGGCACAATCAAATCGTCCGGGGCCTTGACCCTTACCCGGTAGATCCCGAGCAATCCTTTCTGATAGTCACGGCAGGTCAGCATGCGGCCATCGGGTACGCCGAAATCACACATGGCGCTCGGATAACTGGAATTGATGTCGTAAGTTTCGGCGACCACATTGCCGCCATCCTCCAGCAGATCATTGCGCGTCAGGAACGAAAGGCCCCCGTAATAGGCCTGCCGCACGAACATTTCACGCGCCCCCCATTTGCTGCCGCCGAAATAGGTCCCGTCCGGCAGCGTCGCGCACCAGGCCTTGACGGCAGTCCCTGCCGTGGTGTATCCGATGCCGACCCCGAAATGCTCGCGCACCATGGCGTCCAGCCGGGGCATGGCCACGCCCAGGCCGTGCGCGTCGCGGATGGCGTAGGCGCGGTGCTCGGGATTGCCGGGATCGAAAGGCGTCTTGGAAAAATCCAGTTCCAGCTTCGGCAGCTCGGGGGCGAAGGCCTTCAGCAACTTGTCGAGACCGGACGGGAATACGGCCAGGCTGTCGCGCATGACAACTTTCCCGCCCGGCATGGGCAATGTGATCTGGTAAATATCGCCATCGTTGCGCATCGAAAGCCTGGGGTCCAGCCCGGATTCGATGGCGTAAAAAATCATCGGCCGCCAGTCATATTGGGCGTTATGTGCGAACCATACGAAAGGCTCCGGGTATTGCGCAATGAAGGCGAAAAAATCCCGGAGCATGTCCGGGCCTTCAAAACAATAGGATTCGCCGAGTACGTGTGCGGTGATGAATAGCAGGAGTCCGCCCAGGCCATCCGTTTCCGTGTCGAAGCTGGCGAAAAGAATTTCTTTTTCGCGGAATGCTCGGGAGCTGTAGGCCTGAATTTTTCTCATTTCTTTTGTGCATGCTTCACATAGACCGATTCCTTCAGCGCGACATAGACAAATGCCGCCTTCACTTCCAGGTATGTCCTTTCATCCGCCCAGGCCTCGATGTCCTCGAAATCTTCGTCCTCGAAATCCTCGCCCACGGGTCGCAAATCGAACAGGGTTGCAGCCCCGGTCTTTCCCGTGCGCTTGTCGAAAAACTCGACCCCCACGGTATACCCGAAGGCCCCCGAATATCGCCTGGCGGCCTCGACCGTGGCCTGTATATCCGAGGGGTCGAAATTGACACGGAAGCTACGCCCCTTTCGCCCAGGCTTGAAATTGCGCAGCGTGACCTTCGCAGGGGGCTTGAAGTTTTTCGACCTGGCGCGCTCGACCTTGGTCTGCAGCACTTTCTCAATGCGCTTTTCCTCGCGCGCCTGCGCTACCACTTGGCGCTCGAATTCGCCCAGCTTGCGCGCCGAGCTGCGGCCGCGCGCAGGCTTGAGGAGCTGCGCAGCGCCTTCGGTCTTGCGGTTGCGCTTGGCCTGCGCTTCGTTGGAGCTGAGACCCTGGGCCGCCAGGCGCCCGTACAGCTTGTCGTATTGCCGCCTGGAGATGACCTCGCCGGTCTCCAGGTTGGCGAACCTTTCGGCGCGGCCTGGCATGCGCTGCCAGCCTGGGGCGGTCTTGGGGGTCCGTGTCATGGTCCGACGATTCTAGGGGCGAAAAAACCCCCGCCGAAGCGGGGGAAGGGGGATGCTGCGAGCTGCGCCGCGTCAGCTCAGAAGGGAATGTCGTCGTCGTCCACGGTCACCGGCGCCTGCGCGGCCATGGCGCGCCGCGTGGCGGCCTTCCCGGGCTGGGCGCGGCCTTTCCCCTTGCCGCCGGCGGCGGCCGGCTTGGCGGCCGTCCTGGTGGCTTGGCGAGGCGCCGCCGCCTCGGGTTGCGCCTCGGGCTCCAGCTCGGGGCTGTGCTCGACCCCGGGCGCGGTCTCCAGCAGCTTGGCCAGGGCCTCGGCGGTGTCCTGGATGGCCACCTGTACTTCCTCCATGTCGCGCAGCAGCTTGCCCGAGACCTTCACCTGGGGCGCCTCGGGCAGCTCCTCGCGGTCACCCGCGAAAAGGGGCTTCATGCGCTCGCCATCGGCGCCGCCCACACGCACACTGCAGCCGGCCCGCTTTTTCTCTGCCGGCTTGCCATCGGGCATCTTGTCGCCTTCGTGGATGATCCAGGCATTGATGCGGACCACTTCGCCCGGGTGCTCGCGCTCCGCGCGATAGAGCTGGCCGATGATGCTGCCGCCGCCATACCCGTCCGCGTTGAAGCACAGCACGATTTCCGACCCATCGTCGGGATCGAGCAGGTGCACGTGCGCCTCGGTGTAGGGCGAGCCTTCGTATTCCTTGGCGACCATTTCGATTTCCGACACGGTGCCAGAAAGCCAGTTGAATTTCGCGCGCTCCCGGCCGATGAAAAACTTCCCTTCCTTGAACGAGAATTGCGCGTACTCACGGTTGCCGCCTTCGTAAATGCCCTTTGCCATGGTGTTTTCTCCTGGGGGTGATGGTTGTTGGAAATTACTTGCGTGCCTTGGCGGGGGCCTTCGGCGCGGCCTCGGGCTTCGGCGCATCCAGCGCGGCAGCTTCGGCCTTCAGCGCGGCCAGGGCATTGGCCTTGCCACACTTCAGGAAGCGAACCGCGTATCTCTGCTGCGGCTGGCCGATTTCCTGCGACACGAAAACATCGGCGATGAATTCGACCCCGGCGCCTTCGGCATCCGCCAGGGCAGCGAGCAACGTGGATTCGCCTTCGGCCGGCAGATACAGCGTGGGCGCGACGTGCTCGACATGGTTGCGGTTCCAGGCCAGGAAATCCCCGACGAATTTATGCACGTACAGGCCACCGTCGAGCATCTTCGGCACGGACCCGCGCACGGTGCCCAGGATGCGCGCCACCTTCACCGGCTCTGCGCCGATGCCCGGAAATGCGCGGCGCACGTTGTTGATGGAGGCCACGCTGATTTTCGTGAATTTCTTCATGCTGAATTACCTCGGTTGTGCTGCTGGATGAATGCGCGGCTCAGTTGCTGCGCAGGATTTCGGAGCAAATGCCCCGGATGATGTGGAAGCCGGCCGCCAGGTGCTGCGGCATCAACTTCAGTTGCGGCAGCTCGCGCCGGCCCAGGCCCTGCAGCATGGTCGACAGGTAGCGCGCGAGCTGGTCGGCGCCGATACCGGCATCGCTCAGCGCCAGGCGCACCGTGGCCGCCATGAGGGTTTCGGCCTGGTCACCCATGGGCGCCAGCAGGGTTTCCCAGCTCGCGCCGAGTGCCTTGGAATATTCCGCGAGCACGTTGCGGCAGATCCGCGTCGCGGCCTGCACCTTGGCCTCCACCTGGTCGACGGTCTCCAGCGCGACACGCCCCACGTCCGCCGCTGTCGCGCCGACCTGCTGCAGCTTGGCCATGACCTCGGGGGTGACCTCGCCGGCGGTGACCTGGATCCCGCTGGCCAGGCGCTGCGCTACGTCCGTCAGCGCCTGGGGAATTTCCCCGGCGGGCGGCGCCGAAACGCCCAGGGTGTTGTTGTCATCCATTTTTCGATTCTCCTGAAGGGGTTTCCCCGGCAGATCCCGGCCGGGGGGACGGGGGTTTATTCCAGGGGTTCCAGCGCGTCCAACGAAATCACGAAAATGTACTGGTGATATTCATGAGGCTTGTACAACCCCCGGCGCGACGCGGCGCAGGCCATCACCACGGGACCGCGCAGGTTGTCCTCGACGCGCACCTGGTACGTGATGGAAAAGAAATGCAGCCCCGTGGCGACGGCCGCGCGAATCAAGGCCTGATCCTTGGCGGTGAATAGCGCGACGTTCACGATGCCGTCTCCTCGGTGTCGAAGGTGGCGACAATGGTCACGTCCTGGGGCATCACCCAGTCGCCAACGTGGCGCCCGCGCTGCAGCACCGCGATGGCCAGGGGCACGCGCAGGTGCGTGATCTGCGCGCGGCACTGCGCGCGAGCCGCGGCACCTTCCGCGTTGACGCGGGTTGCGTGCACGCTGTAGACGTACCCACAGGCTTTTTCCGGCCCCTGGGGGCGGTATTGGTTGATGAGTGCATACATGGTCAGTCCTCGCGCTGGAAAGGGTTCTGGACGCGCGTGGCCGGCTTCAGCGCCTTGGTGTAGGCATCCGCCAGGCGCCCCATGCGCAGCAGGTCGGCGCGCAACGCGGCGCAGGCCTTGCGCTCCCCGGATTCCGCCAGGCTCGCATACACCCGCGCCCATTCCGCCCAGCTCGGGGTAAAGTCAATGGTTTCCATGGTCAGCCCCTGGAGTTGCGACACGCGGCGGCCTTGAGCAGGCGCCGCCGGTTTTGCTTGTGGCTCGACTTGGCGCGCACCGTGCCGACCTTGCCGCGCGACAGGCGCACTGGTAAATAGTATCAAGCCAGTTTTCGCCTATGCGGGTACGAAAGGCAAGCCGCAGAGGTATTTGTTTCCGTGCATCGTAAATCCGCACGGTGCGGGGAAATAATCGCCGGCCCATTATCTTAACCCTCCTGGAGATTATCTAGAGTGGTTTATACATGTGCATCAAATAACAGCCTAGCGGAATTGTGCATCCGCGTCAATGGGCACGCGCACGTTTTTGGCGGGGGGTGTTGTTTTCGTGTGGGTGCTCGCCAGGGGGGATACCACC
>JAEHJW020005584.1_pt1 | contig 15717 bp, 23 predicted proteins | sample 9271431 | NCBI WGS metagenome assembly JAEHJW02
CGGCGAAGGCTGCGGGTCATCGTGGGTCATGGCGCGAGCTACCTCACGTTGTCCGCGATTTCGTTAAGCACCCGTGCCGCTTCCGCCGGCTGTGTCAGCGCCAGCGCGAGCAGCCGCGCAACGATGGCCATCCCGGTGGCAGAGTCTGGGTCGCCCTGGCGCCGGATGTCCGCGACGATCTCGGCGGCGAGAGGCGAGAGCTTAGGCTTGTCCTGGGTCATGGCACGAGCGCCAACGCAGTCTGCACGTCGCCCGCCGTAACCGCCGGCTGCCACACCGGCACCGTCTGCGACGCCAGCCCCAGGATCGTCGCCTGATCCGTGCTGTCGATCGGCCCGGTGATGCCGGTGCCAGGCGACACGAGCGCCGTAAGCATGGCATTGATCGCGCTCGCAACGGTCGCGTCGGTCATGTTGAACGGCGGGAAGGCGGCAGGCGACGAGATCATCTCCCAGAGTTCCTGCGCGGCGACGATTGATTCCGCACTAGCGCCGGACGGTGGCGACTTCGCAAACGATTCCAACGCGCCAAGCCTCCCCGCGAGGCCGAGATACGCCGCTACGTCCATGATCGGCACCGAGACCGTCACCGTCGTTGTCTGGGCGTTGAGCGTGGCAGCGGCAGCCTCGTAGGACGCCGGCGTCGGCGAGAGCGCCTGATAGGCCACCTTCAATTCCGCCGGGGTCCAGGCCATCGGTTCCTCCCTAGCTGACGCTCAGGATCGCCGTCGTCCCGCTGTTAGTCGGCATGAGAACGGTAAACGTGCCTGAGGATACGCTTTGCGTGCCGCCGAAATCATGCACCGAGACCGTGCGCCCATTGAGCGGCGCGGCAGCGGCCCCGAGCCTCGTGCTGGTGTTGTAGATGATGCCGACAGTCGCCGAGAATGTCGCCGATGTCCAGGACGGGTTCGGCGAAAAGCTGACCGTCGCGACAGAACTGCCGGTGCCGGAGAGCGACGGCGCGACATTCCCAAGCGCGACGCCGCCGCTGGTGTAGCCCGTGCCGCTGGTCTCGTCCGTGCCGACGTTCGACGTGGACGGCGTGCCGGTGCCGGGCGTGCCAACATTCGTCTGCGTCGGTCCGTAGGTCAGAGACGGAGACGCCTTGATGAGCAGCATGTTGAACGTGTCGCCGGTGAAGGTCGCCGCGGCAACCGCCGCCGTGGTGTTGGCCGAGATCGTCACGACGGTCGCGGTCAGCCCGATCACGATGGCGCCGGATGGAATACCGGTGCCCGAGACGTTCATGCCGATGTTGATGCCGGCTGTCGATGCAACCGTCAGCGTGTTGGTGCCGGACGTGTTCGTGGTCGCCAAGTTCGCGATCGTCGCCAGGAAGGAATGACCTGCCGAGAACGCCGCCTCTTGCTTAAAGCTGTAGCAAACCCCTGTGGTTGCCATCTAGCGCGCCCCCTGGAACGATTGCCAATAGGCGCTCGATGGCCGCGCGCCGGCGAACACCCGGTTGCGATGCTCTTGCGCCGTCGGGCTTGGATCGGAATACCACAACCGCTCGACATGCTGCGCCGTCGTGAAGTGATCCCGAAGAACCTCTTTGGCGGCTTCGCGTGTCTCCGGCTTGTTCCAATGGCCCTCCCATGGGGAGCCCTGCGCCGCCTGCACGATATCGGCGATGGCGGCATCGAGATAGGCTTCGACCACATGCGGCGCGGTGAGCCTTTGCTCCGAGATGGACTTAAGCGCCGCGCGCTCGTCATCGCGCACCTTGGCATGGTGAGCAGTCAAAGCCTTCGCCAGACGCGCCTTGACCTCCAAGGCGGCGATGCGGCGCGCGCCATCTTGGAGGCCGTCGGTGTCGAAGATCATATCAGCAGTCGCGACGGCCCAGCTTTCCGGTTCGTGCGGGCCGCCGTTGGTGACGAGGATGCGAGGAAACACGCTTTGCTCCTATGTCGCGCGGCGCGTTAGCCGTGATGAAACCCTTTGAGCGTTTTCGCCAGCGCCGCTTGACGCCTCAGTTTCGGGTTCGACGAATGCGTGGCCTTCTCAAGTTTGCGCTCAGGTATCTTCTCACCCTCGGGCACACCTAGCTCGCGATGCAGCGCGCCGGGGTGCTTTATCGCCTGACCGATCCAATGGTCAGGCGCCGCACCGCCGCGCGCTCTCCGAGCGTAGTCAGGGCACCTCCTTCGGCAAGCTCTCGTCCTCATGCCCCTGCGAGCCTTTGTCGCCAGGGCCGGAGAGAGAATGCGCGCTCGAATAGGGCGAGCCTCCCCGTGCCCGCTTGGGCACGCCACCACCGCGCTTGCGTTCGACGCGATGCTCCTCACCGCGCCGCTCATCGCGCCGATCCTCGGCCTCGCGCTCGGCATGATGCTCCTCGCCATGGCGCTCATGCTCACGCGCGACATGGCCGCCGCGCTTGCGCTCCGGCTTGCCGAGATGTTTGCGCTCATGCTCGCCCGTCACATGGCCGCCGCGCTTGCGCTTTTTGACGTGGCCGCCGCGCCGGAACCCCTCGTCCTTGGTGTCCATCGCAGCCTTCTCGGCTGGCGACCCGTGCGCGTTATACATGTTCAGCTTCGGGTTGCGGTCATGCTCGGCAGACCCGCCGCGTGCGCGATGCTTGCGCCGACCGCCTTCGTGTTTCTCGTGGGCCATTGGTCGCTCCATTATTGGATGATGCCGCCCTGCAAGGCTTCCACCAGCAGGGGCGACGTTCCGGCGGTGATCGTCACACGCCACCCACGCACCGGATACGTGAGTTGGGTGCTCTTTTGAGTCGTCGCGGCAGACAACGCGGCAACCACATTCGGCGGATCAGTATAGTGACCCATCGGGGAATCGGCCTGGTTCGGCGCTCCATAGAAATTATCCAACGTGTATTCGACGTTGTAGGTGACGCCCGATCCCGGAAACGTCTCGATATCGAGAATGAACGGCGTCACGTAGGCGCTCGGCATCCGCCACTCGGATGAGCCGGTGCCGCTCGTTCCCGCCGTCACCGTGCTTGCCGTCGCGCCGGAACCATAGATCGATGTCACGGTCAGGAAATCGAGATTGCTCTGCGCTGCCGCGATATCTCCTCCAGCGAACGAGTCGGTGATCGGCGCGCCAGATTGATTGGTGCCCTTGACCGTCCAGGTGATGCCGCTGTCGTTCCCCGCCGACGTGATGATTACCCGGCGCTGCGTATCGAGCGTTCCAACACCATCCACCACCAGCGATCCATTGAGCGCGAGATCGCCCGCTGCGGCGAGGGACTGCGACGCCGCCAGGCCAGCGGAAACCGCTGCCGCAAGCTGCTTGGTGAAGATGACGGGGCGCATAACGCGCTACTCAGGCGGGCACCACGCCGAAAACGCTGGCGGGGCCGTTGGCGTTCGCGGCGTTATAGACCGCGATCGAAGCGAACAGATGCAGACGGTTCGTGCCGTTGGATGCGCTCGGCAGAGCATACGTGCCGCGGACGCTGCCGGTTGCCGAAGTCGCGGGGCTCGTGGTATCGGCGGCGGTGAAGCCACTCGAAGAAGTCTCAAGCGTCCCAGCCCAGACAACCCTCGCATATCCCCACTCATAGACCGCAACCGGGAACTCGTAGATGTCCGTGGTGCCGACCGAGTAGGTTTCGGCGCTGGTCACTTCTGGCGTCACCGAAGTGATGAACTTGAACGCCTTGGTGCCGTTCTGCGTAACGGAGGCCGTCGTGCTCGCCGCAGGCACGGTGATCGCCTCGGTCTGAGGCAGCCCATAGAGATCATAACCCGAGACGTTGAACACACCGCCAGGCGACGAGATTGCCCCCGTAATCGAGATCGCACGCGCTAGCATGGTGCGCGGGTCCGGCATCGCAACGCTGTTGTTCGGCCCCTGGAATAGGACCGCAGGGGCGCCATCGAGCGCAAGCACGCCAGCCGGCACCACGGCACCGGTGGCGAGGATCGTCTGCGCGGCAGTGGTAACGGTGATACCGGCGCCGGACACCGAGACGAGCGTCATCGCCGTGCCGGAGGTCGTCGCCTGCGCCGCCGCGATATTCGCCGTCGCCACGGCGGACGGGACCGCGTCGACCAGCATCATCTCGCTGACGGGCGCGATGCCGAGAGCCCATGTCGAGCCCGGCGCCACGTCCCGCTTGAGGCCGAAGCGCGGGTCGATCGGCGCTACGCCAAGATCGAACACAGAGTAGCCAAGGTCCGGGTTGTTCCCGCGCCGCGAGAAAGGCGGGATGATGTATTGCGGGCTGTCCCGAGAGACCGCGACAGGACCGACGAAGGTCGTGAGCATATGGCCTCTCCGTTACGCGGTGGGGAAGTTTCCAAAGACAGCACGCGGGTTCTTGTAGCCTACGCCATACCGCTCGTAGCCGACGACCAAGAGGTTTTGCGTGGTGGTGTCCACGTCGAGATTGATCTCGAACGGGATGCGCTGGAGGAACACCAAGCCCTGAACCTCGCTCAGAACGAACCAAGCATAGGGGCTCGTCAAAAACTCATTGACCGCGTAGCCCTCGGGGAGAGCCCGTCCGTAGATCGCCGAGATGTCGTTGTCGGCGGTGCCGGTGCGATATTGCGAACGCAGCAAGCGATCGGCAGTCCACTCCAACGCCGCCGGCACGATCAGCTTGCGACCGCGGAAGTTCTGGATGATGCCCTTCTGGTCAGGCAGCAGCCGGATCGCCGTCAGCGTCGCTTCGATCGCCGACTCGTTTAGATCCAGCGGAACCTCAAACGTGTTCGCGTAGGAGCCATTGTCGATCGGATGGTTGGTTGCGCAAAGCGGCACGCCGTCAGCGCCGATCAACGAGTTGTAGGTCTGCGCCGTATTGAGGACGTTTGCGGCGAAAATCTCCCGCGTCTGGTTGAAGCTCTGCAAAAGCCCCATCGCCTGCGGGTTGAAGCTGTCCTTGTAGAGATTGTCGTCCAGCGCCTCGCGGGTGATCGCGAAGCCGAGGCCGATGGATCGATGCTCGATATTGTAGGTGAACCGCTCGCCGGGAGTGTTATCGAATACCGTCGCGCCACCTTCCGCCTTGAGTTGGGCGAGGCCAGTCGGCGCCATTTCGACGTAGCGTTCCAAGGCCATCTTCGACGTGCCGACCGCCATAAATTCTTTGTAGCGCGTCGGGAGAAGCGGGTATTTCCATTCCAGCCCTGCTAGACCAGGAAGGAGCAGGGCCGGGAGTTGACTTCTGTTGATAGCCATCTGGCTTGCTCCTTACGACTGGCCGGTTCGCGTGGTGATGTCGCTGGTATTCATCACGACCTGCACCAGATTGTTCGCCGCCGCCGGGTTGTAACCCACGACAAAGCCGGGCTCGCCCACCAGACCGACGATGCGGAACGGCAGGGTGGCCGTGCTCGCGATTGTGGCGGCGTCGAGCGCGCACACGCTCATGCCGGCATAGGTCGGGTTGCCGCTGGAATTGGCGAGAATGTCGATGTTGAGACCGACATCGGCCTGCGTCACCGGACCGCCGGAGACTTGGCAGATGAACACCATGTCGGGATCAATATCGACCTTGGCCTCGACGACGGTGGTCGAAGCAACGCCGCCTGGCGCCATCCAGGAATTATACCATTGGACGCGCCGGCTGGACGGGTCGAGGTAATTGCAACCCCGGAAAATACCGTGAATCGTCGTCCCGCCCTTGACGTAAAGCTGGATATTGCCGGACGAGTTGAGAAACACGGGATCGCCGTAAGCGATCTTGGTCCCGTAGTTATACGCGATATAGGCGTCGCGCGTCGCGTAGTTGGGCGCGCTGCCTTTCAGCAATCTCGAATTGCTGAAACCGCCGGGGGCGAGGATGTTCGCCATGAAACTCTCCGCGTTGGCGGTGCATGAGCACCGTCGCCTCTTTCCCAGCCATCAGCCGGTAAGTGGGCCGCCGCGATCACCGCTGGCGGAACGTGGAGCCATCAGCCCCGATCGACTTAAAGAAAAGCCGCGCTTCGGTTCATCTGACCAAAGCGCGGCATGATAAGCACGTATCAAACTATGACGCAAGAGGATCGTTCGCGGTTTAGTCCTCTTGGACCGGCCCAAGTCTCTCATAGGTGGTCTGGATACCGCGACCGATTCCGGCGCCGCGAATTTTCTGCACTTGCGATTGCACCTGCTGGTTGGCCCGATGGCGATCGATGTCCTTGGACTCCTCGCTGATCTCCTTGGGCCTTTCCATCAGGATTTGACCGCCAACCCGTATCACATCGTCCGCCTTCGCCCGCCGCCCCGCCCGCTCGGGGTGTCGGCTCGCCGGCACCGGCGTCCATCCGTTCGCCTCATAGTTGACGAGGTTCTGGGTGTTCTCCTGGCCGTTGATCGTCTCGGCCTTCCAGTTGTAATCCATATCCGGCGGCTTCTTGGACAGATCAAGCGCATACATGTTCTCGGAGGTTTGCAGCTTTAGCCTCCCGCTGGGCGTGCGCTGGATCATGCGCTGCTCGCTTCTCTGGGTTCCGCGCGCCTTGTTCACATCGTCGCTCATGCAACCCTCCCAGGGAGCCGCCCCTGTCTGATAAGCCGTTGCTTATTCTCGTGATACTGGCGATAGCGGCCAGGCACGAGGTTGCCCTTCTCGTCCCGATAGTCCTGTTCGGGAATGTCGGGCATCGTGATGTCAGCGTGCTCGCGCTCGTCGGGGGTCAGGCGGATTACATTGCGCGCCGGCGGCGATGCGTCGGGCGCGCGGCGGGTCACGGGCATTGCCGGGGCTCCTTGTCTGACGGTTGTCGGTTCGGGCTGCGCTTGTCTTGCTGCGCCTGAGGAGGCGCCAGAGAAGTGCTTCTCATAGGCATTTTCCAGCACGGCGAAATACTCAGGGCTGTCGATCTCGCAACCCTCGGATACCGCCAGAAAGTGCGCGCCGGCCAGCCTGGTTCGCAGCTTCTCGTCTTCGAGGTATTCAGGATGCTCCCTGATCCATTTTCGCTGCGGGACGCTGTAGCGAGTCAGGTCGATCTGGGGCGCCGCATCTTGCCTCGGCGCCTGCGTAGGCGGCGTCTCTGTCGTCGCTGATAGCCGGGCCGTCGCCAAGGACGCCTTTCTTTCCGCAAGCGCCGCCGCATTGGCTTCCGCCCGCGCCAAGGCGCGCTGCATCTTGGCCGCCTCAGCGAAATTGCCCTCCGCCTGAAGCTGGCCAATCTGGGCAACCAGCGCGTCCGCCTCTCGCTCGGCAGCCGAGATGGCAACGTCAATCGCCGACTCCTCGGCCTGGTAGCGCGCGCCGGTCTGGGTTCGCAGAGCGCCTTGGGCTTCCTGAGCAGCGCGTTCCAGTTCCGCGGCGCGGGCCTCCGCCCTCTCCCTGGCCTCGCGCTCGGACTCCAGTTGCTTCTTGCCGCGATCCAAGAGAGCCCGCAAATCCTCTTGCGATACCGGCTCCGGCTGGTCCGGTTCCTGCTCGGCCTTGGGGGCTGCCGCTGGCGGCGCGCCTTCCGGGTCGTCCTCGAACTCGATGACAAATTCGCCGTCTCGTGATCCGCTCATGGTAGCGGCACTCCTTGCAATGCGTTTTCAAGCAACGCTTTCGTCCACCGCGCCACATGACTCTTCATCAGGACGCGCGGGTCCATCGCGTCAATCTCGGCCTGCGCTCTGGCCCTCAGGGTAGCATCCGCCTTGAGGTTCGCCACCAATGCCGCATATGCCGCGCTGTGCGGGCGCGAGCCTGCCGTCACGCCGTTCATGCCGTGACGCGCGCAAGCCTCGATATGCTGTTTGAGAGATAACGCCATGGCGCCCTCAATAGACGATATCGGGATCATCCAGGATTGCCCAGATGTCCACGTCCTCGATGTAGCGCGCGCGCGACTTATCCGATTTCCCGTCCGAGGTCAGAAGTTCGAACGGGAACGATTCAGGAACACGAAACTGAACCCAATCGCCGACCTCAGGGATGCGGTCGCCGAACCGATGCGTCGAGTCCTCTTGGAACGCGAGAGGGCCAAGCGCCAAGACAAGCCCGACCTTTCCCTGATAACGGTCCTCGTCGCGTACCACGTCCGGCAGCAGAAGCTTGGAGTTTCCCAGCTTGATCTCTTGCGGCCTGACGTAAACCGAGACCAGGACGCGGGAGCCCATGACCTTGAGCTTCTTTACCGAGTCCGAAACCAGGTTGAAAATCGCCTGCTTCGGGTCAACCTCGTGAATCGCAATCAATGGCGTCGCCATCGCCTATTCGCCCTCTCTCTCGTTCGACGCAGGCCGCTCGGCCTCGCGCCCCATGTTTTCAGCCTCGTCGATGATCCACTGGAGCCCGTGCAGGAACCCCAGCCGATAATGATGCCGTTGCAACGTATCCGCCGGAACCTTCAGAATCAAAACCGCCTCTTGGTTGTATCTGTCCACCAGCCGGCGCGCCAACGCCCCCCAGAACCCTGGATGGGCGTCGGCGTAGGTCGTTATGTCGTCCCGTTTCAGCATCCACGCGCCCGGCCACCGCGCCGCATCGGCGGTGCCATCGGAGCACCCCCACGCATGGGAGGCGCGGCCATCGCCGCCGGCGCAGCCGGTGGGCGCGGCACAACAGGCGCCCCGGCGGCAGGAGGCGCCACACGCGGCCCTTGCGGCGCGATGATGACGTTGGTCACATGCCGCCCAGCCTTGTTCCGCGGTGCACCACCCCGCGCGAACTTCGTCGGCGTCTCGCCCTTCTCACGCTCGGCCTTATGGATCATCTCGCCGATGAGCGCCTTGTCTTGCGCCGCGTCAGGGTGACGGGCCAAGCCGCCTCGGGCGTAGCCGCACTTCTCCAGCATGTCCTTGCCGCGCTTGGTTCGGTCGATGTGCATTATATGACTCCTGGCTGAGGTGAGGGCGGCCCCATCGTCTTCGCCGCTGCCGCTGCGGCTTGCGCCTGCGCTCTCGTCATCTCCGACTGCAAGCGCATACGCTCGGTTTCCTGCTCAATGAACGCCAGCCGCTCCTTCGCCGCCGCTTGTGCCGCCGCCGTTTGCTGGTCGGTCTGCGCCTTCTGCATCTTGGCGTGCGTCTCAACCGCTTCTGTCGCCGCCTTGCGTCGGCTGTCCGCCGCGTCGGTCTGCGCCTTGAGCAGGTCGGCCTGCGCCTTGATCTGCTGCGCCTGCGAAGCCATTGCGGCAGCGGGATCAGGCTGTTGCGGCCCTGGCGGCGGCTGCGGATGAAGAAACGCCTTCGTGTCGTTCACGCCAACCGTCCGCCACGCCCGCTCATGGACCGCCAGCTTGTCATAGATGTCCGGGTTCTCCGCCGCGATCTGCACCAGCGCCGTCGCAAGCATGACGCGGTGGGTCTGGCTTGGCACGTTCGGGTCACTTGCCGGGATCAGGTCGATGTCATCGAACTCCAGCTTCCCGCGCCAACGCAGGTCAGGCCGCGGGATCGCCGCCGCCAAGGCGTCCGGGTTCTCCGCGATGACTTCCTTCAAAAGCTCGAACTCACGCGCCTGGCTGGTGTGCAACCGCTTGTGGACGATCGCCCCCACCTGGGTCGCCTGCTCAACCATCGCCATCATTGTGCCAACCGGAATGTTCGTCCTCCCCTCGCCGGTCGCGAGGTTCACCGTGCCGCCCATCTCCTTCGCCGCCTGCGCGACCTGGGCCATGAACTCCACGAACACCATCGAGGGGTCTTTGTAGGGCATCGGCATCATGATCTTCCGAAGATCATCCACCCCCTGCCCATCGACATCCACCCACTCGCCCGGCGTCGGCGCGACCTCGTTCGTCGATGTTCGAGTTCCTCGCAACTTCACGCCACCGGGAAAATTCGAGAACATCCCCGCATCGCACAACAGCCGCCACGCCGCCGTCAGAGCGCGCGTGCTGTTCCCGAGTAGGTGGACATAGCCAAGGCACAGGAACCCAAAGCTCGGCACCATCCCATAATGAACGAACCGCTGCCGCCGGACGAACCTATCATCGCCCTGCCGCCAGCCGCGCCGGATGCAAAGAACCGACCGGCTATCCTTCTCGATCGTGACCACATACGGCAGCGGCAGCCCAGGCGGCGCATCGGGCTCGTTGAACCCAAGCTCCTCAGGGTCAATGTCGGTCGTCGTCTCGTAGATCGTGAACGATTGATCCTCGGGCCGCAGCGACATGTTCCGCTCGCCGGTCAGCTCGCGCTTCGCCCGCCCTGACTCCGTCTCGTCCGGCGTCGGCGTCCCCAGCGTAATGTCCAGCCAATCCCCAAATATCTGCATGCGCCGCATCAGCGTCGGCGAAATCATCGCCCTGTGCGTCACCCTCATAGCATTGTCTATGTCAACCGCGTCCTGCGAGACAATCAAATCCGACACATCGATAGACTCGCAAACCGGCCTGCGCCGCAACGGACACATATAGACCTTACGAAACCAGTTGCCGCCATAGAATAAAGAGAACAACCCGCGATCGGTGTCCGGGTAATACTCCCGCGCAACCGTCGTTAGGTAATTATTCATATCGTTTTCTAGGGATTGCGCGAGATCGTCTTGCGCCTCGGTATTATTTCCTCGCAGCCTCACCTTGACCGGGCCCGCCGCCGGCAGAAGCTCCGCCCGCGCCGCACCTTGCGCCTTGACGATCGCCTCCAACAGCAAAGGATGCACCAACGACGAGATGTTACGCTTGTTCGTCTTGGTGCCGCTCATCTCCTCGATCTTGGTCCCAAGGAGCGGCATCCCCTTCGTCCAGTTGTCGATCCACTCACGCCGGCTCTCAAGGTCGGCCTCGATGCCTTGGATCAGGTCTCCCCCCAGCGCCGAGAGCAACCCCTCGTCCATCTCACGCGCAAGGTTCCGATCAAAGTCGTCCGAAGCCGCGCGTGATGCTTGCGGCAGCAGCGGCGCGACGGTAACGCCGCCGTCATCATCGATCGAAACCTCCATCGGAACCGAAGTAAAAGGCGCCTCGGGCGTAACCGGCATCTCGCCCATGCCGGTGCCATCGCGGGCCTGATAGCCCGCAGATGTCAAAATCTCGCTCACCGACGATTGCCGCAATTACGCAAGGCCATACCTTTCCGCCACCCGCACCTGATTTTGCTCAGAAACATACCCACGGGCAGCCTCGGATTTCTCGGTCGTCAGGCGCGCCATCCCAACCCTCCGCAAATACAGGAGCGCCTGGGATACCGTGTCAGCGAGGTCGTCGCTCTTCCCCTTCGGGACCGCCGCAACCTCGTCTATCACCATCCGCGCCCAGCGCCGCGCCGGAGCATACACGATTCCACCAAAAAACAAAGGCTCAACCGCTTGCAAGCGCGCCGCCTTGTCCTGCATCTTCCCGTTCCATAGCCGAACCGTGAATTCGCCATCCGCCATCAGGCGCTTTACCTCGTCCGCGACCGCGTGGCCGTTCGCCTTGTCCTCGATCAGCAGAATCTCCGCTTGCCGCCGTTTGCAGGTCTCAATCAGCCGCCGCACGATCGCATGCAACTTATCCCGCGCCCGCCACGCCTCAACCAACATCACCCGCAAATTGCCGCCCTTGTCCTCGAAAATCCCCCACACCGTGCAGGCCGACCAGTCGTTCTCCTCCTTCTCGGTCATCGCCGTGTCGCACGAAACCAACGTATAAACGAAGTCCGGGTAAACCATCACCCTAATCGGACGCCCATACTGATCCACAATCGGCACCCCATCCGCCCCCCGCTTCGTCTCCCAACCCTCCCCGCTCCCGTCATCCTCCGGCGGCCAAAGCTGCCACAACTCAACCGGGATGATCCCCCCACCCCGCGGCGTCGGTAGCTGCTGAAACTGCCCACTAGTGCCATACGGCCCCAGCATCTCCTCATCCCGCTCAACCACCGCCAGCGGAAACCGCTCCGGCCACGCAAGCTCCCCCTCCTCCGTCCGAGGGTCTTCCCACCCAATCGACGTGCGGCAGTGACGCTGCGGGTCATACCTCATCGGCACGCAGAAGTGACACCACTCCGTCCGCTCCGACTCCAGCAAAACCCCCGTCGCGTCCTCCTCATGCGCCCGCTGCTGGATCACCAAAATCGCGCTCTTGCTCGCATTGTTCAGGCGCGTCGGCATGACCTCCAACAACCACCGCTTCGCCGCACCCCGAACCGCCTCAGACTCCACGTCCATGATGTTGTTCGGGTCGTCAATAATCAGCAGATCACCACGCTCGCCAGTCCCAATGCCGCCGATCGATGTCGCGAACTTCCACCCGGTCCGGCTGTTCGAGCACTTGATCCGGCTCTCGCTCACCGTAAACTGGTCCCCCCACATCTCCCGATACAACGGGCTCGTGAGCACCTGCAAAAACCTCACGTTGTCGCGCTCGGTCAGCCCCTGCGAATACGACGCATTGATGACCCTCGTCGATGGCCTACCACGCGGCCCCCACAGCCACGCCAGGAAAAACACCGACGAAACCAACGACTTCGAGAACCCCGGCGGGCAGTTGATAATCAATCGCGTCAGCCGCCCATCCGCCAGCGCCTCCAAGTGCGCGCACAACGCATGCAACCACCAGCCGTCAACGAACTTCGCCGTCGGCTCAACCGTGTGCCAGAACTCCTTGACAAAGTAATGCAAACTCCGCGCACACTTCTCGCGAACCGCTACACGAACCAACGCCTCCGGCGACATCCCGGCTATGTAAACCGCCGCATCCTCAAAGTCTCGCGCCAATCAATTCCTCCGCTGCGACACCGGCGCCTCCGGCCTCACCGCCTCAGCAACCAACCCACGCGCATCCCTCCCAGCCTTGAACCGCGCCGTCCGCTCCGCTCCCCCAATCTCCTCCTCAAAGTCCACAAACACCACGCTCTGAACCCCATCCCTGTCGATCAAAGCCATGTGCCCCTGCGTGTCCTTCAAATCCAACGTCGGCACCCCATCCAAAACCCCCTTCGTCACCGCCCGAACCGACTTCTCCCACTCCTTCCGGTCGTCATACACCAAAACCAACCCATCCCCCCACGACTCACCCTTGAACTTGATCCGAATCAAATACATCCCACCCTCCATCCCTACACCGCGCACAACGCGCAACGTCACCACCCAGCCCCAGGAACCATCGGCCCACCAGGAACCAAAGACGGTTGCGACATCATCATCCCTGCCGTCCCAAGATTGTGCAAACTATCCTGCATGTTCCGGTCAAACCGCGCCTGCTGCGACGCCATGCAATTCGCATAGTCCGGCGTCCCATACTCCAACCCCCAGCTCTGACACGTCTGCGCCCACCTTGACCCCAGCCCAGAACACCCACTCAAAGCCACAACCAACGCCAACCCAGCCAACCCCTTGAACATGACACAGACTCCCTTCCCGCGGACCACGCCGCTACGCTCCCAGCGCCCACGCGCCCTCACTCATCGCCCACGTCCATCCTCACCCGACCAATCCGCCACGCCGTAAACTCGTTCCCGCACATCCACGGCCTCACCTCCAGCCCACTCACATACCGCAAATATCTCGCCGACATCACACACACGAGACACACCGCAGCCCCAGCCAACACCCCACCCGTGCCCCCCTCACCCACCCCATCCAACGCCCCCGCACACCACGCCAAAACCCCAACCCGCCACAACACACCCGCCACAAACCTCAAAAACCCAGGCGCCATCACACCATCCCCACCACACCCATCACACCACCCTCCATACCCACGCCCGATCACCCTCCGCACGCGAATGAAACCTACGCCCCGTTTTCCTCGCCACCCTCGACTTCGCCTCGTCCCACCGCCGATGCTCCCCCCTCGGAACCTCCAGCCGCTCCCCCACCCCTAGCCTCCGCAATACCCCCTCGCGCCCTTGCCCACGCTTCGCCATCACCACCCCTCACACACCACAAAAGCCGCTCCCTCACCCACCCAGACAACGGTAAACCCACACCCCTCGCCGCCTCCCGAAACATCCCCAACTCCTCCGCACTCACCCGAACCTGAAACGTCCTCTTTCGCATCTGTCACTAAAATCCCCACCCAACAGTAAACCGCATCTGCCCGCTAACCCACCCAGCCGGCTCGTAAACCGCATCTGTCACTACGGCCGCCGATAACCCATTATGTAGTGCAATCGTCCGCATGTCAACGGGTAGTAGGCGGATGGAGGTGTCCGAGAGAGAGATATCGTCGTCGGTGAAAAAGGCCCCCCGGCATACCCACCCCCCCGGTCGATCGGCGCCGATCCGTAGCCAGTGGCGTGCGGTGCCAGGCTGCGCCCGATTCCGCTTGCGCTCGGCCCGGCTATCGTCGAGCGCGATCAGCGACGACGAGACGGCGAGGACGAGACGGCGACGCGGCGAGCAAGCGCGGCAGGTGGACAGTGTGCGGGCGCCCGGCGGAAATAATCGACGGCTCGCGCTGGCATCAGGTTTCGCGGCAGCGCTAAAGCGGCAGCCCACTGATTACTAATCAGGTGTCCGTCACCCCAATTGATCCATAAAAGGCGAATGATGTCAGTGTGTTGCAGCATCTCTAGCACCGAGGGCGGCGGCTAGTGTCCGTCTGGTGTCCGCACGTCGCCGGCGCGCGGTGACGGCCACCGGCAGAGCGCGCCGGCACGCCACCACTGCCGCATCCGGCACCGCGCGCCGGCGACGTGCATTATAATACGCGGGCCGTGCATTTTAATACGCGGGCGCAGCCTAGCGGAGGCGCCAAGGGAGGCGGAAACCCCGCCTTTTTGCACAAATTGCAATTCGGATTGCAAAAAGTGCAATCGATTCTGCACAAAGTGCAACGCCTCTTGCAAAAAGTGCAATCGGACAGCGGCGCAGCGCGGCGGACGGCAGCGCGGCGCGGCGGGTGGTGGGAGCGAGGCGGCGGTGAGCGCGGCGGCGAGCACCGCGGATGTGGTAACGGGCTACCACATGGGGTTCGAGCGACGCGGTGGTGGGGCTGGATGTGTGGGGTGTGTGGTAGCTGGTTACCACACGGCTGGCGGCGTGGTGGGATGGTCGGCGAGGCGGCTGGCGCTACTCGTCGGCTTGCTTGGTGGTGGCCAGTTTGTGGAGGATTTCCAGCTCGCGATCGGTGAGCTTTGAGGCATCGAGGGTGACGGGCTGGGTATCGGTGGTTTTGACCTCGGCCTTTGGCTTGCCGAAGGCGCGGTTGAAGACTTCTTGGGCGGCGACGACGGAGACGCGGGAGTCTTCGTTGGGGTCGAGTGCGATTTGGATGAGGCGTTTGGCGATTTCTGGGCCGGCATTTTGGCAGAGGCGGACGACCTCGCCGTAGCGGCCTGTGTGGCCGGTGGGGTTTCGGACCTCGCCCTTGCGGGCCGGCATGAGTCGTCCGTGGCCGTGGCTTGGGACGATGTAGGTAGCGTCGGGCGGTAACTTTGAGGCCGGCTTATCGGGCTTTGGTGTGTCCATAGGCGGACCGTAGCACGGTGCGGGCGGCGTGTGTAGCGGGCGGCGAGAGGCTGTCTGCTACAAACCTGTCCCGCAATGAAAATCCTGTCCCGGAAAATGTCCCAAGCGCTATCAATGCGTTAGCATGGTTTGTCCCATTGCTGTCCCGCAACGAATTTCCGCTAAGTCATTGATGTAATGTTGGGTATCCCTATAATAATAAATAAATGGGACAAATTAAATAAATAAATACCTTTACGCGCATGCGCACACGTACGCGCGCGCGGGTGCGGGTGCGCGCGCATGTGAGAGCATTTTTCTGGGATGGTGTCCCATTTGTCCCAGCGGGGAAATGTTGAGGAATATCAGATACTTAGCCGTGACAAATAGTGGGACAAACGCGGGACAAATCGCCCGGGATCGGGGTGCCTTTTGTCACAACGCTGATTTTGTTATGTTTTTTCAGGCGGT
>JAEHJW020005357.1_pt1 | contig 15705 bp, 18 predicted proteins | sample 9271431 | NCBI WGS metagenome assembly JAEHJW02
TGTGCTGATTCCCGTTCCCTTCACCGCCAGAGAGGTCATGCCGCCCGTTGAGCCGATCAGAATCATCGCGTCATACGGATAGGTCGGGAAGGTGTAGGGCGACGCTCCGGCAGTGAGCGCCGTGTTCGCCGGGGCATATCCAGGGCACGAGCGAATCGTGGTGCCGTTGTTGCCGAGTAGCGTCGCACCCTGGAACAGCGTGCATCCGTGGATGTCGTTGTTTGCTGTGCCGTTCGACTCCAGAAGCGAAACACTCGCAGAACTTGCCGGGTTGCTGACACAATCTGCAATCTTGTTGTAACTGCCGCCGCTTATCGTGATGTCGCCGATGCCCGAAGTCCCTGCGGTGTTGTTGCCGTTGAACTGGAAGGAGGTGATGACGCAATGCGCGCTGTTGTTGAGGACCAAGCCCGAGCCCTGGTGCCCGTCGCTCTGGAAATTGGTGAGGTTGATGCCCGAGCAGCCGTCCAGAAGGACCCCGGTTCCGCAGTTGCCGGACCAGCAATTGGCGAACTGCATGTCCGTCGCGGCGCTGGCGTTGCTTCCCTGTTGAATCACCAAGCCGTAATTGGTGCAGGTGTCGGCCAAGCTATTGGCAACGTGCAGGAACTCGATGGGGTAGTTCCCGGACGAGGTGTTGCCGATCAGCCAGCCGTAGAGTCCGTTCTCGGCTTCGGAGTTGACGAACTTGGAGCCGTTCGGGTTGACCAGGCGGAAGCCGGTATTCGCCACGCCCTGCGCGATCAAGTTGGACCCGATCACCGCGTTGCTGGTCCCGGCGGGCAGCGTGGTCGGGAGGGCGTCGAGCATGAAGCCGATGTAGTTCTGATTCGCTCCGGAGCCATCGACAGTGATGTTGTCCCAGACCACTTGCCAAAGACCCTGATTTCCGTACATGCCCACGTAGCAGCCGTAGATTTCCAGATCGCGGTGAATGCTGCGATTTGTCCAGGACTCTGATATCCCCATCGACGCGGTATTTGCGTTATTTGCACCCCAAGTCCCGAACAGAGTCATGTTCTGCACGCCACCGCCAAGAAGTGACGCGGTGCTGGTGCCGATGGTCTGGAACACCGGGTAGTTCCCGGTCGCGGTGATGATGGTCTTTTGCCGTCCTTGGCCGATGAACGTCACTCCGGCAGGACGCGAAATCGCTGCTTGGGTCTTGTAGGTGCCAGCCGGAACCAAAACCTTCCAGGCGGCAGCCGCTGCATCTGCGAATGCCGTATCGCTGAAAGTAGCGCCTGTGGGGTCAGCCCCGAAGTCCAGCACGCTCACGGACTCTTGCAGCTTGGCCGCGACGGTGCGGGAGACAGAGCCGGATGCGCCTTGGGAGTAGCCAACAAGGGATGCGCCCCCAGAGGCTGCGAGCGTGGCGCTAGCGACAGCGTTAGCGTTAACGCTCGTGACGATCTGGTTGAGGTCCGCCATGACAGGCGTGGCATCCACCGCCTGCCCGTTGGCAATCGTGTAGGGAAGCGCGTTGATGATTGTCATGGCTTAATGCCCTAATGCGATGGCAAGTACCGCAGCGCTGTAGGTGACGCTACTGGCATTATTTAGCTCCACAGCGATAGATGTCGTGCTGGTGGAAATGATTTGTGCAGAAAGCAGCGTGGCGGATGCGGAAAACGGATTGGCAATTGCCGTCACACACGCAGTAGGGAACGCAATAGGTAGCGTGATCGTTTGCCCATAGGTACTTCCCCCAGGAATCGACGGACTTGCGGAGGTTTGCACCCATTGAACGATGAACCCCCCTAGCCACGAAGGGAACTTGACGTACCCGTTGGCCCCAAAGTTCGTGGCAAACCCGGCAGCGGTGGCAACCGCCGCAATGACGCTGGCCACCAATGCTTGAATGCTATTCCACACCCAAGCCGTCGTAGGGACCAACGTGCTGTTGTCATTGGTGGCGGGCGTCGTGCCCGTCCCTCCAGACGCCACAGTTGTTGCCGCAATGGGCAGCGAGCCGTTGGTGAGTTGTTGCGCCTGAGGGGCTTGCGCTGTTCCGGATGCAGCAGCACCGACCGCAAACACCTGCGACGCACTTCCACTCGGGGCGGCGTACCCCGAACCACCACTGACGGGGGCAAATTGACTTTGCGCTTGTGCAAGCGGCACAGCCCCCGCAGGGTTGGTTGTCGTGGCAACCAGAAATTCCGTAGACGCGCTCCCACCAGCGGGCGCGGCGTTGGAATTAACGTTGGCGACGATCTGGTTAAGGTTGGCCTCTACAGGCGTCGCGTCAACCGGGTCGCCGTTGGCAATCGTATACGGTAGAGGGTTGATGATGGTCATTAGCCCGTCCCCGTGTATTGCAGGGCCTCGTAGCGGAAATCAATGCGGCCCATACGGAAATAGAGCCCGCTAAAACCAGTCAACGCAAGCTGACATGTCTTGAACACCAGCGGCTCGCTGAACGACAGCGCTGCCACGCTCGTATTGTAGGGCGCTGCGGCCCACACAAGACCTGCTGTGCCCCACACAATACCGCTTCCGCCCCACGTTGCCGGGGTAGTAACAGGCGATAGCGTCGCTTGGTTGATGAGGTCGCCTTGGCTGTCCAGCACTTGCACCGTGTACGAGGTTGTGCCGTACACCGCGCCAACCGTCATCTCAATCGACGCCTTTTCCGCCATCGGGGGGTCGGGATTGATGAGGCTCGATGTCATGTTGACCGTCAGCGCCGTTCCATTCTCGGTAAACGAGTCGCGGCTGGTCGTGTAGGGGTTGGACTGCCAGATGGTCGCACCGACGCTGTTCACAGCCAGCACGAAGGTGTTGCCAAACGCTGTGATCGTGTCAGCCGGGAATGTGTGCGGGCCGTTCCACTTGCCCACTTTCAGCGGAAACCAGTATTCAAACCGCCCCAACGTATCGGTCGTGGTGATGGTGTCGAGCGAAATGCGGTAAGTGTCCGAGGCATAGGCTGCACAGGCGCGCGAAGGCTGCGTGCAATTGAAAAACGGGTATACCACGTCCGGTTGCGGCTCGCTCACGACCATGCTCAGCGGCGGGATGGTGCGAATGCCGTCCACAGCCATGAACATGATGCCCGCAGGCGTGGGCTGGATGGTGCGCGGCGCAATGCACCCAATGCTGGCTGTCAACTGATTGAGCGCGAGGTTGCCACCCGTGGTTGATCCACCATAGTTCCAATCGCCCGTGATCTGCCAGATGGAATTGGGTTTAAACGCCACCAATGCGGACAAGATGCCCTGCGTAGCGGTGGAAATCCCTTGCGGGACAAACGCCGTAATGCTTTCGGTGGATGCCCCCAGCGTGAGCACCTGCCCCGCGTCGGTTTGTGTCAACGGCGCCAGCGCATCGCTGAAATAGACCGTATTGCCGACCGCATACCACGCGCGGTTGTAGAACGACCCCACTGCCGTTGGCACGGCCCCTAAAACACTCGTGGTGCCTTGTTTGAGGTTGCCCGTGGCATATGCTAGCGTCGTGAGGTTGATCGTCCCCACAGGGCCGCTGGCGAGCGTATAGCCTGGGTGCGTGATAACGATATAGTTCCCCACCAGCACCATGACAGGCGGCGTCCATGCGCCGCTGGTGCCTTGCGTGGCAGGCACATTGCTGCTGGTAATGCCGCTGATCGTGACGAATGCGCTTGTCGCCGTATCGTAGCAAAACGGCTGGTCATAGCCTGCGGTCAACCCGCTTGCGACCATGCCAAAGATGCGCGTGCCCAGGGTCAGCATCACGGACACCACACCAGGCGTCGTAAAGCCACTGAATGTCGTCACGCTGGTGCTCGCAGGGCGCGGAGCCAGCATGTTGTTGCTCACCGGGTCGTGAATCAAGTTGGTGAGCAACTTGCACGCGCCAGGGAACGCCATCTTCCCATCCCGTGCGTCCGACAACCCCACCGGACGCCACTGGTAGATCGCCGGGTTGCGCAGCATCTCAGAACCCCGTGATCTTGCTCGGCGGCAGGCGACCCGCGCCCCCACGGAACGAGTTGCCGAGACTTACCACTTGCGCATGGTTCTCCCGGTCGCCCTGCATCTTGAGGAACGCCGTGAGCTTGTTCTGCGCCTCCGTCGCGTACTGCAATTGCCGCGTGTCGTCGGTCAACCGCATGATGTCGCTCGCCAGCACCGTCAGCAGATAGTCACTGTCCGGGAACCACGGCACCGCGCTGCTGGTTGCAGGGTTCGCAATGTCCGCTGGCTGGCTCCAGTACCGCAAGGTGTACTGAATCTGCGCGTTGGGCATCGGGTACAAGTACAGCGTCACCGGGGTCGTGCTGGGGTCGCTAGCGTACATCGTCGGGTACGCCATCGCCACACTGCCGACGTTGATGCGGTCGTAATCGGGCAGGCTGATCTGCCGCATGGTTTGCGGCAGACCCCCGATGTAGTACCACAACTCATGCGAGCGAACGTAGTCGCTCGGCAAACTGTACTGCTGGACGCCCGCAGGGAGCGAGAACGCCGTCGTTTTCAGCAATACGTCGAAGTCGTACAGCCGCGCAAGCGAGGCGAGACGCCCATTCAACAAGTCACCGGCCTGCGTCGTGTATCCCGGTGCCTTGGCGATCTGCAAGGCGTAGGTGACAAGTTGTTGGGCGGTCAGCATGGTTACACGGCTCGCGCTCGGGTTTCTTCAAGCTGCACTTTACCACGCTCGATGTCCGTTTCCATCTCTTCGATGCGAGCCTGGATGCGCTGTGCCGGGTCGTCCTCGATGGAATGCTCGGGCTTCTTGAGGTACTGCCGCAGGTCAAGCTTCTGGTTGCGCACCATCGCCTCTTTCTCCGCGATCATGGCTTCCAGCATGGACACTTCGCCCTTGGCGCGCTGGCGCAGCACCACTTCCCGAAGCAGGTCGATCTTTTCGCCAAATTGCTCTTTGGTCGCGTCCTCGGGCATGTTGAAGTTGATGGAAATGCTCAGTCCGTCCGTGGACAACGTGCCCCCGAACTGCGCCACATACCCAACTTTCTTGTCGTCGCTCATCAGTGTTTACCCTCGCAGAACATGGTTCATCTTCTTAGGAGCAAAGCCGGTACGCTGGCCTCGCACTTCCTGCTCATGCGCCCACGCACGGAACATGATGTCCTTGAGCGTTCGCGCTTGATCCACCGTGACCTTGTAGGTCATCCCCGGCTGGTAGATGCGCCCATCCACGCGAATATCCGGCGCGTGCGGCGGCACGTCGATGGTGACTTGCATGTACTCCACTTCGGGCTCAACGTCCTCGTGCGAGCGACGCTTGCGCGTGCTTTGCACAGCCTCAGCGATCATGGATTCCTCATCCGTCATAGCATGCTCCTAGGAAGTTGGATGGGCTCCAAATCATGGAGCCCATCCAGGGACTACATTACCCGAAAGTGGGCGAGAAGGCCGACGACGACTCGATGCGCATGAAGAACTGGTTGTTCATGATCATCGTGCCGTAGAAGATCTTCCACGAAACCACACGGGTCTGGTTCTGCGGGTCAAACTTGTCCGCACCCGTCAGGTAGAACGTCTCCAGACGCGACAGATCCACCTGCGCGAACGACTCCTTGCCGAAGATGAAGGTGGGGTACACCGTCACACCGGTCGCAGGAGCCGCAGGCGGGGTTTGCGCCACGCCCACGCCCGTGATGACCGCAACCGTCCCGGGGGCCAGTTGCACGGCATTGCCGGACAGCGGACCCGTGGTGGGGCCAGAAGCCGACAGACCCAGATTCGCCGGGCTGGTCGTGGTGCCGACATACACGTTGTACGTGTAGCCGGTCGTGTTCGGAACCGTCACGCTGATGGAGCCGGTCGGACCCGTCACCGCGATACCCGCCGAGACTTGGTAGATCAGCGTCTCGTAGTTGGTATTGGCATTACTTGCGGTCACTTGCACGTAGTACGTGCCGGTCGCAAGCGCCCCGGCAGTCCCAGCAGTGCCCGACACCGCAGCCACGCCGGTCCACGACGGAACCATGTTGGAGCGAGTGAACCGGATGCCGGACCACTGACCAATCTCGGCGTTGTACAGCTTGCCGATGTCGCTGTACTGCCACGCGGTCACGACGGTGGAGTTCTGGCGCAGGTCTTGTTCCACCAGCGGGTGAATGACGGCCACGTAGTGCGGCGCAGACGCCGGGGTGACGCCCTGAGCGCCACTCGCGGCCTTCATCTTCATGTCGGCACCACCACCCGACTCGTAGTACCGAGCGCCCAGCGTGAACAGGGTACCGTTGGCACGGTTGAGTTCGGTCGGAGACAGCACAGAACCCGAGGTCAGCGAAGCACGCGAGCCCACGGAGCCCACGTAGTTCACCTGCGTACCGCCCATGATGGCGTTGAAGGTGTTGCGCTCGATGGTTTCCGCCGCTTGAATGCCGATCAGTTCCACGGCCTTCTTGAACACCGGGTGATAGATCGTCAGTTCCGCAACGTCGGTGATGCGGATCAGGTCGCCCCACTGCGCAACCGTTCCGGTCACCTGCGTGATGGTCATCGTCTCGCCCGACGACGGCACACCCTCGGCCAGGGTCGTGTACGGAAGCGGCACACGCTCATAACGGAAAGCGTAGTACGTGGTGCCCGTGCCGCGAGGCAGGTCCACCTTTTCCGCGATTTGCGAAACCACCAGTTGACGCTGGGTCAGTTCCAGCGTCTTTTTCTGGATGAACTTGCCAATGTCAGCGGAAAAATTGGATGCGTTGTTGGTCGGCATGATTCATTCTCACTAGAAGGTCAGTTTGGAGAGTCGTTCCTCCAAATCGGCGTCCTCATCGCGCCCACCACTGGCTGCGGCATTGCCACGGCTGCGCAGGGGCTTGGAGGCCGGTTTGGAAGCCGCACGGGTTGCTTTCGCCACCACGGCGGGAGCCTTGTTCAGCACTTCCTCGCCAATCAAGAACTTGAGAATGGATTCACGCGGAGCCGTTTGGCCTTTCGCTCGCATCGTCGCCAGAGTTTCCTCCACACGATCCACATATTTTGCGATCATGGGGTTCTGCAACGCACGTTGCTGAAAGCCAATCTTGTCCGTCATGTCAGCCTGAGCGAACTGCTGCTGCTGCACTTCGCGGCGCATCTGCTCCATTTGCTGCTGGAGCATGTAAGCCTGGCGCTCGCTCGGGTCGAGACTTTCCAGAAACTGCTGCTGCCTCAGTTGCTCGGCTTGCGTGCTTTGCGCCTGAATCTGCTGCAATAGTTGCTGGCGTTCCCGCTCGGCGGCGTCCGCCCGTGCGCGCTCGCGCTGCAATTCCTCTTGCTGGCGTCGAATCCTTTCCTGTGCCCGGGATTTATTGCTTACTTGCGACTGCGCGGCGGCTTCTGCGATGGCATCTTGGGTAGCATCACCCTCGTTTCCATCTTCGCCGCCGACTTCGGCGCTTTCATCAATGCCCTCGGAAACTTCGCCATCGCCGTCGCTTTGGGCAACGCCTTCGGCTTCATCACTTTCGAGCGCATCATCCACTCCCGGTTGTTCCAGATCGTCGTCGTTCATGCTTACCTCAAAGTGTGCTTACGGCCACCAGTCGAACCTGACTGCTTACGGCAGTCGCTCGATTTGTGCGAATACTACCACTACATTTTGCGGGGCATAACCCCCGGCGCGTGCATCTGGTCCGGGTGGATTGCACCCGCAGGCTGTTGTGCCACTCCGCGCGGGCCTGCTACCTGACCGCCCGGACGGGGTGTACCCGGCACGCCCGGTCCTGCGCCACCCGGGATGCCTGGAGCGCCTTGCGGGGCCTGCGCCATCGCCTTTTTCTGCATGGACTGCTGATGGGCCATGATGTGCGCCGCAATCTGGTGATGCGGGTCGCCCGTTTGCATCGCCGCCTGATGGTGCACCGCAATATGCTCGGCGTCATTATCCAACGGCGACACCGCAGCGGGCATGTTCTGCACCAGCATCTCGTTCTCAATGTGCGGGTCCACGCTCATGCTGTCGCGGGCTGACTTGAGAATGTGCGACGCCAGACGCGGCCCATACACCGTGTCCACCATGTGGTCGATGATGGGGCCAATATCGAGCACGCGCCCACCGAGTTGCTGCGGCGGAATGCCCCGCAACACGTTCATCGCCGCGATCATCTGCTGCACGTTCTGCGCGTTCTGCACCCGCTGCACGCCGTTCCACACGAACCGATACCGCGTTCCCCATTGCACGGGGGGCACACGCTCTAGTTCCGCCTCGTAGCCCAACTCGCCAAAGTGCTCGATGGTCGTGGCCTTGTCGCGGAACTGCTGGTCGTACTCGAACACCCGCTCCACCAGCGGCGTCAAGATGAACGATTCCAGCACGCGCACGCTGTCGGAAATCCCCTCCAGCGTCACCTGCTGCTCCATCGCAATCTGCGCCTGCGTCGGTTTGCGCCCCGGAGCGCCACCCATCGGCATCATGGCAGGGTTGAGCCCAAACGACTCGTGGATCTGCGCCTTGGCCCCTGCCACGATGCTGAACGCATCCTGCCAGAGCTTGGGGAATTCCAGGATCTGCGTGTCCTGCGGGCTGGTCTGCCACACAGCGCCCGTTTCCAGCACCATCGACCCCACACGCGGGTTCTTCTCCGGGTTGGTCATCACGATGGGCGCCAAGGCATATTGCGCCGCGTCCATCCCCATGTTGATCGCGTCGTTGACCTGGTACTGCAACTGCTCCACGCACTTGACCGGACTGACCCCCCAGAAACTCCCCGCTACCTTTTTGACAGGCGCCGAGATGACCGGCGCGCGCTGCCCCCAGAATGGGTTTTTCTTGACCGTCAAAAAGTCGTCCGGCCCGAACGCCAGAAAGTAACAAGGCGTCCACTCCCCTTCGATTTTCAACTCGCACCACACTTGGTATAGCAGTAAGTGCTTGGAGCCTTTCTCGCTCTTGACCCCCGCCTCTTTGGCCGCCCGCTTGGCATCATCAAACTGGTTGGGATTGTCCTTGCGCTCGTTGCCCCCGTCGAACAGCCCCATCGCCTTCTTGTACATCTTGGGCGTGAACTGATCCTTCCTCTCGCGCAACCAGCTTTTTGTCACGCGCAGCGCAACCGCCACCACGTCCGCATCGTCGATGGTGTCCACGGTGGCAGGCAGCACCACCAGATCCTGGTCCGCAATGACCCAGATGTCCGGCAGCCCCGTTTCCACTTCCACTTCCTGCTCGACCTCAATTTCTGCCCCGGGGATGGTCTCCCCCGTCGGAAGCCGCACCGGCTGCGTCTGCCGCTCCAGGATCTTGCGCGAGCGCGTCTGCCAGTCCACGTACAGGCTGTACTGCCCCGTGATGTCCCCAGCCCGCAGCATGCTTGTCACGATCTCACGCAGCCGGCTCGCCCGCACATAATGGTTTTGCAGCGCAGTCAGTGCCCTGGCCGTATCGTCCGTGGACGAGATGCACTCCACGAACCGCCCGTTGGAGGGGAATAGCGCGTTGCTGAACCTCAGCGTCCTCGCCTCGATGGCGTCGCGCACCGCAGGCACGAACACCTTGCTCTTGCCCGCGTAGGCCTGCTGGTCCGTCAGCTTGGTGTTGTAGATGTCCGCGTACCGCTCGACCTCCCGGTCACGGTCATCGCGGGCCATGAAGCCGTCCACCACATCCTTGTAGATGTCCCGGACCTGCTCCATGACGGCGCTTTTGCCGACATATTCCTGCTCGTTGTCCTGCGTCGTGGTCTGGTCCATGGCTCAAATAGGAATGATCAGCAACGAAAATGCCGCGATTGTAACGACAACCGCCGTAACTACCATGCCGCCATAGATCCAGATGAGTTCCATTACCGTCGCATACTGATGAACCTGCGCCCCGAATCACTCATGGCCCACACTACGCCATCCTGCGCGTCATTGTCAAGTGCGAACCCCTGGATGGCCGCGTAGCACGATTCCAACCCCTGCGCCACATGCTTGTGCAGGTTTTCCCGAATGCCGAATGTCGTTGTCCCCGGGTCACGGCAATACCCACCCGCCAAGGCGTTGAGCGTCCACGTCGCCTCGGGGCTGACCGTCAGCAGCGGACTCACCCCCTTGCGTGTCCTGAGCGGCCCATCCAGGCACTCCGCACTGTCCGCAAGCCTGCGCCCCTGCCGGAACGCCAGACTCAAGCGCTTGAGCGTCGCAGGAAGCCCCGAGTGGTCGTTGGCCAGCGCCCGGTCGCTCGGCACGTACAGCACAGGCCGCTTGCTCGTCGGAACCTCATGGCTCGCGCTCATGAGCACGGTCCTGAGCGAGTCATCCAGACTGCCTTCAAGCACCCAGTCCCGATGCACATGCGTGCCACCGTCCTGCACGAACAGCAGCGTCGCGTACAACCTCCCCGCCGTGGCGTTGACCGCCAGGAACCACTCCGCCCGCAGCGTCGGCGCCTTGTGCTGGATGTGGTCCGCACTGAACGTCTGGTACACCGGCATGCCGGGCCGCAGCCGCAGCAGGTACGCCAAGGCGTTGGCAATGTCCTTCCTGCCCAACGGGAACGACATCAATTCCACTTCCAGGTCCGGCAGCGGCTTGCAGAACTTGACCTCATGCGCCTGGAAGAACGGTTGCAGCCCCTTGATGAAGTTGTCCTTATCCCTCGGCGCCTTAACCCCTTGCAGCGGCAGGATGTCCCCGCGCCGCGTCATCTCGGCCCGCAGAGGCTGCATGAGCCACTGGTTGAGGCCATCTTCTTCGACCGCCACCACCATCGGCTGCCACGTCTGCGCCAGGTGGAAGATCTGCGCCACCTGCTCGAACGGCGTATGAAAGTGGCCTGATGCCTCATGCACGTACAACTCGTTGCCCACCCACGACCCCACCGCGTAGCCCGTGCGTGCGCTCGTGCGCTGGTTCGTGGTCCTCGCCGGGTCTACCACCAGCATGCGCGGCGCAAACTCAATGCGCTTGAGCGTTGGGTCGATGACCTCAAAATCCGTCCGCGCAAAAATGCTCGCCGCATCGCTCATGGGCTTGAGCAAATACTCCTGACTGAACCCCGCCAAGTCGCCGTTGATGCGGAACTCCTCTTCCTTGGCCTCGATCCACGCGAGCGGAAACCGCTCGTTCCACAGGGGCACCTTTGCCTCCCCATCCATCGTGTACAGCGGGAACGAGAGCGTGCGCCACGTCGCATCCTGTTTGAACTGCTCGATCACACTGTCCGCATGCAGCGGCGTGCCATTGACCCGAATGCGCGCATGCGGATCGAGCGCAGGCTTGAGTTCCCGCGTGAACCACTGACTGACCTTGCGCCGCGCCTCAGGCGTGGCCACCGACTCACGATCCTCGAAGTCGTCGATCAGCACCAGATCGGGCCGCGCATTGTTCGCCGGGTTCTTCGTGCCCCGCACCGACTGATTCGCGCCGAACGCTTGCAGGATGACCCCATTGTTGAGTTGCAGCAGGTTTTCCGTCCACGTCGCGCCCTGCGTGTACCCAAAAATCCCGTTGATCTTGTCGTTGTTCTCCAATTCCATGCGCACGCTGGCCAACCTCTCGCACGCACTCGAATACGTGTTACCCACGATCAAAATGTACTTGGCAAGCTGGAACAGCGCCGCCACGCAAATGGCTTCCTCGGCCAGCGTCGATTTCGCCCCACCCCGGAACACCTCGACCAGCACCGCCGGGTGATCGGAGAACCACGCATCCACAATGGTGCGATGAAACGCGGGCGACGCCTGCGGATGCCTGTGCGCAAACAGGTATCGCAGCGTGAACGCCCAATCCGCTTCCAACTCGCGGATCAACTGCTGGATCGGGGATGATGGCTCGGCCACATTACGCCCTAAAAAGAAGCCCCTCGGCGAAACTCACGAGGGGCTAAGGCCACGCAGGGAGAACAGCATGGAGGCCCCATGATAAGGGCAGGCTTGGGTTGCTGCAAGCAGCCATCTTGGCAACGCATAGGAAGGAAGAACGACCAAGCCCGCTGGTAGTAGATTCTAAGGGGAATTCGGGAATTTCGGCGCGGAATGGATGCGACCCCTGCATATAAAAATTTCGCACCCCCGACCGGCGGCAATTCCAGAGTTTGCTGCATCGCACCATTCAACCCTGGCACGATTCTTGCATCGCAAAGCAATCTCCATGCCAGCACGTTGATTGCACTGCAACATCGAAGTGTGCAACGGTTTGTAAATCCAGCTGGCAGCATTGAACCGAGCTAGCTATAGTAGATGCATTGATCAACGCAACCCCTGGAGCACAGCATCATGGAAACATACTTCTTTGAAATGACCGATACCTTCGGCGGTGAGGCAAATTACGCATGGGCTCGTCGCGTACTGGTGCGCGCTAACAGCTTGCGCGGTGCCTGCATCAAGGCTGCACGACACTTCGGCATCAGCGGGCGAGTCGTCAAGGTTGACACCTACGGCGAGTCGGCACGATGGAACGTGCGCAATGCCTGCATCTGCATGTTTGGCGAATGGGCCGACGGCCTAGAAAACTTCGTCGGGATCGAAACGATCTGAATTGTCGCCTTTCCGGTATGCAGGGTGAAAGTCTCACCCTGCGTCGCATCCTTACATCAATGGAGTACAGCATCATGGCAACCTACAACGGACATCGCAGCTGGAACGCTTGGAACGTTTCGCTCTGGATCAACAACGACGAAAGTTTGTATAGGCTGGCGCGCTACTACGCCGAGACGTCGCCCAATCTCGGCGCAGCAGCGCGCCGCATGCTGCGCGACCTGCAAGGTCAACGCACGCCGGACGGCGCCAAGTACAACCTTACGTGCATCCGCGAAGCGATGCGCGGCATCCTCGACTAATCGATTTTTCTCATGATGCCGATACACGGTCCATTTATGAAATCGATTGGCCCAAAACTGCGCCAGATTGCAGCCTTCGCCCTCATCGCAGGCCTGATCCTGCTACCGTGGATCCTCTACTTCTGGAGCATGAAGCCATGACACCCTTTGCCCACATCGCAGACTACGCCGAGCGCATGGCCGCCATTCGCGCCGCCTATGCCGCGTGGGTGCGCCAGGAAGGCCTATGCGGGCTTTCGCTGGCCTGAGCAGTACCACCCTACAACCTTGCAACAATTGGCCCGCTACGGGCCGTTAGGAGCCGCAGCGCCGCCCCTGACGCCCCCGGGCCGCTATCTACACACTCTGTCTACCCGATTTCGGCCCGCAAGCTATTGATTTCGTTAGGAAAGTTACTTACTTACTTACTTAGTAAACTAAAAAATACTAAGTCAACCACCGTTACCATGTACCTACCTACCTACCTACAGCCTATCGACGATACATGGTAACGTACCCCGCTATTACTTTCCCGCGCCTAGCAGGGCCGAATTTGCCAGTTTCCCTAAGCAAATCAACAACTTCCAGCTATCCAATATGTTTGACTAGCCAACCTCCCCGGCACAGATGCAGGCTATACATGGTAACGCATCGCGCCTATACTTTTTCGGGTCTACTACCGCGTGCCACGGAGAAATTTCTATGCAAGATCAATCGCTTAGAGCGCTTGCCGACCGCTTGCGACTGTCCATCCGTAGGGCGGAGACTGTCGCGGCGCAGATCCGGCGCTACTGGAGCCCTGCTGACCTGCAAAACGGCATCGCGTGCCTACATGCACTGCGCCAGCATCAGCGCATCGCGCCGACAACCCAGCATCGCAAAGTGTTGCTCGCAAGGGCAAAGACTGCGCAAGCCGACTTGGTGCGCGTGCTGGCCGAGTTACGCGCCATTGTGCGCAGGCGCAGCGATGCGCCCCTGATCGATGCTACTGCGCCTGTAATGCTGCTACCCGCCTCCACCCAGGTTGCCGATCCTGTAGAGCCTGTCAGGCTACGCCTTGACGATCCTTTCGTGCCCGATAGTGGCAAGCTGCTGCCGTGGTCCGACTACACCATGTACAAAGAAATGCGCAGGCGTGACGGCACGCTAGGCGAGTACCGGCATGCCAAGCGCCTAGCGCAGGCACGGTACGGCGTGAGCGATGCAGGCAAGCGGGCGCAGCGCAAGTACGCCAGATCCGAGAAAGGCAAAGCCGCGCGCAAGAGGGCGCAGGCACGGTACCGCGCCAGGCTCAAGGCACAGCCACGGGAGCAGACGCCATGACAGACCCGAGGACAAAGTATCGACAGTCCGACAAGGGCCGTGCATCCGCGCGCAAGTACGCCACGTCGCCGCAGGGCATCGAGGCCAGGCGCGAGGCGCAGGCACGCTACCGCAAGTCCGCGAAGGGCATCGAGGCACGCAAGCGAGCGCAGGCAGCGTACCGAGCGCGCAAAAAGTTGCAACAAGGTGCGACAACCGGGTGACAACGCAGGACCGAGCAACTACGCTACACCCATCCATCGCAGCAACCACAAGGGAGAATGAGCATGCAATACGAAGTGGACATGAAGGCGCTGTGTGCGCTGGTGCATCTTGCGGGCAAGAGTGACATCCGCTTTTATCTCAACGGCGTGTGCGTCGAGTTCCGCGAAGCCGAGACGGTCTACGTGGCGACGGACGGGAAGGTGCTGGGATCCTACAAGGTGCCGCAACGCAACGAGAACCCAAGGGATGTCATCATCCCGCGCGATGTGATCGAGCGCGTCAAGCTGCACAAGACGCACCAAGACGCGGTGCTTAGCATCGGCGACGATGGCGCGGCGCGGCTGGTGTACGCGGCGCAAAATGTGGATGTGGGGTTCAAGCCGCTAGAGGGGGTTTTCCCGGCCTGGCGCAGGGTTGTGCCCACGGAGGTTAGCAACGAGCCGGGGAACTATGACGTGGAGTTGCTCTCCAAGTTTGTCAAAGTCAACAAGATATTCGGCGCGACTTGGCTGGGGCATGTCTTGTTGCGCCAGAATGGCGAGAAGGGCCCCGCGCTGGTTTCGCTCAAGGATGACGCGTTCCAGGGCGCCATCATGCCGTTCCGGGTGTAAGGCGATGGCGCGCCATACCTTCGCGCGGACGTTCGCGCAGGCTTTCCCGCGCAGTTGCGAGATGGCCTGTGCCGTCGAGCATTACCGCCCCTCGCGCTGGCCCATGCGGCTGCTGTGGGGCATTCTGGCTGCGGGGTCGGTGGCCGCAGTTGTCATGCTGGCAGGGAGATAAAAATGGACGTGATCGAGGAATACAAGCGTGTGCGCGTGGTGGAAGTGGGCATGCTCGCACAGATCCAGGTGCGACATGGCGAGACTTGGCGCACGGTGCGGGAGTGCCTGCCCCAGTTCGACTCGTTTGACTGGAAGCGAGCGCGGGAAGCAGCGCGGGCGATGGACTACAAGGGAGAATAAGCATGAAACTGACAGTCTATGTGTATGCCCGCATCAGCCCGTACGCGTGGCGCGAGGGCGAAGTGGAACATAACGTCTCTATTTTAGACACTATGGAATCCTATGGGTTTGGTAAGCGCGTGGCGCAGGTGGAGGTGGACGTGCCCGACCTGACGCGAGCCGATCTGGTCTTGGATGCGGTGAATACGCTGCGGGGGGAGCAGCAGCGCGTAAGGGCTGAAGCTGAGACGAAGGCGCAGGAGTTGGAAGTGCAGATCGGCAAGCTGCTCGCCTTGGAGAACGGAGGTGCGGCATGCTGACGACAACCCTGAACCGCATCCGCGCGCATAGCCCCTGCCGTGAGGGCTGGGAAAAGCTGCTGCGCGGCCTTGGCAAGACGCAGGCAGACGACGAGCCGCTGCCTTACGCCACGATACTGCGCATTAACGGGTTGGACGACGCGCTGTGGTGCTGCCACGCCGAGCCGCAGTACGCGAAGGAATGGAGACTTTACGCAGTCTGGTGCGCGCTGCAAGTGCGGCACTTGATG
>JAEHJW020002058.1_pt1 | contig 15700 bp, 20 predicted proteins | sample 9271431 | NCBI WGS metagenome assembly JAEHJW02
AACAGGGTGAGTGGACTGCAAGCGTTGGCGACAAGGGTGTTTATACCGGCTTCATCTACAGCATCAAGCACGAAGACGATATAGACTTGGAAAAGGTGCCACGGACAAGCAAGGAAGTGGAAAACGCTTCTTGGTTCCGTCCAGAAGACCTTGTGGGTAATCCTATCGTGCGGGTTGAAACCCAAGCCATTGACTGGTCCCAATTGCAGAATGCAAAGAAGGACCTTCAGAAGTGGCGCACTCAATCGCGCCGACGCATTGTCCAAGGTAAGGCACCAAGAGATTTTGTGGATTCCTCCATCCCACCGGGAATCCACGATCTCGTGTGGAAGGAATTACAAACTGCTTCCACGCGAGAGCAAGTGGACGGGGCGTTCGCCAAGGCGGGTGGTCTCCCAAAAGCCCAACCACCCGCTCTGCGGACATTCCACCGCAGGACGACAGCCCTAGTTAGCACATACAAAGTGCAGGTTCAGCAGGCCCTCGCCGCTTCGTTTCCTCCTGCGACCGTGGCGTCGGCCCTAACCGTTGCTTTGGGCAGCGCCCCGTCTATTACTGTTGGAGCCGGAAGCGCATTGGGTGTGGCGGGTGCCACGAGTGCGGTGAGTGTGCTGAAGATGGCAATCAGCGGTGCTGCTTTGGCCGCAATCCTGACTGCTCTCTATAAAGACGCTTACTACCTAGGTGCCGAAGAAGCTGCTCGGCAAACGCATTCAGGCACCCTACCCCCCAGCGTTGCCACAGACTTGCAATTGCCCACTGGTGGCTTGGGTCAGTTACTAGCCCAAGCGGCCCATATCGTGCAAGGGATCAACCACACCACGATTGAACGTGTGGGCGATATCATCCAAAAGGGCATCCAGGGCGGCTTGAGTCAAGACGAGATAGCACTTCAGATCCAGGAATTTCTCAACACAGCCAGTCGAGCCGAAATGATTGCCGAGACGGAATATTCCCGCGCGTGGTATGCCGCCGTCATGGAAACCTATCAGCAAAACGGTGTGGAATTACTCGCATGGCTTCATAAACCCGGAGCCTGCGAACGGTGTATGTTGAATGTAGCCGCATCCCCGCAACCAGCGTCGAACCCGCATTGGCCCAGTGGACCTATGCCGGTCCACCCCTGGACACGATGCGCTGTGGTCCCATACCAAGGATAAATATGAACCGGACACTCACAACTAGTCCTATCGTGTGTGTGGACTTGGACGGCACGATCACCGGAGACCCCAAATTCTATGGAGCCGAATGTCGCGGGCTCATGAGCCATGGCTACAAAGTGCATGTGCTCACTGGCAACCCAACGCCAGAAAAACGCCTCCAAGAATTCGATATGCATCAAGGCCGGGAATACACCCGGATCGTGACCGTCCCTCGCAAACACATTGGACGATTCAAGGTTGCCTACATGAAGCAAGTGGGCGCTCAGCATCTTATGGACAATCGTTTGAAGACTATCAAACGAGTACAAAAAGCTGGTTTCGTAGGTCATTGGCGAGCCGATCCTGAGATCAACAACTAGAGAGGAACTAAAAGAAATGAGACTGTTTACTAAGGCATTCTGGCTGCGGGCCACCGAAACTGCCGTTGTGACGGGTGCAGCTGCTTTTGCCGGTAGCGGTGTTTTCAGCGCCGGTCAGCCCACGCTGCATGGCCTCGTGGCCGCGCTTGTGGCAGCCGGTGTAGCAGCCCTGTACGCTTTCGTGAAGCAGGTGGGTTCTGTACAGACCGCTCGTGCGGCAGCAGCTAAGAGCAACCAGGCAGCCTAATTCATGGCAACTTTTGTTGCACTGACGTCGGCCACCAGAAGCAAGGGTGAATCCATCGTCTTCAATGTTCAGAAGTGCGACGCGCTCGCGGTCGGGGTGAATGTCACCGCGGCCACGGGCACGTCGCCTACGTTGAACGTGTTTGTGGAGATGCTCGGGCCCACAGGAGTCTGGTATTCAGTCTGGGCTCCCGCGGCTCTCACGGGGGCAGCATCCACCTTCACTACGATTGGTCCTACCGCCGCAACGCCATCCCTGGTGATGGGGACAATGCGATTTCGCTATGTCGTCGGAGGGACCGTGACACCGAGCTTCACCTTTTCCGCATTCGTCCAGGGTCGAGAACTCTAGGGGGAACCATGGCCACACTCAATTCGGGTGCCCGCCAGCGTCAAGCACAGAATATTACGGGTGCCCTCCTTAGTTTGGCGGGGAAGAATACGGGGACTTTTGGGGCCAATGTGATTACCGCCCCCGGTTTTGTCGTGGGCACCGCTTCCCAACTGGTGGACCAAGACCGCGATTATTTGGTCTATCTCCAGTTTGCCACCGCAGGCACCGCCTTAACGGTTTCTATAGGTCCGACGGCGGCCGCCGCATATACGCTGGTTGCAACAGCAGCTTGTGCGACAGGTGAAGTCGTCAATGTCGTGCTTCCGGCCGGTTGGTTTCTCAAGGTGGAAGTGACGACCAGTACGCTCGCGCACCAGATCGCCATTTCGTCATGAGCCGTTGGCAAGACCGCCAAGTGTTGCGCGCTCTCGGGTGGCGGGGCACTAAAGCGAAGCGTCAACGACGTTACGTACGTCCCGAACTGGCACCGGCTGTATTGGTACCTCCCGAGCCGGACCCCGAACCATCGGAACCAGAGAACGAGTGAACCGTGTGCGTCAGCTGTGGATGCGGATTACCTCACGATGATCATGGTGATCCTCGGAATATCACTATCGAACGACTCAAGGAAGCGGCGGAAGCCGCCAATGAGACCGTCGATTGTGCCGCTCACAATATCGAATCCATCGTGATGCACCAGTTCACCAAGTCTGAAACCCCTTCGGATGTGGCGGTCGCAGTTTTCAAGTCCAGCCAGGAACAACGCTACACGCTGGGCGTGGCGTATCCCGTGAACCGGCCCGATGTGGGTGTGGCTCAAGACGGCCATATCGACTATGTGGGACCTGAAGCGCTGGAAAAGGCTGCTTGGAATTTCATGAATCGCGGAGGCAATGTGGGCCTCGATCACGCCAAAGGGGCGGATCACCGGGGGCGGGTGGTGGAAAGCTACATCTACCGGGGTCCCGATTGGCCACAACCCAATGGCTATGTGGTCAAAAGTGGCGATTGGCTTATCGGTGTGATCTGGGCGAAAGAAGCTTGGCCCGAGATCAAGACAGGGCGTAAGCGGGGCTTTTCTCCGCAAGGCGCAGCCAAACGGCGTACTCCCACCCCCGAGGCACTCGCAGCTCTGCGAGAACCAACGAGACACCTATAAGGACCAGATATGGAGATCACTGAGTTCGAATCGCTCGACCCCGAACGGGTGGATGCCGTGGGTTTCCCCGCGAACGGGATCAGCTTCCTGATGATTAAGACAGCCGCCACGGGAGCCAACCCACAGTTCGGCGGGGGACAGGATGAATCCAGCGGGGCCGATGAGGCCGAAGAAGCCACAAAGGCGCAGATTCAGGATCAGGACGATTCTGGCGAGGAAGCGCAGGAAGAAAGCACTGCCACTAAATTCGCTGCATCCTATTGTGGAGATATCGACTGTGATGTCTGCAAGGAACGTCTGGAAATCCTGTCGGATGAAGATGCGGTCAAGGCCAAGCTGAATGCCAAACGCCGCAAGGCTATCCCTTCTTCCACATTCGCCCTTCCCGGACGCAAGTACCCGATCCACGATCGGAGGCACGCACGCAACGCGTTGGCCCGCGTGTCGCAATTTGGTACGCCGGAAGAAAAGGCAAAAGTGCGAGCCGCTGTGCGCCGCAAGTATCCCACAATCAAAGTCAAGAAGGAGGGCACAACGGACTATGATTCCGAAGTTTGGGCTCACCTTGAGGACGCTCGTGATGCAGTAAATGAGGCCATGATGGACCAAGCGAAAGATAATGCAGCCGGTGCTGCAAAGCAAACGGCACCTAACAAGTCCGTTCCCCGCACGGAAGCGGAATCCCAAACGCATTGGGTGGACGACGCTGACGAAGCACCGGGTCCGGGCGGCCCACAGGAAGGTGGCACCCCATCGCGCCCATCGGCCACAAATGCTGGCCAATCTCGCACCACAGGCCAAGGCAATACGGCCCCCAACAAGGCGATCCCGCGCGAAGAGGCAGAAGGCCAGACGCGTGCCCTCTTGCGTAAGCAGGCTGTGGACGAAGCACTCTCAGCTATCCAGGCACTCTTCCGCCTGGGCAACAACGAGAAAGCTGCGGCAAAGGCCGTGGCTACCCTAACCCGTTCTTTTACCAAGAGCGGCCTGATTCCGTCGGCACCGGAAAAGGAGATTACACAAATGACTAAGGGCGAGCTCTTCAAGCTCATGGACGAGCGCGAGAAGGCTCGTCGCAAGGCAGCAGTCAAGAAGGCAAAGAAGGCAAAGAAGGCACGGGCCGAGAAGAAGGCCCAGAAGGCCGCGCAGAAGGCTGCACAGGCGGACGTACAGACCGCACAGGCAGACCCAGCGGTGAAGGGTGCCTTGGACGACCTTCAGGCTCAGGTATCCGCAGTGCGGGACCTGGTAGCCAAGCCAGCCATGCCCTACCTCAACGGCGCTGCGGTAGCAGCTCAGCGAGGTCAGGCAACCCCTTCGGGCGAAGATGCCTTCAAGGGGCTCCGGGACCGCATCGAAGCAGAGCAGACAGACCGCAAGCGTAAGATGCTTGCCGGTGAGCTCCTTCGGGCCCAGGCCATCGCAGCGGAACAGATCCGTGTCGCCAATGGCGCACGTCCCGGTGTCAACACCGGCCCTGTCCCCGTTGTGCTTCCGGGTTAGTTAACCCTTTCTAGTTCCAAAAGGAGATTCCCATGTCTTGGGGTTCAGATAGGTTGGGCGTCACGCAAGAGACGTTCGACATGATCAAGGCCGCAACGGCAGGCATCAACACGAGCACGGGTATCGCCGGTATCCACATGTCGGACCTTGTGTCCCTTGTGCCGGTGGATACCCCGTTCTTCAATTCGACGCCTCGCCACCCAGCCCCCGTTGGTGCTTTGTTTGCCGTGTGGCAGGCTTTGCTCAACGTCAACCAGACACAGCCTAACGGTGGTATTCAGAACCAGCAGGCTGCGCCGCTCATCAAGATCCAGAACCAGTACATGTATGCCCCCTATGCCGTCGTTGGCGCTGGTGGCACCACGTCCTGGGACGCGCTTGCTGAAGGTCAGAACTATGCGACAGTGCTCGCTGTGGACACCCTCCAGACGGTTAACCAGCAGTTGATCTTCCTGGACATCCACCAGCTCAACGCACAGTCGTTTGCCTGCCCCGCAGCAGCGGCACCTACCGCAGTAGCCCACACCACGGGTGGCAGTATTCCTACCACCACGAAGGTGTCGGTGAAGGTGTCAGTGCGTAGTGGTCTGAACTACTACTACGGTGGTGGACAGGCTGCTTCTGCGGCTGGAGCAGCCACCACGGCTGCGGCCACATCATCGGTGACGGCCAAAGTGCCTGCGGTCAAGACGGCTGCCGGTTACGACTGGTTCGTGGCAACTGGCACACCCGCTGGTACGTTCTACTACTACACCACGACGGCAGTCAACACGGTGACCATCACCAGCATTCCTGCGGCCAACAACACCGTACCGACCACACTCGCGGGTCTGTTCAATGCTGGCGGTCCGGGTCCCAACCCGCCCACTACGAGCTCGACACACCAGACCTACTGGCAGAACGGGCTCACGGCCACGGTGCTCGGTGACTTCTCGGCCAGCCCAGACCAGTTGGGAATCGTGACATCGGTTGCCAACCTGGTGACCCCGGGTACCGGCACGAGCCAGACGGCTTATTACGAGTCGCTGGACGGTGGAACGCTCACCGTCAATGGTGCAGCCATCACACAGATCGACGCCATGAACCGTCGAATCTATGACAGATGGCAGCTCACCCCCACGAGGATGCTGATGGGTTCCCAATGCATCAACGACCTCGCCAACGCGCTGTTGGACAACCCGCAGGCTGTGACCTGGCTGGTGCCTACGGACGCATCTGGCCGTGCTCGACTCGTGGCTGGCGGTGCCGTAGCGGTCTATCTGAACAAGACCGTTAACGGTCGGCCGATCACCATCGAACTGCAGCCGCACTTGCCACCTGGCAAGATCATCTCGGTTGTGGACGAAATCCCGTTCCCGGGTGCCAACATCACCACGGTGCTCTCAGTTGAGACCCTGTACGACTTCTTCCGGTTCGACTACGGTGCGAACCGTGTGCTGACAACAGAGACCAACTCTGGCGGCGGCCCTCGGTACGACTTTGAAGTCCGGACGAAGCAGGCGCTTCTCAACAAGGCTGCCCCGGTGTTCGGCATCCTGGACAACATCGCACCTGGTCTCAGCTAGGCGCACCAATCTGTAAGCGGGGCTGCTGGTTTGGCTCCGATCAGGAGCCCCGTTTACAGGCAGATCTCCAAGGAGCTAATCATGTGGTTGAAGAGTTATCGGCAGCACGAACGCAGAATTCAGAATCCCTTGCAACCCGGCCGTTGGTCGTGGGAAGCACATATGGTCCCGGCCGGTGGAACCACCATCGAATGGGAAGGGAAGACCTACTACGCGGACGATGACGGGTGGTTTGACGTCCCCGTTGAGTTAGGGGAATTCCTGCGCAAAGGCGCTTATCCAGGCGGCGAACGCTTTCTCACCCGTTTTGAAGCCCGCGAGCAACAGCGCATCGGATTCCTGGCAGATGACTTCACGGAACCTAAGCCTGCGGTTGCAGAACCCAAGCCTAAGGCGGCCATCGTCAAGAAGACCCGCACTGTCCAGAAGTAAGTCATAGGAGAGGCGAATGACCACGCCCTATTTGCCGACGCCTTTTGCTTCTCCTATCGTCAACCCGGTGTTGGGCACCATCGGTGCGCCTCCACTTCCCTACATTAGCAACAGCGAATTCATCTTTGCGCCCACGGCATTGCCCGGACGCAACCTGGCGCGCACACCCGCCAATAGCCCTCAGACCCTCGCCGACACTATCCGCCGTGCTTGCACGTGGGCCGATACGGTGGTCTTCGGGGTAGATCCAAGCGGCAAGGGTGCCAGCCTTTCAGCTTCCCTTTCGGTGGAAGATGCGTATGTGGGGTTGAAGGGGCGTCAACTACGCCTCATCTGTGACTATAAGCCCATTATCGAGGTGGTGGGTATTACAGTCGGTACTGGTCCTGGGCACGTCTTTTCACTCCCACCCACAGTGCAATCTACAGTACAGATTTGGCGTCGCACCATTATGGTGCCCTTCATCGGTGTCATCTACCGTTCCAGCGATGTACCCGTCTGGACCCCGAATAACATCCCACCGGGCAACACCATCTATGCCGTGTGGTCCTATGTGAACGGGTATCCACATACCAAGCTCCTGACAAGCGTCGTGGCCGGAGCCACCACTTGTAAAGTGATGACCACGAATGGCACGGGGGGCCTGTGGGGTGTCTATCCAGCCACACTGACTCGCGGTTTTCCTGGCACCCAATTGACCGTGACCGATGGCATGAACACCGAAGGCATCTTCGTCAAAGGGATTGAACAGACAGGGACAGATACGGTCCTCACGACGTCCCCGTTCAGGCACGCCCACACAGTGCCAGCACACCCAGACTTCATCTCGGTTTCCAATGTTCCTCAGGACGTCCACCAAGCGGCCATTTCCCTGACGTCCATGTTAGTCAAACTCCGTGGCACCATTGCTTTTGAAATGCCACCCGCTTCCACCCTGACTACGCCGCAACAGAGTATCTTTGCCCAGTCCGGTGCTTTGGAAGACTTCAACATCGCAATGCGCAACCTTCAGCGCTACCGCGTCCTGGCGAAGAGCAAGATCTAATGCCTCGCAAGACAGTACGCTTGGCCATCCAGACATACCTACAGAATTATGGCTTGACCTATGTAGGAACTGTCTACCCGGCGCGACCCGTGATCGCCACAGAGACAGCATATTACGAGACGATGACGGGAACCGCTATCCAAGCCTCAGCGGCGGGGTCAGCAGCCATAGTGGTTGTCAACATCATCGAAGACTCCCGAGTGCGGAAGATGGACACCGGGCGCGGGGCCGTGGGCGACTTGGTAGTACACCAGGTATTACTGGAAATTTTCTTCGCTTGTCCCCAAGGCACAAACGGAGCGTTGCCCGCTGGATATGACCCAGCTATCCAAGCTCAACTCGATTATGACGAAGTGATGCAAAGCATCTTTGTGGCTATACGACGTAATGCCACCCCTGGTGGTGGGCAAGTCGTATGGTCCTTTGGTGAATTTACAGCCGGACTACAACATCAGCAACTACTCCCATTCACGGCCGCTCAAGGTATGGCAGTCATCATCATTGGCCAGATTCAGGTTGAAGCATGGGAATGGGTGGCTGGTGTAGGAGTGTAGAAAGAACCTGCCACGATGACCGAACCGGAAACTACAGACCATATGCCGGACCCGATGCGCGTCGCAGCGGGAAAAGATTGGTCCAACAAGGATGTCACCCTTCTGCTCTTGGGAGACGTCCATCGCCGTTTCGACAGCGTGGACCGGGCAGTACAAGAAATCCGCGAGGAACAAAGGCAACTCGCCACCAAACAAGACCTCGCAGAAATCCACCACCGTATTGACGGGATGGAAAAGCGGATCGAACCGCTCGAAGCAGAAGCGGATGCCCAAAAGGCCATTGAACTCAACCGGAGCAAGATACGTGCTTCATGGGTGAAAACGGTAGGGGTATTGGCCAGCCTGGCGGTGGTCGCCGGGGTTGTCCTCACGATGGTCGTGACTTTTCATTAGTGGACACTACTCACCAATGTAACTTTTCAGTAGTGAACACTTCTCGTTGAAGGGTGCATCATGGCTCGTTCTTCTCATGCGCATCGAGACCGTGCTTCTCTGGCGTGGGGAATTGCTTTCGCGTTACCCTTGGCATGGGACGCGTATCTCATTCGCCACGGTCACACGTCATTGAGCGAACACGTGCGCCATCACCCAATGGTTGCCTGTTGCTGCGGTGGTTACCTATTCGCACACTTCCTTGGCCACCCCCGTGTGGCCGCACACTTGGACCCGTTGGCCGCCATGGCTAGGCGGTTGACCCTTCTTTCGGAACGATTGTCCTAGGAGTAGCATGACCGAAGAATTCAATGAAGAGCTCGATGCTGCGGGGTATCCTCCGGCAGAAGAACCTGTGACCGAAGTGGCGTCGGCCAATGCTTTCTACAATGCCGGAGACCTGGCACGCGACTGGCCCGACCTCCAACACCCCGCAACTGGTACCACCCTCCATTTGGAACCCGGCGAAGTGGTCCACGAACTAGTCGTTCCCGAAGGCTTCAACTGTTTCTACTTGCGCCCACTAGCTGAAAAGGGTTAACCATGGCCGCACCCACCTACCCCTACGCCTTTTCATCCAGCCAGACCCAGGTGGGGTTGGCTTTGGAAGTGACACGGGGGAAGTACGTCACACCTACGCTCTGGATTCCGACCAAGAGTCCGCTCTACAAGCCGGACCAGACCATGCTGCCCGATGAAACCCTTCAGGGTTCCATGGTCAAGCTCTACAACCTGACGCGTGGCTTGCGTTACGACACGCACAAGTGGACGTCCTACCCCTATCTGACAAGCTTCCCCGCCATCGTCCGGGCACAGTTGGGCAGCACGGACCACCTGACCGCAGCCTCAGCAGCGACCACCCTTTCAACAGCCGTAGCGGCGGGTGTGACGGCGATCAAAGTAGCGGCCGCAATCCCCGCAGGACAGATCGTCGTGATCGGCAAGACAACGCCTACGGTGGAAACCCACTTGGTCAAGACCGCGGCCACACTGACAAAGACCCTGACGCTGGACACGCCCACGATCTATGCTCACGCTGCGGCCGCGACGGTGACCCCCCTCACCGTCCACAAGTTCAGCCTGCTCAACAGTGCCAACTACGGCAACCAGCCCCCGTCCTACTCGCTCACGGACTCTGACGGCGAACGCATCCGCAACCTGACGGCGGCTCAGCAAAACAAACTCACCATGAAGGGTAACCCGACGGCATTGGTGACATACGATGTCACATGGCTCACCAACGCTGCGGTAACACACACCGGGACACCTACCTTTACCTGGACGCGACAAGCACCCCCTCCATCCTGGACCAGCGTCGTGCTGATCACAACAACGATCGTGACACGCTACCAGGATTGGACGATCGACCTGTCCCGTACAACGAAGCCTATTCCCGGCTTGACCGGCAAGTCATCCTACTTGCTGTTCTTCGCCGACGCCCTCACGGCCAAGGGTAAGCTCACGGTCCTGGAAAGCTCAGGATCTCCCCAGTTGACGGCGTATGAAAACGGCACCGTGATGAAGTTCGATACGCTCTTCTTCGACTACGAGACGGGCAACTACTTCCAGTTCCACTCCACGAAAGCCATGTTCAAGGCCACCGGCGGTATTAACCGTTCCAAGCCGGAAGTGACTGTTACACTGACAATCACATTCCTGCCCACGGCCACAGACGCCACGACAGGTGGAGTCAGCCCTTGCACCATCACGATTGGCAACGCAATCACGACCAGCTTCTAAACTGAAAAGGAGCCACAATGAAAACGGTTACCCTCCCCACAGGGGCAGAAGCCACTTTCCGCGACCCGAGCGAGATCCTGGGTCGTGGCAAGAAAGTCATTCTGGGAGCCACGATGGCCTCCATTGGAGTGTTGACCCAAGTGCCCGCACTCCAAGAAGGCCGTCGAGGGGACGAGACCCCGGAACAGTTCATCGACCGTTTGGGGAAGGAAGTGGCGCAAGCTGCCCTGAACGCCGAGAATTATGAAGCCATCCAGAGCCTCAAGGAAGCAGCGGTAGTTGCCCAGCTTGCAAGTTGGACGCTCCCTCTACCGTTGCCCACCATGGAAACCATCGGTGATCTACCCGTGGCGCTCTACGATGCGTTGGTGGAGGCTGTGGGAGAGATCACACCCCAGACGCTCGGCCAGGGGTTTGAGGAAAACTCGAACCCGGAAAGCCCTACCAACGACTCCGAATCCTAGAGTTGGCCAATCAAGGCCGATCCGGAGTCATGCCAGACCCAGAAGTCATCCACCGTTGGGAATCCTATTGTTATCGTAAGATCATGCCGGGTGTGCATACGCATGAAGAGTATGAAAACATACCGGCTTTAGATGTGCAATGGGATTTTGCGTTGGCCACGATTGAGGTTCACTTGAAGGAAGCTGAATTGGACAAGCGTAGACGGGATGTTTCCTGATGGATGCGGCGGTCGAAGTAGAAGTAGCGGCCACCATCAAAGGGTTGGGGGATTTGGCCAAACGGATGAAGGTGGCGGGCTACTTCATCACGGATGATGCCATCCACGCCATTCAAAAGCGCGCCGTCGCCCTTGCACCCCAAGGAGAACCGGGCAACACCACCAACCCTCCGGGCGACTTGAAAAGCCACATTGCCACGGAAGGCCCGAAGGGCACCACGACGCGATGGGTAGGAAAAGTGGGACCGGCCGTCGTGTCCAATAACCGTTGGGCACACAACTACGGCGGTCAACGTGAATTCGGTGGGACGATCACTGCCCACAACCCGAGTGGTCACTTGTTCTTCAAGAAGTTCGACCACTGGTATTCGCCGGTCAGCGTGAAACAGACCGGCGCACACTACTTGTTGCGCGCTCGGATCTTCGCCATCCCCACCATCAAGCGGTCCATGATCAAGCGTCTAACGGAAGCGATTGTGGTGTAGGCTCTTCTTCCGTTTCCTTCACAAAAGTGAGCACCACCCAGGGACGCAATCCCCAGTGCCACTGTACCTGTTGCTCGTGCAACATCCAACCGGCCCATTCGAATTGGGCTATCACCTTTGGGGCGTGCTTGGCGCGTACCACCAACACCCGCGTAGCACCCCCTATCGCATCTTCCAAGTCGGCCTGAAATCGGCGACGCTTGGTATGTACATACCAGACGATTCCCCCGATGATCACAAACCACAGGAAGTAACCACCCACCATGTTTGCAGCACCCAACATTTTCCTGACCTCCTTCCCCGAGTATACCACTTCGGGCGCTTTGTCGTGCCCGTCCAGGAGTAACTAATGGCCGCTATGGCGATCCCCCCGGCCATCGTCCGGATCGTCGGGACAATCGACACACTGATCGAGAAGATCGCCCAAGCACAAGCGTTGCTGGCATCGTTCGGCAAAGACACGGTGGATGGTCCCCAGATCGGGCTCACACTAAAGACACTCCCCGCACGGGTGGAAGCAGCCAGGGCAGAAATCAACACGCTACTCAAGGGGATGCCCGCCGAAATGGCTATCCGGCTGAAGCCGGGCGACTTGGCCGCGATCAATACGAAACTCATAGAGGACCTGGCGGTAGCACAAACGGTGGCAGATCAACGACCCGTTTACGTGGCCACCAAACTCAATACGGCCGATTTGGCAGCGTTGAATGCCAGACTCGTCACGGAAGAGACCATGCTGCAATCGGTGGCTAATGCGCACCCGGTGCAGATCCCGGTCCAATTGGAAGGAGCGGGGGGGGCAGCAGCCGCACTGGGGGGGACGGGGCTCTTGGGTGGAATCCTGGGGGGGGCCGGGGGCGCAGCCCGCGGAGCGCTTGGACTCATCACGGGTATGATGGGCGGCGGCGCGCAAGCGGGGGGAGGCACCGCCGGGGCTTTGGGTAGTGCGGCGGGTTCGGTATTTGGTTTGGGACCAGAAGCCTTAATCATAGGCCCCATCCTGGGCCTCATCGGTTCGGCCGTGGGGGCGGCGGTGGGTGCTGGTTTGACTGGTATCGGCGCAGCCGGTGTCGGCGCAGTGGGGATGGGGACCGACTTGGCCGGGATAGGCCAAGCGATGAACGACCTAAAACAATTTCGCACAGCCGTCACGGGCCTTCGTACAGCACAACGCCAGTATGCGGCTGCCGTCAAGCAATTTGGCGCAGGGAGTCACCAAGCGGTGTTGGCCCTCACACATATGCGAACAGCATCGGCGCACGTGAAGGCCGTCCTATCCAGTTTCCCCAAAGTGGCCCAAGGGGCCATCGCCAACTTGTCGCATACCATTACAGCGTTGCGCCATATATGGGATCTTCTAACCGGAGCGGCCGAAGCCAAGGGTGCCCATATGATCACAGAATTTCTTCATGTGGTGGAGAAATTCGTGCCAGTCATCGCCCGTTTTGCATCTCAGAATATGAGCATCATCACACACGGACTCAAACCTTTCTTGAAATGGCTTGAAACCACAGGGCTCGCTATGTTCACGCGATTGGAAAAAGTGTTCCAGAAAGGGTTGCCCACAGGCACCTCGGCGTTGACCCACGGTCTGAGGTTGCTGTTCCAGATTGTGACAGACGTGGCTCCCACGCTTGGGCATTTCATGAAGATGATCAATACAATCTTGACCAAGTACAGCACCAAGACACAGGGTAAAGTCAAGTCTTTCGTCAAGACAATGATTTCGGACTTCAATGCGTGGATGGGCCTTTTCCAATCCCTCTTCGATTTTGGCAAAGCCGTTCTTCCTCTAGTCGCCCACTTGGGGAAGAATATAATCAAGACAGTCATTACGCCTATGGTCAAGACATTCACGGCATTTGTGAAACAATTTGCGGCCACATTCAAGAAATTCTTCACAGTCCACAATAAAGAAATGATTACAGGCTTCGGTTCCGTCTTCAAGAGCATGATGCCCGTTATCGAAAGTGTTCTCTTAGCTTTCGTGAACCTGGCCATCGCCGCTCGCCCTTTAACCACCACGTCCTTGAAGACGATCGCTAGTATCATCCAATACATCAGCACAATCATCACGGCCTTGGCCAAGTTGGCTCAACATAAGGGATCGCTCTTGACAGTGGGCAAAGCGCTGCTGGGGCAACACCCCGGGGAACACTTGGGAACAAGCGCGTGGCATTTCCTCACGGGCGGCTTTGGCTACGGGAAAAGGGTTGCCAAGAGCCAAATCCCCCACGCCACAGGGAATACATGGTGGAATTGGTTTGGCTTCACAATCCATAAATTCCTGTTCGGAAGCGCTGCCGGGGCGACACTACCGGGCATGGGAAAACTCGCTACAGGCCGCGCATTCACACAAGTCTCACACGGTCAATTGAACCAAATGCTGGCCGCTTTGGAATACGAACGCAAGCATGGTGCGCATGGCATCACAACACAGATCAAAGCCATCCAAGCCTATTTGCACGGGGGGACGGCTGGTCACGGGATGACACTGGCTAGTGGTTTTCTCAAAACACAAGGGAAAGCGGTGTCGGCTGCAAAGAAAATCGGCACGGACATTCACAACGCGGTGTACGCTGCCCTCAAGGCCCCCACGCTAGGGAGCGATTTCGACAACCATTTGGCGGGGTCGCTGTCGGGGGCCGCGCACGGGGTCCGTTCGGCAGCGCACCGCATCGGTTATACAGACATCCACCAAGCCGTGTGGAAACCACTCGAAGCCCAGAAACTTGCATCTACATTCGTGGACCATTTGCGTGGGGGTTTGTCCAGTGGAAGTGGAAAAATCCGTACCGTTGCTCACAAGATAGGCTACACAGATATTCACCAGGCTGTGTGGAAGCCGCTCCAAGCACAGAAACTTGCATCTACATTCGTCCACCATTTGGCTCAAGCCTTGCAAAAGGATGCACAAGAACTCCACACGGTTTCGCATAAGATCGGGTTCACAGATATCCACCAAGCCGTGTGGCGTGCTTTGGATGCCCAAAAGCTCGGCCATACATTCGATACACACCTAGCACAAGCCATCCTTAAGACACAATCATTGGTCACGTCCGCGGCGAGCCAATTGGGTGCCCACGCAGCTTCGGCCTTCAATCGTGCCTTTGCCAGCAATGTCAAGAATCAGACGGGCCAGTCCGTGGCCAAGATGAACAACCCACCGATCCACCGATGAAATATCCGCGCACACTGCCCATGGAGTTTGAATCGTTGACAATACTCAAGGGCTACGTGCCCACGACAACGGACTGTCCCTCGTGCGGACAGCCATTGATGATGATCGAAATGGCGCAACATACAAAAGCACTTGCTCCCTATCTATGCACAATCGAACGTCGGGCATTCTGGCCAGTAGAGTTGTGCCCTGCGGCACGTAAGCAATATCGTGCCCATCAGCGCGATTGGGGGCCAACAGCGCGCTGGCTTCGCCTAGCGGTTCAGGCCGAAGTGGAGACTCTCCCGTGAGCACGATTTCCCTAGTCGGGGTACATTTTCAGACATCCACAAATGCCCTGAAAGCCCCCTTTGCTGTTGGCCGCTTCGATGTCTTGGTTTTGGCCATAAGACAGCGCATCTCCACAGGGCACTCCACAGAAGAGGGTACCCCCACATCCACTTGGAGTGGCCCCCTGGTGACAACGATCGTCACAACGCACGGGGCTGACGTCGTGACCCAAGTGTATTATAAACGGGCACCACAAGACGTTGGAGCCGGGACATCCCTGGGCACCTTGACCCACGCCCAAACTTGGGTACTCTATTGTTTCTCGGGGGCCACACTCCCTACGGGGGCCAATACTTTCGCTATAGAGGGAAATATCCAGAGCGCCACCGGCACCCTAACGGGCCCCGGAATGCCTATTTTTATGGCGACCTATATAACCGAGAGTTCCGGCACATGGGTGTTATCCGAGACGGGAATCACAGGTGCTACGCAGGATGCCTCGGCAACCTGGGCCAGGTGGGTACATGGTTCCGTGGAAACCGCAGGCAGT
>JAEHJW020002818.1_pt1 | contig 15677 bp, 13 predicted proteins | sample 9271431 | NCBI WGS metagenome assembly JAEHJW02
ACAACACCGAGCGGCGCCACAGCGCCCTCAACTACCTGACGCCGAGCGAGTTCGAGGCCTTACACTCTGTCCAACCAACCCAGGCCACGTTGCCATAAGGGTGGTCACACGAACGGGGTCAAGGCTATCGAGCACCCCCAACGGGATTCGAACCCGTGCTGCCACCTTGAAAGGGTCGACCAGCGTCCCTCCGACCGTGTGCTGAACTAGGTGTGGGGCAGTGCCACGTCATGGTCGAGTCTCCAGTCGCGCGTTGGCCTGTGGTGCGAGAACCCAGTGTTGTCAAGGCCCGTCGAGCGGGTACGACATCGTTACGAGGGTCATTCGACGCTGAATGATGAAGGACCTGGTGAAACGCCGTGACACGCCATGATACCGACCGAGTTATGGAAGAGTTATGGAAGACCACGCCCCAGTCGACGGTGACAGCGCCGCCGGCCCGCCTCTCCGTATCAGGAGCGGGCGGACGGAGGACTGAGCGGCGCGGTGGCATCGGGCCCACGGTAGCGCTCCCGTGCGACCCGCGGTGATCTGCAGTGATTCACTATCCGTGTCACACGGGCCCGCTGAAATAGGGGCAACGGATTGCTCGAGCGCTCGACGGCCTTGGTCTGCCTCGTGCGGCCACTGTTGAAGAGGGGACGAAGTGTCACCTGGTTTCTATGATCGATTCACCGAGCAGGCCCGTCAGGCCATGCTCTGCTCGCAGCAAGAAGCCGTTGGCCTTGAGAGTGAATTCATTGGCACGGAGCATCTCCTGCTCGGCCTGCTCGCAACCGAGGGCGTCGCACGTCGTGTTCTGGCCGAGTTTGGGGTTACACATGAATCCGCGCAGCCCTTGGCCGCCGCAGCCGAAAGCGCTCACACGTTCACGACTCCGCGGATTGGAAATCTTGTCTTCGATCCGGGGCTCAAAAAGGCCCTTGAATATTCCTTGCGAGAGGCACTGCAGATGGGCCATTCGACCATCGGGACCGAACACCTTCTCTTGGGGCTGCTGCGCGTAGAAGGGAGTGTTGGTGCGCAACTGATCGTTTCGCTGGGGGTTGAGATCAGTGATCTCCGATCCGCCATCGTCGGTTTGATCTTGGGCCCAGGGTCAGGTGCTACCTAGGAAGCGCACTGGGCTACGGCCCTCGTCGGCTGGGCCAGGGACTTCGCCACCACTGAGTTCGCAAATCCGTTGGACGGCTGCCCAACTGAAGCGGTCGTCGCTTCCCGTAAGTTCAGTATCGAGGTGCCGGTTGTTGGTCGGCTGGACGGCCAGTGACACTTCGATGCTGGCGGCAACTCGCGCAATTGTCTGCAAAGTCGTGGCAGGTCTCGTAGGTCTCGGCCCGAAAGAGAGTTGCGGCCTCGCGACGGTAGTGACGACGAAGTCGCACTCGCCAGAAGCGTGCCGGCGGATAGAACGTGAGATCGAAGCGTGCGGCGCCCCGGCGAGGAGCGAGGAAGGCCGCTTCCGCCTCCAGGCCACCCGTACGCATCTCGCGCGAAAGTGCGCGGCGCAGACGCGAGCGTGAGGAGCCAAGCCTGCGCAGACTGGGTCCGATTCCGACCAAGCGCAGACCGACGAGAACTTTGAGGATCTCGCCAGTCGTCACGCGACGCTGGCGACGTAGACGAGCCCGACGTCCAGCCGCGCGCAAGTGGTCGCGCACGAGAATCGTGAGCCCTGTCGCCGGCGAGTGATTGTCCGAAGGCGCCCCCAGCCGGTTGGCCTGAAGCTCCCGTGCGAGATCCCGAGGGTCCAGGCCGACACGCCTCACGGCGGCTTGGGCCTGAGATCCCGGTATCGCAACGAGGACCGCGACAAGGTCTTCGAGCGTGAGCAGCTCACCAAGCTCGCGCGCCATCGCGAGGGCCACCTTGAGCCCGCGGCGAGCGTCGTCACTGTAGGGGAGCATCAGATGTAGTGGCCGGTGGGAATGTCAAGGAGGGAGGTTCCGAACATCGAGTTCTGGACCGTCTTGACGTACAGCTCGGAAGGGGGCCCGGTGGACGGGCCCTCGGAGTCATCTCCCAGACGGGCGCTGACGGTGGCCGAGCCGAGCAGTCCGACACCGACCGTCGCCAGACAGCGCCCGGGCCGCAAGAGGGACCGACCGAGGATGTCCAGTGAGGAGTTGGTCGTCGCTTTCAGGACGGCGTCGTGCGAAGTGCCCACGACTCCGTCCGTCACGTTGAGCGGTCGCGAGAGACTCAACGAGCGACTCGCCCGGCGCTCGACCAGCTGATCGACGTCCTCGACCACCACGGCGCGACAGGGCTGACCCGGATCGCCACGCGTGAGACGCAGCAAGAGGGGATCGTCGATCAGCTCCTCCGGGTCGATGACGATGACCCTGTAGGACCAGGTCTTGCCGGTACCGGAGCGGCCGGGCTCCAACGTCACCCGCCTAACCCGCCCGACATCGCCGTGTTCTAGCTTCACGAGCCGCTCCAGAGCGTCACGAGTCCCCGGCGCGTAGTTTGAGTGAACTTCCGTCCTGACGACGTCGTGGGGGAGTACGGGGCGCAGTCGAGCTTGGTCGCGATACGCACACGGGTGGCTCCCTGACACGCCACGATGGCTCAGACGGGACTCGACACGCAGACTGAGATCCTGGGCCAGTTCGAAGTCCTGTGACCCGGCGTCGAGGTTGAGGTAACCCACGCCGGCGTCCACGAGGGCCCACCAGCCGATGCCGCGCAGCTGCACATCGCCAGTGCGTGGGTCGCCCCCACGAGTCACCGAGTGAGCCACCACGCTCTCAGACAGGATTTGCCGAACGAGATTGAAGTTCGAGTCGTCTCCGCACTCGACCGAGACGTAGAAGTGTGAGATGTAAAAGTACTCCCCCCGGCCAAAGGCGTCGAGAAAAGTTTTCTTCGACATCAGAGCCGTGGATGTCGAGAGTTCAACCGAGGCGTACTCGGAGATGATTGTGGAGGCCGGAGCGTCAGCCGAAAGAGGAGGGAAGAGGGACTGAGCCATAGGGACTCACGATTCACTCAGGGTGTGACAGTCGGAGTAGTTCCGAGAACTCACAACATTCCCTGAAAACACACCCGTGTAACCACCCCGAGAAGTCACGAGTTGATGAGGGCGGAGAAGAGGACTGCGGCACGCTCACCTACGCCGATTCCTTACCCGCAACGGTGATTTCTCTAACCTTGGGGTTTATAGCCCGAACGTTCAACGCGGTCGACTTTGGCGCTCGCGGACCTGAAGGGGATTGCGACACGTCACAGAATCGCGCCAACTACGTCACAGATGATGGCAATAATTACCCCGTGTCCGATGCGTCGAGCGAGCCAGAGTACTCGCGAGTCCGGGGCTCGCTACCGCGAGCGCGTGCCAACGCCCGAACCGTGGCGGCCCTCACGAGCAATCCCGGATGCAGCCGAAGGCGGGTGATCGACTCCGCTTCCGTCGCCGCCTACGAACTCGCCGAGAGGCTCGGACACCCAACGCTGCGTGGACAGTCTCCCTTCGCAATAGAGAGCGGGAATCGCTTTGAGGATCGACTCAAGAGGCGAAGTGGCTACGCGCTTCTCGTGGACGCCCTCAGGCCCTACGTCGAACTCCCCACACCCCCAGATCTCATCATCGAGGACGTCAACAACGTCCCCGGTCGAGTCGGATCGCCCACGTGGATGGGCGCTCGCATCCGCCGGACGGAGGATGCGCTCGCTCGAATCGCGAACGGGGACGCCGGCGCACCACACATCGTCGATCATCCAGTACTCCGGCTCGATCTCGCTGGCGAAGTCGTCAACCTCGAGCCCGACGCGCTCGCTTTTCGTAGCGGTGAGAGACTCGAGTTGGTCGAGATCAAGTCCTATCCGATCATCGACGACCAGGCGGACCCCGGCAAGCTCTCGTCGACCGCCGGGCAGGCTGCCGTGTACCACATGGCCCTTAGAGGAACCCTCGAGCGATTAGGTCTTGATCCCGATCTGCTCGAGTGGTCAGTGATCCTCGTCGCGCCACGTAACTTCGGTCGAACTCCGGTGGCCCACAGAATCCCGCTTAAGAAGAAGGTGATGTCGCTGCGGAGGGTCCTCGCGTCTCTTCCTCGAACCGCCGAGATACTCCGGAGCCTTCCAGACGATTTCTCCTTCGACGTCGACCCCGCGAGCTCCTTGGACGAAGATGCTCGAAGCGCCGCGCTCGCAGAAGTCGTTCGAGCGGTTCCCGCTCTCTACGTCCCGGACTGCATCCAGTCGTGCGACATGGCCAAGTTCTGCCGACACGAGGCGTGGGAAACCGACGACCCCACCAGGTTGGGGCGTGACACGCGCGACATGTTGGCCGGTATCCACTCTCTATCCGACGCCCTTCGGCTGGCACGAGGCGGGTCCCTGGGCGACAACGAACACGTGGCCGAAGCGGCCGGCGTCCTCCAGTCGGCGTGGGCCGCCGTCGAACGGGCGCGTGCCCGGACGGGCTCGCGGATTCGAGACACGGATACTCCAGAGTAGAGGACGGATGAGTCTGATCGATCTCCTCTTGGCGGCTGAGTCCGCTGAGACGAGGACGGCCGTCAGACGCACGGCCTATCGACACGTGCACGTCGTTGACAGCCCACTGGTCGTGGTCGCGTACAACCTGTCGGGTGAGGCCGCTGCTCCCCTGGGAATCATGTACGGGGTTGGTCCGAAGGTCGAAGATGCGTCGCTCGTTGTCGCCGCAGAACCTCGCAATCGGGAATCGCGGTTCGCATTGATCAATTCGTTCGCCGCGGATGTGGTTAATCACCTTGAACCGTTCCTCGAACTACGCGAGGTTGAGGCAGATAATGGCAGCACCCAAAGGGTGACCCTGAGTGCCCCCCAGGTGGTGGTGCCCAATCGCGCCACTCGTGCCTTTATCGGCGCCCGTCTGGGCCGGTCACTTCGTTACCTGGGCCTCGGCGACACTCACGAGGTGCCTGACGCTACGCCGTGGACGGGCGCGCACCTCTCCTGGCTGGCCGAGCACTCTCAATTGCCCGGTCAGTCGACCTTCCTTGCGGCGACCGAAGCACTGGCCTTTCACTTCGTGACGGGCCAGTCGGCCCTGGAGGATGAGAACCTCGCCACGTTGCTCGCCTGGATCGAGGGCCTCCCCGAGGACCCACTCGCCTCGCTCGAGGATCTCGAAAACAGTGCGTACGGCCCCGTACCAGATCCCAGGTGGGAGGCGGTAATCGAACCGTGGGTGAAGCAGTATTCCGACGGCCTGCGGAGCGAAGAACCCGCCAAATCGGAGGAGGCCTTGAGCAACATCCGAGACGCCGTGGAAGAGAAACTGGCCGACGCCTACCTGGCCACGCACCGCGCGATTGACATCCTGCGAACGCTTCCACCTGCTCGAAGTGTGCCCGATCGCTGGAACAACGATGTTCGAGAATGGACCGAACACGCGCGACGGTGTGAACGAGGAATGCCCAGGTTCGCCCGACGTCACGACGCCATTCGCGCGGCGAGGACGCTGCAACGTTGGTCGTCGGCGGCTGACTCATTCGCGATGGATCAAGCGTTCGACGACCCGATGATCATGGCCCGGTACGACGCCGAGGGTCTCTGCCTGAGTGGAACAATCGCGGTGGTTGACCCGAACAACCGGGAAGTGAAACGAGGACAGACCAATCGCACCCGAGTCCCGCTCATCGAACTCAACCTCTCGGGAACAACCCAGTTGCTGCCAGGTGACACAGTTCGCTGGACGGAGGACCGGCGGGTGCGCGCGGAGATCCGACGCCTCGACGAGACTCGCTCCCTCCTGGCCGTGCTGGGTGGTGTCAGAACATTTGACGCGTCGCACCTGGCAATCGGGGGAGTCGTGATGTTCGTCGCGCTCGATCCCTGGGAGGGCAGAGACCCTCTCAGTCCCGACGAAGTTCCGTGGACGCACCGCGAGGCCACCACGTCCGAATTGACCGAAGACAGAGAGGGGGACGTACCCACCGCGGGCGAGGATGGGAGTCCAGATCTTACGACGTTCGAGCTCGGCCAGATCTCGATTGTCGGCGAAGTGAGCCCGGGAGATGAACCGGGAGTCGTGCTGTGAGTGCGGATCGCGATTTCACATCGATCAACTCGGATTACACGAACCGAGTCGTTCGCGATATCGAAGACGCGGACGTTGATGGCGCAGTTCTCGTCGAGGCCCCACCTGGCGCCGGGAAGAGTTCGTTAATCGTCTCCGTTGCTCGCGAGCTGATCTCTCGCGACGACACCTTATGTCTGCCCATCGTTACACAGACAAACGAACAGGCTGACGACCTTGTCATCGCTCTTCTCAAGAGCGATTCCCCAACCGTCGTTGCTCGGCTCCACGCCACGGAGGGACCTTCATCGGTCATGAGAGGGTCTGTCGGACAAGGGCTCGTTCTTGGATCCGACCTCGACACGGTGGATCGCTCACACCCCCGCATCGTTGTCGCAACTGCGCGAAAGTGGGAGTACGTGCGCTCGATGCGTCAAGGACAGCGACGTCAGGGCAGATACGACGTGGCCCTGATTGACGAGGCCTATCAGATGCGTTCCGACGCCCTGCTGGGGATCGCCGGACTGTTCGATCGTCTCCTGTGCGTCGGCGATCCGGGACAACTGGCCCCCTTTTCCGCGGTCGACGACTCTCTGTGGAAGGGCCTCAAGTACTCGCCCTCGCGAACGGCGATGGGAACCCTCAGGGCGTTTCACCCCGATATCGAACCCCACCAGCTCCCCACGTCGTGGCGTCTGCCCGCCAGTGCCGCGGAAATCGTCTCGGCAGCCTTCTATCCCTTCTCGTCCTTCGACGCCGGCACGGCGCCAACCCAACGGAGCCTTCACTTCGGGAAGGTTGGGCGGTCCACTCGCGAGGACGACGTACTCGACCACGCGGCCGAACGAGGATGGGCCCACGTACAGCTGCCCGAGAAGTACACAATCCGTACCGACAGGGAGATTGCCTCACTCCTCGCGCGGCTGGCACAGCGCATTCTGGAGCGAGGTGCCGACGTGTTGGACGAACGCGAAGCTGGGGTTCGTCGCTTGATGCCATCCGACGTCGCGGTCGTCGCAGCGCACAACGATCAGGTCCACTCTGTGCGCTATGAACTCAGCCAGCTTGGCGTTGACCCAGACTTGCACGTGATCTCAACCGCAAACAAGATTCAAGGGCGAGAGTATGAGATCGTTCTTGTGTGGCATCCGCTGGCCGGGCGTCGCGACGCCACCGCGTTCCATCTTGAGGCGGGGCGGATGTGCGTCATGCTCTCTCGGCATCGACAGGCCTGCATCGTGGTAGGACGAGCTGGGGCGTCACGACTCCTCGACGAGTTCCCAGATTCGGAACCCGTCTTTCTCAACGAGCCGGAAAAGTTCCCGGATGGCTGGGAGGCGAACAGAATGGTGCTTCAGTACCTTGACCAGCATCGAGTGACGTGAGCAACCAGAGAGACGCGCAGCGGCCCCTGGAGACAGGGATTCTGAGTTGAGTCAAGATCAGATTGATGGCGCAGAAATTGGAACACTTGGCACGTCCGATTGATCTCTCTGAATCACCCTGGGTCTGTTGGAGACTTTCAGGCTGTGATTTCCATCAGTGCGGTTGCGCTGACACTGGCATCGTAGACGGCCTCGAACTCGACCGGCGGGACGTCGTCGAGGTAGCTGTGCAGGCGCTCGTTGTTGTGCCAGTGGACCCAGCTCAACGTCGCCAGTTCGAGGTCGTCGATCGTGCGCCAGGGACCTCGCGCGGGACCTCGAACCAGCTCGGTCTTGTAGAGGGCGTTGACGGACTCGGCGAGGGCATTGTCAAACGCGTCGCCGACGCTGCCGATCGAGGGACGGGCCCCGATCTCGTCGATTCTCTCGCCGTAGCGGATTGAGGTCATTTGACTGCCGGCGTCGGAGTGAACCACTAGTCCCTCGAGGTTCGTGCCGCGCTGCCATCGGGCCATCTCCAGGGCGTCGAGGACCATCTCGGTGCGCATGTGGGCGGCCACCCGCCAGCCGACGATCATCCGACTGAAGGCGTCGGTGATGAAGCAGACGTAGGCGACACCCTGCCAGGTCGGCACGTAGGTCAGGTCCATGACCCAGAGCTGATTGGGTCCCGTGGCCGTGAAGTCCCGTTCGACGAGGTCCGCCGAGCGCGGCGCGCTGTCATCTCGGCGTGTCGTGCGCACCCGCTTCCTTCGCCGAACTCCCTGCAGGCCCGCGACGTCCATCAGCCGGGCCACCTGGTCGCGACCCACTTCGTGGCCGGAGCGCACCATGGCCTTCCACATCTTGCGCACGCCGTAGACGGAGAAGTTGGCCGCGTGCAGGGCGACGAGAACGACGAGAAGTGCCGCGTCGCGCTGGGCGCGGGCCGAGGGCTGGCGGGACTTCGCGGCGTAGTAGGTGCTGGGGGCCACCTGCAGTGTTTCGCAGATGGGCTCGACCCCGAACTTCGCTTTGTGTCGGTCGATGTAGTCGACCATCACCGATGTGGGCGGTCGAGCTCCGCCGCGAAGAAAGCCGACGCACTCTTGAGTATCGAGTTGGCGCGCTTCAATTCGCGGTTCTCCTGCTCGAGCTCGGCGATGCGGCGCTTCTCCGCGGTCGTGATCCCGCCGATCAGACCGTCGTCGACGTCGGCCTGGCGGACCCAGCTGCGCACGCTCTCGACGCCGTAGCCGAGCTGATTGGCGACCCGCTGGACGGTCCCGTGGCTCGTGCCGAGCTCGTCGCGCAGCGTCCGCACTAGGCGGACGGCCTGCGACTTCTCCTCGGCGCTATAGCGCCGACCCTTCGGCAACTCTCGCTGCTTCGTTGTTCCCATGACCCCATCCTTGTTTCCAAAGTCTGGAGCCTCCAGCCAACCCAGGGTGATTCAGATGGCTTCGTGCGCGTAATGAGCACAATACGCGTCGACGAGCCGTGCGCCTTTCAAGGCGGACGCTCAGCGAAAAGTCCGTGAGTTGAATGTTCGCTTGAGGTTTAAGTCTTGCGCCTTCGTGATGCAATTCTTGAGCGGGTGGAGTCGCGTAATCCCGTCAGGGCAGTAGTCTTCGTGGGTTAACGTGTCCGAAGGGTACGCGTGTCGACGGAATCCTTCCGATTGTGGACGACGCTCGAAAACTGGTCGGCGGTTTCAACCGGTGAGCGCAACAAGTTCGGCGAGCTTCTCACTCGGCATCATATAGTCGAGCGTCTTGCGCGGTCGTCCATTGAGGCTCCGCTGGATCCGAACAAGATCGTCGCGCGTGAGTCTGGACAGGTCAGTTCCCTTGGGCATGTATTGACGCAGCAACCCATTGGTGTTCTCATTCGATCCGCGTTGCCAGGGTGCGTGTGGGTCGCAGAAGTACACCGGGATGCCCGTCGCCACGGTGAACTGCGCGTGTCGCGCCATCTCCTTGCCCTGGTCCCACGTGACGCTCCGGGCGAGTTCTCGAGGCAGCGTGGTGATCGCATGTCGCATGGCCTCTTCGACGGCCTGCGCACCGTGGTCATCGGGTAGGTGAAGCAGGAGGACGAATCTCGTGGAGCGTTCGACGAGTGTCCCGACCGCACTCCGGCCACCGGCCCCGATGATGAGATCCCCCTCCCAGTGGCCGGGAACCGCGCGGTCCGCGACCTCGGCGGGACGCTCGGAGATCATCACCATGTTCGGGATCTTTCCGCGACGCTCTCGTCGACCCTGGGGGCGACGTGTGGCCCGGCCCGAGCGCAAGCAGCGAGCCAGCTCTCGGCGCAACTCTCCGCGCCCTTGCACGTAGAGCGCCTGGTAGATCGCCTCGTGACTGATCGTCATCGTGGGGTCGGCGGGGAACTCACGGCGAAGGCGCCGCGATATCTCATCGGGAGACCAGAACTCTTCGAGCCATGTCGTCACCTTCTCACAGAGCACGGGATTGTCGAGCTTCGCCGCCTTCGGCCGGCGAGTGCACGCGCGGGCACGTCGATGAGCGGACCAGATCCCGTAGTGGAGGCGTCCGCCGTTAGCCGCGACCTCACGGGAGATGGTTGAGGCCGCGCGATCCAGTCGGCGCGCGATCGTCCGCAGCGACTCGCCACGACTGAGGCCCAGTCGGATCTCCTCACGCTCAACAAGCGTGAGCCGTCCCGACCTCGGCGTCCATTCGTCCGGCTGATCGTCGTCGCGGCGGCGGCGAACTACAGCGTGCACACCACCCACGCTGAGACCAACCTCGCGGGCAATGTCGCGCAGGCTCGTGCCCGCGTCATGAAGCCGGCGCACGGTCTGGCGTTGTTCCTTGGTGAGATGGGCGGTCACGCGGTCCTCCTTGGTTCATCAGCAACGCAATGCTGACTCACCGAGTGTTGCGCTGACCCCTTGAATCCGCCGTCACTTGTGACGCTCGAAAAGTGAACAGTTCCAAACACCCTAACTCTCGTTCTCCGCGGTGAGGGTCACGCTCGGCAAGCTGTCGACGCCGTGTCCCCGGAGCCGGTAACTGGCGCCCTTCAAGGTGAGCACGTCGGCGTGGTGGACGATGCGGTCGATCATCGCGGCCGCGACCACCTGATCCCCGAACACGCCGCCCCAGCCCGAGAAGGGCAGGTTGCTCGTGAGCACGATCGAGGCGTGCTCGTAGCGCGAGGAGACGAGTTGAAAGAACAAGTTGGCGGCCTCTTGCTCAAAGGGCAGGTAGCCGACCTCATCGACGACGAGCAGGGGGTAGCGGCGAAGCCGTGCGAGCTCGGGGCCGAGCCGCCCGCGCTGGTGGGCTTCGCCCAGCCGGTTCACCCACTCGCTCGCCGAGGCGAACAGGACCCGGTGTCCTCGTCGCGCGGCCGCGATGGCGAGGCCGATCGCGAGGTGGGTCTTGCCCGTGCCGGGTGGGCCGAGCAGGACGACGTTGCGCGCCTCGTGCAGGTAGGACCCCGACGCGAGCGCGGCGACGGGACCTCGCACCCCGGGCTGGACGTCGAAGTCGAAGTCCTCGAGGCTCTTGCGCGTCGGCAGTCCCGCGCCGCGGATGCGCAGTTCGGCTCCCGAGGCCTGGCGCGCACTCACCTCGCGCTCTAAGACCGCCGCCAGGTAGTCCTCGAAGGACCAGTGGGCGTCACGGGCCTGGGTGGCCAGACGCGCCGCCGCCTCAGCGACGCGCGGGGCCTTGAGGGCCGCCGCCAGGTAGGAGATCTCCTTGGTGGAGTCGCTCGGGCTCATCACGCCTCCTCGACGAGCCCGAAGGCCCGGTCGTAGTCGGCGAGGTCGCGCGTGAGGTCCTCAGCCTGGTGCGTCCGAGGGCGTTGGAAGGCCTGGCGCAGCAACGCCGCGCGCTGCACGTGGGCCGAGTCGCTCAGCGTCAGGTGTCGCGCCCAGCGGCGAGCGTGCTCGGCGACGAGGCGTCCCTCGAGACGCACCCGCACGCGCTCTAAGTCACCCGAGACGTCCACGAGGCGACCGATGGCTCGCGGATCGACCGAGTAGTCGTTGGTGTCGAGGCGCACGTAGTAGTCCCGGCCCAGGCGCACGCGCTGGTGCCAGCCCAGGTGCAGCGGTTGTGGGGGCAGGGGACGCATGGCCGCGAGGTCGGCGTCGAGTCGACTGCTCGGCGCCACCCGGATGGTTCTCACCACGCGGGTGTTCACGCGGGCGAGCCACGCGGTGAACTGCGCGTTGAAGTCAGCCGGTGAGCTGAAGTGGCGTCCGGGCATGAAGGAGGTCTCAAAGAAGCCGTTGCGCCGTTCGACGATCCCCTTGGACTCAGGGTCCCTCGCGGGGAGCATCACCAGCGTGGTGGCGAGGGTGCCCATGAAGGCGTCGACCCCCTCGGCGTGGCGTTTTCCGCGCCCGATGCCGCCCTCGTTGTCCCAGAGCAGCCGGCGCGGCACCCGGCCGAGCTCGTTCACGAGCTCCCAGGTGCCGAGCAACAGGTCCTCGGTCGTTCGCGTGGGGATCATGCGCGCGAGCATGTGGCGCGAGTGGGCGAGGGTGATCACGAGAACGGGCAGAAGTCGCGACGATCCGTCCTCGAGGGGGATCTTCCTCGGCGGGAACCACAGATCACACTGGGCCGCGTCACCGGGGTCCCAGGTGAGCCGATCGGCCGGGTCGATCTTGCGATAGTCGGGTCGCAGGCGCGCCACGTTCTCACGGAACCACGTCATCGAACCCGTCCATTCGACCCGTTCAGCGAGCACGCTGGCGGGCATGTCGGGGAACTCCTCGAGCAGGGCCCTCACGCGAGGCTCGAAGGTGACAAACGACGTCGCCGTCGGGGTTCGTTCATAGCTCGGTGGGTCACTCGAGCGCACCGCCTTGAGCACGGTCGTTCGAGAGATGCCCAGCCTCTGCGCGATGCGAGCGTGGGGGATGCCCTCAGCCGCCAGTCGTCGAATGAGTGCCCAGTCTTCCAAAGTGATCACCCTCCATTTTCAGGTGTTCACTTTTCACCGTCGGAAGTGACCGGCGGTTTCAACCGGTGAGCGCAACAAGTTCGGCGAGCTTCTCACTCGGCATCATATAGTCGAGCGTCTTGCGCGGTCGTCCATTGAGGCTCCGCTGGATCCGAACAAGATCGTCGCGCGTGAGTCTGGACAGGTCAGTTCCCTTGGGCATGTATTGACGCAGCAACCCATTGGTGTTCTCATTCGATCCGCGTTGCCAGGGTGCGTGTGGGTCGCAGAAGTACACCGGGATGCCCGTCGCCACGGTGAACTGCGCGTGTCGCGCCATCTCCTTGCCCTGGTCCCACGTGACGCTCCGGGCGAGTTCTCGAGGCAGCGTGGTGATCGCATGTCGCATGGCCTCTTCGACGGCCTGCGCACCGTGGTCATCGGGTAGGTGAAGCAGGAGGACGAATCTCGTGGAGCGTTCGACGAGTGTCCCGACCGCACTCCGGCCACCGGCCCCGATGATGAGATCCCCCTCCCAGTGGCCGGGAACCGCGCGGTCCGCGACCTCGGCGGGACGCTCGGAGATCATCACCATGTTCGGGATCTTTCCGCGACGCTCTCGTCGACCCTGGGGGCGACGTGTGGCCCGGCCCGAGCGCAAGCAGCGAGCCAGCTCTCGGCGCAACTCTCCGCGCCCTTGCACGTAGAGCGCCTGGTAGATCGCCTCGTGACTGATCGTCATCGTGGGGTCGGCGGGGAACTCACGGCGAAGGCGCCGCGATATCTCATCGGGAGACCAGAACTCTTCGAGCCATGTCGTCACCTTCTCACAGAGCACGGGATTGTCGAGCTTCGCCGCCTTCGGCCGGCGAGTGCACGCGCGGGCACGTCGATGAGCGGACCAGATCCCGTAGTGGAGGCGTCCGCCGTTAGCCGCGACCTCACGGGAGATGGTTGAGGCCGCGCGATCCAGTCGGCGCGCGATCGTCCGCAGCGACTCGCCACGACTGAGGCCCAGTCGGATCTCCTCACGCTCAACAAGCGTGAGCCGTCCCGACCTCGGCGTCCATTCGTCCGGCTGATCGTCGTCGCGGCGGCGGCGAACTACAGCGTGCACACCACCCACGCTGAGACCAACCTCGCGGGCAATGTCGCGCAGGCTCGTGCCCGCGTCATGAAGCCGGCGCACGGTCTGGCGTTGTTCCTTGGTGAGATGGGCGGTCACGCGGTCCTCCTTGGTTCATCAGCAACGCAATGCTGACTCACCGAGTGTTGCGCTGACCCCTTGAATCCGCCACCAGTTTTCGAGCGTTGCCGACACCGATAACCATTCGGTAGCATTGGGGTGACGGCCACGGTGGAACGTTGCTTGGCGGTGCGGAGGAAGTTCCGTCTCATGCATCTCTTAGAGATACTGCCCGGTCAGCACCTCTCGGTCGTTTTGAAGCAGAGATGCATCACTGATCTGCCGGTAGATCTCGGCCAGGGTCATCGGGCGCTTGGCCGGTCCACGTTCGCCGAGGCGACCGTTCGCCTCAGGAACGGGGAATGGTTCGAATCCGATCGTGGAGAGGCAGCGTCCCGGTCGAAGGAGAGCGGGGTCCAGAGAACTCGGATGGGCGTTGGTTGAGAGCAGGACCATGACGTCGCTCGTGGCGCCGAGCAATCCATCGGTGGCGTTGAGCAGCCGGCTGAGGCCGCTACCTCGCACAGCACCCCTTTGCACCACCTCATCAGCGTCTTCGAGCACCAGAAGGCGGGTCGTTTCAGTCACCACGTGATCCAGGGTCTTTAAGAGGTAGGAGGGCGACTCAAGAAGGTTCTCGGGGTCGAGGATGAGGGCGGCGTGGGCCCATGTCTTCCACGTCGTCAAGAGAGCGCGGATGGCCCACGTCTTGCCGGTCCCTGGCGGACCGTGGAACAAGATGATCCTTCCGTCCGGGGAAGGGCGCGTACGTGTGAAACGAGTTAGCGCCTCGAGTCCCGCCCGGGTAGGTGCCGGGTAGTTCTGCTCGATACTGGCCCAGGCGACGTCCTCGAAGTCACGTGTCAAAGGGTGGTCTTCTCCCGTCCAGAGTTGGAAGGACACCGTGTGCTTGGCGACCTCGCGGGAAGCCAGGCCACGATTGAATCGATCTTTCAGCTCGTGTCCTCGGGAGAGTGAGTCAGTGCCGAACTCCACGACGATGGTGCTCTCCATCATTGCGATCACGGCCCACCAGTCTTCGCCTTTGGCCAATACGTCGAGACGGTTTCGCGTCTCCACGGCGCGGATGATCTCGAAAGGCGGAAGGTGGAAAGAAATGGAGTCGATGCTGTGGCGGCTCTGGTGCTCGCAGGCGAAGTAGTCCCGTACGCAGTAGGTGAAGTCGCCACGGTAGAACGCGGCGAGGAAGCCCTCGTCGGTGATGAACGTCGTCCGATTGTGGTCCTCGGTCGACCGCGCTTCGATGGGAATCGATCCGGACACGGGCGAGGGGCTGGCGGAAGCGGCGAACAGGATATCGAGGTCGGACATAACTAACGAGTGTGTCGGGCGAGTGTGACAAGAAAAGTAGAAGTGGCGGTGCGCAAGCTGAGTAACTATCTTCCCTAGTGGCGCGCCTTACGGGCGGGGGTGCGACGCACCGACGCTGGTCTCTGGATCATCGCTTACGGTATAGAGGTGCCCAGCAATGGTTCGGGAATCCTCAGCGCTCAGTGCACAATAGGGCCGTCCATCCGAGTCCAGCCGCCGCTCCACTGACTGACGAAACCCCGATCTCCTTCTCCGATTGTCACGATGCAGGGACCCCGTGAGGCCCCGTGAGCCACGATGACCTGACCGTCGGGACCGCCGAGGCGCGTCCAGATCGTCCAGTGCTGGGCGTGGCCCGGCGATTGGTACGTGCCCGGGGAGATGTCGACGCCCACTTCGTAGGCACCGTCGCCGAAGGAACCGTAACCAGGGTGTTGAAGTGGAGTTCTCAGGACAACCCCAGCACCTCCACTTTCTTGGGGGGTCCATCGTCGTGCCCGGCACGTTGGGCATCTCGAGCGGTACTGGCGAGTCGCGCGGCGCTCCATGATCCAACCGAGCAGGAAAACCACTAGGAAGAAAGAAATAAAGTCCATAGTTCGCTCACCTAACAGAGGTAACTGGTTTGCGCCTCGTGCCCTCGGCGAGTAACGATTTGCAGTCCACACGTTGGAGTAAAGGCCGTGGGTGTGACACGTCGTTCAGGAGTGCTACATAGTCGACTGACCTTGACCCCGTTTGCGGGACCACTCGTATGACAAATTGGCCGTGATCTACCAGGAGGTAGACATGCCACGGCACCACCCCGCCGCCCTGCGGCGCGAGGCCTGCGAGCGGATGCTCGCCGGCG
>JAEHJW020008238.1_pt1 | contig 15675 bp, 19 predicted proteins | sample 9271431 | NCBI WGS metagenome assembly JAEHJW02
ATATGCATTAAGTGTTCTAGTTACACTATGTCCAGCAGGAGAAGCAAACCAAGTAGAACTTGTTAAGGTTTCATTTCTACGAAGATAACAAGTAGCAGCATTTCTTAATAGCATTCCATTAGTAGTAATATCTGTATTAGCAGCAGTAGTAGTAACTGGAACAGACTCTGCTATATATGCTGCTGTAGCATTAGTATTAGTTATTAATGGAGCATCAAAAGATACAAATGTATCTCTGTTGACTGTTACCTCAGCACTATATACTCCACTAGAGGCTGGTGTTCCAGCACTGTCTGTCACATATACATTAACATATAATTTTCCATCGGCAGATGTTGCGGGGGCAGCCCATGTAGAATCAGGAAGTATTGTGGTTCCAGATGGAATTGTATAGTTTGTGCCTGAATTAATATGTAAGGTATAAGGAGAAGTTCCACCAGTAATAGTAAAATTACCAACCACCAATGCTAGTGAAGTATTATAATTAGTAGATAAAGCAGATTGTCCAGTTATTCTAACAGCAGTAACTGGCATGCTCATATTAACAGTATTACTATTATTAAATCCATCATTAACTGTAATAGGCACTGTTAGGGTGCCTTCATATGCAGCAGTAGGAGTTATAATTGGGGCAGTAGATGTTCCAGATACAGTATAGTTAGCTCCTGCTCCAGCAGTAATAGTAAATCCAGTAGGCCAGTTATTGTACACATCAGTTACAAATATATCAGAGGGGAGGATAGTATATGACCCATTAACTGCTATTCCAGGAGATTTAGTTCCATAGATATTTGGTGCAGTTTTATTAACTACAGTTAAGTCTGGTAACTGTAGTGTAGCACTCTGTAGTGTAGTAGTTCCTTGTTTTAAGGAAACAAATATAAATATACTAGAATATGTTCCAGGAGTTGTTGGTATACCAGATAACTCTCCAGTACCAGTATTAATAGTTATTCCAGGAGGTAAATTACCAGTAGATGAAAATACTAGATATCTATTTGAATCTGGAGTAGTAGATGGTACATAACTAAATGGAACTCCTGTATGCAAGGTAGTAGAAGAAGGGTCTCCAAAAATAGTAAGTTCTACTTCACTTGGAATAGGTGCCTCTGTACCTGTTCTTGTATTAAATAATCTCGATAGAAATTTATTCATCCAGTCAATTATCCATTTATATAAGAAGTTCGCGCGAACCGCCTCTCAGCGGTTTGTTCGGTGTTTAATATTATGCTGGGCATTCGGCTATCGTCATCGAAATAGTTTTCGAGTCGCATAAGGCCCGATATTCTGATTAACAGCGCTGTGCGCTGTCGCTTCGCCTATTCCTTGATAGTGAAGCCCAATACCGGATGCGCCCGCCCTGAATAACGCAGATGACTGGCTCAGATTGAAATCGCAATGCTCAAGGCCAAGGTTGCTCGTCGCGACGAAAGCCGGGTCAACAAAGCCGCTGTTTACTGTAGTTGCTGTGCTTGCCGGACTATCATTTGGCCCTGTAGTTGTCCAGTTCGCGGTGCTGACATATCCTAGCTTCATTGTCGCATCGCGCAGACTTGGATACCACCGGTTGTAATCCTCGTTGAGGACGGCGGCGGCGGATTTCTTGTCGATGGCACCAGATTCATTGTACATCGACCAACAGTTATATATATTCAGGATTGCAGCCGAAGTAAGGCCATAGTTAGGTGCCGCACCAGAAGTTCCCTGAATCGCAAAAAGGTGCGACCCATAATCGCCGCTGTTGTAGACGTTGATAACGCAGTCGCCTGATTGCGCGATAAACCTATGCCCGGAAAAGTAACTTACGCAGTGATCAAGCGTAAATGGACCGCCAGTATTTCCTTCAAAGCCATGGTTTTCGGCGTAGCGGAACTTAACACGAGAAAAATTCCATGACGTTCCTCTTGCGCGAACAGTAGCGCCATTCGTGCCAGAGACAACCATTCCAAAACTTAGCGTTCCATCTTGAACGCGATGGTATCCCCAATTGGTATCAACCACTGCCGCCACCTGCCCGATCTGCACAGCCATCCCAACCGTAGCGGGATTTCCAGAATTTGATCGTACGTAGACTGTATTAAAACCAAGCGTGTCGGCGTTTCCGAAGCCAAGATATCCATCCGCTAACGAACTGACTGTGCCAATCTTGAAAGTGGTATCCGAGGCTGAGGCTGTTTGATAAATGCCGTTCACTACGGCGACAGTGACGGCATTTAGTGATGGGTTAGAGCCATCTGCCCTCGTCAGGTAGTATTCGTTTGTTCCGGCTGCACTCAACGTCCACTTGTAAGCGGACGTCATAACATCAAGACCAGCAGATACTTCACAACCGTTCAAGTCCCAAATGATCTTGGATGTCGCGCTTCCGTTCTTACTGAAGTTCAATGCCTGCGCTGAGGTCGAGCTAACGATTGATATTCTTACTCGCCCTCCTGCCGCTTGCGTAGTGACTTTATTGGTCGAGTGCAGCGTCAGAGTATAGGGGCCAACGCCCGTAACGCCTGCCGATGTGTACTGACCACTATTTACCCCGGCCTCGTCTACGACGCGCAGGATCGTGCCCGCCGTAAACCCTGTCATCGCGTTCGCCTGTGAAACTATCGTGGCCGGAGCGCCAGACGCAAACGATATATCCGATGCTACCACCATACCGGTGCCAGTCAGCAGACACTCACGGTACGGCCCAGACCCTGCAACAAACTGAATGGTATCGCCCGCCGACACCGCCGCGATTCCGGCCATAACATCGTAGAGTGAATGCCAAGCGTTAGCGTCAGAGGTTCCGTTATTTGATCCGGTAGTGAGTCGATTATCAACCTTGAACGTAGCCATCTATCGACCTATTGGCGTCAGAACTGTTGCGGCGGCAGTGACGATAGTTATACCGGTGTTGAATACTGCGTTAATCTGGTGGAAATGCGGAAGCAACAAACCGGCAGACGGTGTTATTGTGAACTTAGGAGTGCCAGTCGCGGTCAGCGCATCGTAAATAGTGATTGCGCCGAGTGTTCCTCCGTTGATGGACAATCCGTGCAAGAATCCAGCGGCGGCTTTTGATGTGGTTGTGGTTGCCGTGCTTATCTCGGAGAAAGAAGTGAAGCGTTCTTCAACCTTGTTTACACCATTAACAGTATCTTCGCCAGCATGAAGCGTTTGATCGGCGACAAGTGCCGCGCCGCTCGTGTACTGCTGCACAAGACTGAACGTATTCAGCGTCGCGTTGTACTCGTAAATATAACCTGCCGTATAACCACCACCAGTATTTGTGGCAATAACAGTGTACCCGTGAGTTGGATGTGGTGAGTTTGCTACTAATGCAGCAATAGCTGTGTATGTTAATGGGGCAGGTGGAGGTGTAGTAACGAATTGTGCGTTTCCTATAGCCTTTATTTCAGTAGGTTGTCCTGTGGTATAATCTATAAGTTCAACACTCATTTACTTTCCTCTGATGTAATTACTTCATAGTTATGTTTGGTTATTTTTTCAAAATTATCAATCCAAGACAGGGATTGTACATTACCTTTCCTGACAAAGAATTCATCAGAGGTTTTAAGATCAGTTGCTGTTCTTTTTGCTAAATCTAATGCATCTGATACATCCTGTCTAATATGCTTCCATCCCGGATGTAGGAACAAGTCTAGTAGACTTTCGTAATATTCTCTATCTTGTTCTGTCATTGTGCTGTAGCCTGACTAGCTTGCATCTGTGCTAGTTGTTGCTCATGGTCTTGCTGCTGTTGCTGCATACTTTGTTCATGTCCCTGCTGTTGCTGTTGCATGGCTTGGTCATGGGACTGTTGCTGTTGGGCTAAAGCGGCATCTGATTGCATAGTAATAGCATCAATACTCTGAGACTTATCCTCAAGACTTACCTTAGCTAATGCAGCCTCACCTAGGCATCTATCCATATAAGCTATTGCATCTAACTCCTCAATCTCTTTTTGGAGCTTAGTCAGTGCCAACTGCTGCTGTTGCTGTTGGCCTTGGTTGGGCTGCATCATCTGGTCGATAGCCTTAAGCATATCTTCCTTATCTGACATAGAAGAGTTGTTATAGATACTCTTAAGGAGGATATAATAGGGTGGAGACTCAGGCGGTACAACAGACAGAAGTCCTGTCAATTGTTGCTGCTCGAATTCCCTTGCCATAATTCCCATGGTGGAGTGGGGTCTAAACTTATAATCATTGATTGGATACCTCTGAGGATTATATTGCATATAACGCCAGAGTGTCTTAGTGATAAGATGGACAAGGTAGTTCCTCTCTATGTTCTGCATAGTACGCTTACTCCGCTTAATAGAGGCAGATTGCATCATACTCATGCCTGAGGCAGTAGCATTCCTAGGAGACACCCCAACAGGGCTAGCAGAATCCATAGCACCTGTAGCCATTTGGATCATTCTCTCAAATTCACCAGCCTCTTTAAAGGTAACAGTAGATAGTTGTCCGAAGTTAAACGGCATTAAGACCTCAGACGGAGGCCCATTGGTAAGGATCATCTTACCTGCCTTAACCTCTAACTTCATACCCCTTGGTATACGTCCTGCGTCAGCGGCAAGCATAGGGTGTGTAGTAAGAGCTAGGGCGTCAATTCTAGCACGGAGTTCTGCATCCAATGCCTTTTGCGGTGAATACCCCTTTTCCATAACTCCCCTACCCCAGAATCTATTTGGTACGGTATCATGTTGATAAGCTATGATTGGTCTATCCCCCATTAGATATGGGTTAGCAATACCCCGCAATAACACTGAATCATTAGCTATGGTAACAATAGCCTCTACCATATCTTCATATTCATCCTCAGAGTCATAGGCATCTCCCTCTTCTTCTCTAAGATAGCAAGCAGGTACTAGGCCATAATATTCTACTACTCTTACATTGTTCGTTGAATCCTTTTCTCTTACTTCTCCCTTTGAGGCCACATCTTCTGTGGACTCCATTGAGCCAATATCAAAGTCATTATAAGTCCCATCCTGTTGTTTTCTAACAATATCATGAAGAGGCTTAATAGTAATAGTAGCACAACCGAGAGCTTCTGCTACTGTCCTAGCCTTAGGCTCAATAACAAATTGCTCTGGGTGGATTGCTTCTAATTTAACTAAGACTTTATCAATAGACTCATGTCCTATCTGCATAAGATCAGGATTACCCTCCACTGGCCTAGATGCTGGCTTCTTCTGTTCTATTTGGTCTACCCAGACCTTACTAATACCAGTACCATAGATAGCGCCATTAAGAAATGTTTCTACTACAGCCTGAGGGATATTAGCAGTATCAAAGTCTTCTAGGAGATAGTCTCTGACTTTGAGGAAATCATCTTTCTGTTGATCCGCAATATCGTCCTCAATATCAATCCATTTACCCCGCCCAAACGCTGCCTCTTCCAGTTCAGACACAGTTGAGTCAACAGCCTGTTGCGACGCTGGAGCAATAAGTCTTGATCTTTCTGAGTCACGAGTCTTGTCTTCTTCTGTCCATATACCACGCCATAGACGATAGTATTCGTCCCATCTGGCCTTAAAATTAGAATCTCTATAATCTTCCCAATCACTTACTCTCTGCATAACCCAAGAAACTAGGGCAGACTGATTGGAGGTCATTGTCTTATTATCGTCTTCTTCAGTCTTCAAATTAATATCCTGCTTGGACATCTAATGGCTCCCATTCCTCAACATCTAGGAAGGAGGCATAACTGGTGGTAGCTATCTGATCTATGTAAGCTAGAGAATCCAACATATCATCATGGGACATTGGATTAGGGAAATCTAGGTACTGTTCAATAAACTTCTTGTTCCACTCACCCTTATTAAGAGTGATACGACCGTGCTCAAATCGGCCCTGTAAGGCCCAGAGAATGCGCTCAGACTTCTTTCTACCACCATGCTTAACCTCTACATAGTGGGGGAAGATTCCTAGCCTACGGCTCTGGTCTTCAAGGTAGGGCATGATAGCGTTCTTAAGGGAACCTTGCTCAATGCCTACTGCTGTTGCATGGCAGCCCTTAGCTGCCTTGAGAATCTGTAGAGATGCCTCTCTTACGTCCCATCTTCCTGTCTTAATTTCTTTTACCCACCAACCTGAAGACGATACCTTGACCACTGAGATAGCCATTTCGTCAAGTCGCTTGATCCTAGACTTAACTTCTGACTGAGCAGCTTCATAACCTGCTGGATCAACAGAGACATAGAAGAAACCGTCATCCATAGGCTCTGGTCCGTATTCAATCCAGTCCTCTTTGAGGAGTTTTCCTCCAAATGAGGAAAAAGAAGCCTCAAATTCCTGTCTGAAGGCGTCGGAACTAAGGGTATTCTTGGCATATTCAATTTCTTCTGGAGAAATAGTGGTGTTCTCCCTCGATGTGAAGGAGAATGCGTCCCACTCTTCATCATTTGCCATTGCATCTACGAATAAATCGTAGAAATGGTTCTTCCCATCTGGGGTTCCTATGAACATAGCCTTACCTCTAACGTCAGATAAGGTAGGTCTAATGATAAGTTCCCAGACCTCCGGCTTCATGAACGCATATTCGTCCATTACTACGAAAGAGAGACCAACACCACGCAAGGTATCTGGCCTGTCGGAACCCTTTATTGAGATTCTACGGCCATTAACTAAGGTTAAGGTGGCTGTATTCTCATGAGTAGTAGAGATTACATCCCTACCTAACTCCTTTAGTAGGTTCCACATGATCCTCTTACCCTGTTCAAAGGTAGGAGCTACATAGTAGACCTCTTTATTAGAGAGATTATACCCATACTCATTCTCATTCATCAGTCCTTCAATCAATAATTTGATGGCTGAGAGGTAGGATTTACCGAACCTACGTCCTGCTGCTACGATTATAAACCTCTTCATAGACTTGAAGATTTGCATCTGTGCAGCATGGAGTTTAAAGTTAAGTTCGGCCATTAATAATTACTTAGTGCCTTTACCTTTATTGTGACTCTTAATAGGACTAAAGACCTTACCAGTCTTCATAAGGGCAGGGTCCTTACCCTTAAATTCATTGGGACCAGCATCACCTGTCGGTGCTTGTTTCGAGTTCTTCATATTCCGCTTCCTCTATTTCATCTTCCTCCTGTTGGAGGGATTTAACTTCGTGGGTAACTAGATTCTCTACCACGATCTTAATACCAAAATCCTTACCATCTTTACCAGTAACTTCAATAGCTTTCTTGGCAGGCATAAGCCTATCCATAAGAATCTTGAGACATACAGTATCGCCCTCAAGGGCCATACTGATAACTTTCCTAAGCACCTTAGGTGCATCCCTAAGGATAATTAGGGAGAGAGCAGAATCTACTCTCTCCTGAAGAATAGTCTTTCTATTCTTAGTACCCTTGGGCTTACCCAAGGGATTACCACTAGTTCCCTTTGGGAACAAATGAGGTAAAGATTTACGCTTATCAGCGTACTGAACAGTATCCTCAGTCTCTAGGACTGAGGCTATATCTTGTTCTGAAGAATTAATCATATAAATTAATTTAACTTCTTGTTTTATATGTAATACATGGATGTATTACTAGTAGCAACAGGATGTTGCATGTTACTCTTATCGTTCCTGCGGTGTAGCAGGAACTTACTTAACTATTATAGGGGCCTCTAAGGGCCCCTTATTATTATACTTATCTGGAAACCCTTAGGGGGTTTCCTATTAGCTAATTAGCTAATGATACTTCCATGTATCCTATGTCGTACATCCATGTACTAATATTGAATAAGCATTAGACAACAAAAAAGACTAAAAGTTCAATTTATTTTACTCTAATTTGGAATTATTTACAGGGATGTACTAAATTATTCGCAAACAACGCTCATAATTTAGATAAGCTATTGATTCTATTAGACTTATAGATATATCTATATAACCCATTGATTTCTGTAAATATATTAAATATTGTACTGGTCTACATTAAAAATGATGGTGGTTATCATTTCTTATCTCCTCCTCATTTTCAAATCCTACCCTGATCTGAGTGTGTGCCCACAACCGGGCTATGTCAAAAAATTCTAGGGGGTGGGGGTATCAAAGATTTTTATAATGAAAGGTAACATAATGAAATGGGGAATGGATAAGATGATGTGACATACCATATCAAGACCATGATGCTTGTTTACCTGGTGCGTTAGACTTAATCTAAATGGTAGGCTACACAATAGGATAAGATAATACTGTATATATCCACACAACTATCCACAATGGGATATAGCATGGTGTAATGTGACTACTACACTTACTAATGTAATAATTGCTAGGGGACTAGGACATGACAAGCTATAACTTTAGACTTGTAGCAAGCATGGGGCATGATGGTCGCATGGTTAAAACTTATTACAATCATGGGCTTAATGAGTACATAGTGCGGTTGTTTATCAATGGCGTACACTACAGTCCAGCGGATTACTACACCGAAGATAAGCTGGACGCGCTGGACACGGCTAAGGAAATACTCAGGAGAAATTGCAATGGATAACATCAAGATAGAATTAGTGGCCTTTGTGGCTACAATGATCGTGTTAGTCATAGCTGCAATAGTAGGATAATGATGCAATGGATACCCTAATTAAGCTAGAATCTTGGCGCTTGACAATGGTCAGGCTGGGGTATCTAATGCACCATGAAACAGGTTTTAACACGCCTAGCTGTGCCAGCGTGAGCCAATGGCCAGCAAACCCCAACAGGAGTAAATACAATGGCTACACAGAAAGACACAAGCAAGCAAGGTGAAGTAATCCCGAAAGATCAGGTGGGCTTTAGCCTGACAGAGCAATTTACCGTATATGGGCTGGACGGCAAGAAGGCTGGCACCATGACGGTTGCGGAGTTGATTACCGAAGTAACTACAGTCCAGTCGGCGGCGCAAGGGCTTGCACAACATCTGCACAGCATGGCGCTCGGATGTAAAAACCTGCCGGCCCTTAAGCGTACCCTCCAGACCATCGAAACTAGCCAAGGGTGGCACAGTGGACGTGGCAAGCCAACAACCGATAGCGGCACCATTGCGGCTCCGTCGCTTTACACTGATTACAAGTCGAAGCTACTCCGCGCTGCTGAGAAGGGTGTACTGTGGGAGTCTAAAACACTCAATGAGGCGCGCACCAAGCTTGCGAAACTGGAGCACAAGGCCAAGGTGCAGGAAAACCTGAAAACACAAGCCGCTCACAGGGCCAAGGTCGAAGAACAGGCGAAGCTTGTAGTTAAAATTGCAGAGCATCCAGAAGAGGCTAGGGGCGATCTTACGGAAAAGTTTGAGGCCGTTATTCAAACCATCCGCAAGCAATTTGCCCTTGCTTCACTTGGCATTCAGACGGGGATGGTGCGGGACTTCGCCAAGCTCGCGGCACAGTTCAAGCACGCTCAGGAGTTAGAAGACGCGGCACGTAACACGGAGGCCAATCAGGCTGCGCAGGAGGCCAGTAGAGCCGCGAACGCGGCATAACCCTAGCTACCCCATAGGGTAGCAATTGAGGGACTAAGGGAGGGCTAGCAATAGCCCTCCTTTTTTATTGTCTATAGTCCTAGCGCATGGATGCGCGATTCCCTAGCGTGTCTCAGGGATGGACATACAACAGCCTACAGGTAGCTAGTAGCGTACCTCCTAAAGGTACGCAAACAGAATGCCGATAGTATTATGCTTATCACTACATGCACCCTTAAGGGGTGCTAATACTTGCTTGCTGTAAAGCAATGCAAGCTAATGCTAATGTTTTAAGCATTAGACAAAAGTACTAGGAAATAGTTCAATTATTATATGATAATATACCATAATATAGTCGTGACTATAATTAGAGTAATCCTAGGGGATTATATAAGGAACGCGCGCGCGCGAGCATTGGTTGTGTTGGCATTCTCCGGTGTCTGTGCGGTAGCCCACATAGGGCTTGCAACCGGAGCCCTCGCATGGTATAAAGCCCGGTGACCAGTGATAAGGCCAGTGTATGAGGGTATATATTATAGTCGCCGACTATGATTAACCCTTGTTATCCTAGTTTGCAACCTACAATTAAGGGGGTGTATATGAATAAGTAGATTATTGTATTATATAGTGTGACTCCGTAACAACGCATATAAATATTAATCAACTATGTGGAGAGCTATATGATTACCGATTACCAAACAAGTAGTAGACGGCTGTGGATTAAGCTACAGCAAAGGAATAAGAAGTCCTTATTTAAAGACTTAAACATGGCAGTTATTATTGCAATCTCCTCCATTATGTTAGGTATCTCTTTTGTTGGAGGTATCCTACATGTCAAATAGACTTATCTCAAATGCTTATGAGTGCCAAGCGACTACTCGTAAGCCAAAAGGCTCCCGTAAATCAATTATGGGTAAACCGGGATGGCGTCCCGGATTAACTATGGCTGCATTAAAAGCGAGGGCAAATTCATGATACCTAAACACGAAGCTTTCTTTAATACTAAAGTGCCCCAGCCGTCAGGTGGCTGTATTGACCATATGTTTGCTACCTCTTGGGGGTTCCGTAGGGCTAATAGGCAAACTATGCGGCGATCTAATAGCAAGCCTACAGCCTATATGGAAGATAAAGAGTTATTCCATGAGGCACAGGCTATGCCTTCCTATATGCAGTCCTTTAATGATTGAGGTGGTATGACAAAGAAAGTAGCATCTTCATTTTATAATGCTAACTCATTGCTTCGCAATGCAAGGATTGTTACTAAGGAAGGTAATGTAGTATTCTCTGTGGCTAGTAAGGAAGCCCTGTTAAAGAAAGCTGTAAGTAGTAAGAAATAACCACATATGGCCGGGAGAAATTCCGGCCTTTCTTTTTGTCTAAATTAAGGAGATATTATGAAATCACTTCTAGATAGAGTAAAAGAGTTGCTACAAGAGGGTGGTGGTACTTTTAAAGCTAAGTTGAAAGATGGGGTAGTGGTGGTTGTTTATTCTTGCTACGGTCCCCCAGGGAAAGAAATAGCATTGTACCATGATTATAATGGTATGATTACACATCATGATGTATATGGTAAAAAGCTCTGGTGTGAGGATTTGATATTACCTAAGAGAGTGGCAAAATATTATTTGAATGTGTATGGTAAATCTCCTGTGCGCATATACTCTTCAAGGGAAACTGCTATTAAAAACGCAGGAGCATCCGCTCTTGTAATTGCATATGAAGTTACTATTGAACTACCAGAATAAAGGAGTCTATGTTAACGTTAGGTGCTGATGTTGAACTAATTGTAGTAAAGAATAAAGAACCAGTATCCGCAATACCATACTTAGATGGAACTAAGTACAATCCAGAACCAGTATTGAAGGGAGCACTACAGCATGATGGTGTACTTGCTGAATTCAATATTGATCCCGCCTCAACTGCCCAAGAGTTTGTACATAACACAACCACTGTTATGTCACAGCTTAGTAAGCATCTAGCCAAGCATAATTTAAATTATTCTGTAGTACCACACGCAGTATACTCTCAGGAATATCTGAATAATCCAGAGGCTTGTGAGTCCGGGTGTGATCCAGATTATAATGCTTATTTGGAGTCAATCAATCCTAAACCTCTTCTTGAAAACACTACTATGCGCACTTGTGGTGGACATGTTCATTTTGGCATCCCTGAGTCTATGCAGTCAGTAGAGGGTATTCGCAAGCTTATTATGTTATGCGACTTACACCTCGGACTTCCTTCACTGCTATTAGATAGTGATGGTATAGAGCGTAGGAAGCTGTTTGGAAAGGCTAGTTGCTTTAGGATGAAGCCTTATGGATTTGAGTATCGAACTCTGTCTAACTTCTGGGTTAAGACTCCAGAATTAATTGAGTGGGTATTCAATCAAGCAACAGCTATTATGAGTATGCTAAATGATAAGAATAGAAGCTCCTTCTTTAGTGAGGGCACTTATGACGCTATGCATAAGATTATAAATATGGGGAAGTCAAAGGCAGCAATGGACTACATACACCACTTCAAGGTCAAAATGCCGCATGGATATTAATATCTTTGGTCCTTGTGACCAGTTTGAGTCTACTACTGACATGTCTAGGAAGTGGCGTAGATCAATAGTTGGACTAGTAGGTGATGATAACTCAATAACTCCACTATATATTGGTGAGGTAGGCAATAACTTATTGAGTGGCAATATCGTTAATAAGAAAGGTGATCTGGAACAGAAGGTTCTGAACTATGGATTTAAGTATATCCCATATCCTCTAGATGATCTAGGGGAGGAATTTAGAGGCTCTTTTAATATAGAGAAATATTCATTTGCTGCTAACATTAATCGAGTGGCTGCTAGGATGTCACAGAGAGGGCTGTCCTCTGCATCTACTAGTCTACACTATTTAGGGCTGGACTTACTTTCTAATAAGTCTCTCGACACTGCCTTTACTAAATATGGGTATCCACCAGAGTTAAGCTCAAAGAGTGTAATGGCCTCTCTTTTTAAGAAGAAGGAGTACCCCTCTTTTAAAGAGGCAGTAAATAAAATCTTTGATAGGACAGCTATATCAGTAGCACTAAGCCCAAAATATGCAATATCCTTATCACAGTACCACAGCGGTTTGGTATTGTATATGTATGGAAATATTGTTGGGGAGATAGTAGTAGGCGATGCAGCACATTCAAAGATTCCTGAGAAGATACATAGCGAGGTATCAAAACTATGCCAACTTTAGGTAGTATATTTAATCATAAAAAAGAAGCTCGATCTTTTGAAGAAGATAATACCTTACCACTAAGTAAGTGTGCTATTGGTATTGAGATTGAGTTAGAGGGAATAGCCAATAATAATAATGATGTTGGTGGCATAGAAGGAGTAGAAGCAAGAGAGGAGCTTAGGGTAAGAACAAATCTACGTGGTGAGCAGGTTGTAGAAAGAATTCCTGCACCTCCACGGTTTTTAGTGACCTCTACTCAAAGTGCTAGTCATAATAATTTATCCATGTGGGATATACATAGGGATGATTCATTAAGGAACAATGGAATTGAATTTGTGACTAGCAAGGTCTATGGTAAGGATATATCTTTGGCCTTAGATGAATTAAACGATCATCTATTAAAGTTAAATCCTATTTGTAGTCCTAGAACTAGCGTACATGTCCACTTGGACGCAAGAAATTTGGATTTACAGCAGTTGGCTAATTTAACTGCTTTATATCTTATATTTGAGAGGACTCTATTTACTCTAGTGGATAGGTCTAGGAAGAATAATATATTTTGTCTTCCTCACTATTCAAGTACTGATTCTATGGCAATGTTGTCAATTGTTTTAGCTGGAGATAAGTTAGAGTCAGTAGGCACTTATATTAAAACACAGGCTAAGAAATATAATGCCTATAACTTACTTCCCCTAGACCATTATGGTTCTATTGAGTTTCGACACCATCATGGCGAATGGAGAAAAGAGCCACTACTTAACTGGATTAAGGTAATACTCCATCTAAAAAGGTATATTATGTATACTAATAATATATCTATCAATTATATGTTAGGATTAGCAGAGAATGATCCTAATAGATTTTTGTTGGAGGTATTTAAGGGAGCAGTAGCCCCATATGAATATTTAAGGGAGCATTTACTAAAGGGGGCAGATTTTGTAAGAAGTCTACTTGTTATTAATCCAAGTTCTCAGGGCTATAAAAAGCCAAGTAGGACTAAGGTTGGTAATATATTCAACTCAATACATAAAGAGGAAAGTGAATAATGTGTGGATTAGTTGGGTTCTTCTCTGCCGAATCTCTAACATTTAAAGAAGAAGAGACTAATAGAGATTGGTTTAAACAAATGCTATATATGGATGCCCTAAGGGGAATGGATGCTACAGGGGTATTTGTTGAGACTAAGAATGGTAACAAATTAAATAGCAGAGTGTACAAGAGGGCATTACCAGCAATGGACTTCCTCAGTACAAAACCATTCGATAGTATTATATCCTCTACTAATATCAGAATGGCTTTGGGGCATAATAGGTATTCTACTATGCGTGGCACTGGATCAGCAGATAAGAATGCTCACCCATTCACTCATGGTGATATAACATTAATGCACAATGGAGTAGCCGACAACTTCTTCAGTTCCAAGGATCGTAACCTGTTTGATGTTGATAGTGATTGGGTAGCTTATTTAGTATCCTCACATGGAATAGCAGAGGCTATGCAAATTGCTACTGGTAAATTTGCTCTAGTATGGCATGATGCTTCTGATGATTCTGTAAATCTCTATCGTAATGCTGACCGGCCTCTATATTTTGCCTTTTCTAAGGATAGCAAGGTAATGTATTATGCCTCAGAGAGGCTGATGCTCAGATTGGCATGTAAAAGAAACAACATTGAGCTACTCTCCTCTGAGATAGATGGGGTTACTTCAGATATATGGTTCTTGGGAGAGAATTATCATATTAAATTTACTGACTCGGCAGTCAACTTTGCTTCTACTAAAATAGAGCCTCCAAAACCAATTAACAGAACTCCATATATCAATCCTCCCACCCCTATTAGAAATAATTCCACTGAATTGTTGGCTAAATATGGACTAAGTGCCTCCCAAAGACTGATATTTATGGGGTTTAAGGCTAAGGGTAATGGATATAAGATGGAGGGGTTGGCTGAAATAGAATTAACTTGTGGTACATCTACCCCATTTACAGTTACAGTTGATGTTGAGTGCTGGCCACATAATAATATTTATAATGTAATAGATGTTAAGAAGAAACTAGTATCTGGTAGTATTCTATCAGCTTCTATGGTTAATGATAAGATTCTGATCTGTGTCAATGCCTTATCTGAGACTAATATAAGCGTTGATAGATATAAGACGATGAATACACGAACACTTTCTATTGTAGATTTTACTTTGCTACGGGCTAAGGAAGGTTTGGTAGAGGAAGCAGAAGTAGATAAAAATGATAAAATAGTAGGGCCGAGAGGTAATCTAATATCTTTAAAGAAGTTTTATAGATTAGTAAAACATGGGTGTTCTTCATGTCAAGTTGATGTTTTTCCATCGGATGCTGATAAAATAGAGTGGTTAGATAATGGGTCATTCCTTTGTCCTAGCTGTTCTCTTGAGTTTAATGCTTCTTCTTATACTGGAGGTATGCACTAAATGAAAATGTCATATAGAAAATACTATAGTTTGGGAAATGAGGAGAATTAAATGAGCTTTAAACATCACGATAGAATTATGGATTTATATAATCAAATATACAATGAAACTATTAAAAAAGTTCCTGCGGAAGAGATTTCAATGATTAAAATTGAGTTCCATTCCTTGCAAGTTTTAGACTCTGTAGAAGTATATCCAAGTGTGGAGGTAAGGTTCAAATGATTCCAATTATTTATCCTTACAAGATGGGTAGTCATAGTGCTACTCTATTAGCAAGAGCCTTAAGTACTAAAAAAATAAGATCAGATGGTATGTATCGTCCTAGAAGTAATCACCTTATTGTTAATTGGGGCAATAGTACCCAACCAATTTGGCCTTTAAATGCAAGTGCAGTTTTCGGAATCTTAAATAAGATTTCGTGCATTATTAAAGCTACAAATAAACTAACTTCATTTGAAGTGCTAAAAAAGTATAATGTATCAATACCTGAGTTTACTACTGACTTTGAAGTTGCTGCTAATTGGGTTAGGGATAGAATAGTAGTATTAGCTAGGCATTCCTTGACAGGACATAGTGGTAGAGGTATAGAAGTTGTATCTCAA
>JAEHJW020008402.1_pt1 | contig 15671 bp, 29 predicted proteins | sample 9271431 | NCBI WGS metagenome assembly JAEHJW02
AACGGAAATTTCGTGATGGGTGGATTCCTGTCACTGTATCTATTATGAAACACTAAGCATCTGTTTACAGCTACTTAGATCAAGGTTATTCCTGTCTATGAATGTAACGAAACATACATTATCGAAACTAGAAATGATTGCCTAGTGAGACTAATTGAAGATATCATCTTCTTTAGCCTCAACCGTGCCTAGCGTCGGATGCTCTGTCACCTCAACGTCAATCACGTCCTGTTCAACACGAGGCAGCAGACGGCCTCGAGCCAGGCTCAGAGTCTCAGCAATGTTCACGGTCCCAGATACATTGACGTCAATTCGATCACCATAGACTTGAGCGTATTGCTTAGAAGCACGAAACTTACGGGCGTCAATCGCATTTTTGGCCTGTTGAGGGTTACGAGACGTATCGTCAGCAATGACAATCATCTCGTCAACGTCAAGGTCGGCCCTGAGACGTTTTGCGTGATCATAAGCAAGGGCCAGCTCACTATCACCTAAAATAACCTCGCTGAACGTCTTGGTATTTAGGCTAACTTCAGCGCACAAAGATTTTAGCGTCCCGCCAGCGGCTATTCCATCCAATATCCGCTTGGTTTTTGCGATGGCCTCAGGTCCGAATCCCATATGCGTTAGCTCCCGCCTTACATTTACCTTACACGAACCTTACTTTTGCCTTACATCAACCTGACGTCAACCTTACATCAAATTTATTTTCTAGCACCCCTTGCGCGATCCGCAAACACCCCCTACACTGGGAATCTCACAGGAGGCCCGCCAATGCTGAATCTACCCACAACTTTCCCCCTATCTGCAGACCGGCCGCTCAAGGCCGATGAACTGCCCGTCCTGGTGGACCTGAACTGGTTCGGCCAGGTCATGACTTCACCCAATGCCGGCATCGTCCGGTTCCCTTCTCTCCAATCCAGCGGGTCCGATGACTCGCTCTGTATTTGAGGTCTGACATGACCCGCGAAACCTTTTTCTGTTGGGCCTTCGGTCGCAAGATCGATGGGATCTACGTCACCGCGGATTCGGTCCGTGACGCCCGTAACCTGGCGGCTTATCGTCTGCGGGTTGATCGATCCATGGTCAGCGTCAAGCGTGAGCCTGCGGATGGCCGCGGATTCTATCAATTCTCTTTTTGACCCCTGAACCCAGGCGCCCCATACGGACGCTTGGCTCCAGCGATCAATCCCGATCCTGGCATTCCCGCAGAGGAGAACCCATGTCCACCACCTTGACCCGAACCTGGCGGCGTAGGATCGCAGCCTATGACGCAGGCCAGCCGATCCCGAAGTCTCTCATTTACGCTTTCCGGAAGCTGTGGGCCAATAGCCGCAACCTGGCCCCGGAACTGCTCGCGGATATCCAGGCGCTTTGTGACCGTGGCATCGCCTGGACCGTCACTCCTGAGCAGACCACCCAAGGGCTCACCTGGCTCAAGTCCCGGAAGGCTCAGAAGCAGCTGACCGAATCCCAAAAGGCCATCGTGGACGACTTTTCACACTTCCTGTTCGTGGACGTCCAGGAATACCCAATCAGTTACGGCCGCTCTATCTTCACCCCCGTTTATCGCGTCTGTTCCAACCGGGGGCCCTGGTTCGACTACACGGCCACCACCTGGCAGGATGGATCCGTTTTGGAGGTGCTGTAATGACCACGGTCACAAAAAACCAAGTCCTCACCTTCACAAAGAATCTTCCCGGCCACGGGGCCAGAATAGCGGCCGAAGTCCGATACGATGACCAATGCGGAAACGGACACAACACGTTCTCCATCACTGGGGCCATCTACGAAAACAACCGGGAAGTCGCTGGAGGCTGCATCCATAAGGAAATCGCCCGTCACTTCCCCCAGCTGGCCCCGCTGATCCAGTGGCATCTCTGCAGCACTGACGGACCCCTCTACTACGTGGCCAATACCCGGTATCACGCAGACGGTCACGGGCCGGTCAAAGGTTGGCTAAACGTCAAGGGGACCCTAGCTGGAGAACCCGTCAGTGGATGCCGCTATGGAAACCTCGCGGAACTGCGGGCCATTGCGGAGAAATACCCTGAGTCATGCACCTTGAAGGTGGACGAGGCTACAGCCAAGGAACGCCGGCTGGACTTGGCCCGTGCATCCGCCATCTGGCCCGACGCAACGGATGAGGACCTCCTAGCCCCCGGTCTTGAGTCCAGACTGCTAGGGCGCCTCCCCGACTTGCTGGCCCGGTTCCAAGCCGCCATCGAGTCCCTCGGCTTGACCTACTGACCCTCCCCCACCAGCCCCTGAAAAATCCCCTGTCCATCCGGCAGGGGATTTTTCTGCCGGAATTTAATTCTTGGAAATCAATTTCCCCGCCTTCACGAAAATGCCTCTCCGAATTTCCGAAAACGGTTTTTCGGATTTTCATATGCCTCACCGGTTATCCTGTTCTCACTTCCTCTAAGAAGAGACTTCGTCTCAATTTTGAATTTTCCCTTGAACCATATACATATATCCTATTTCTTCTTTTTTTAAGTTAGTAGAAAGAATAGAACAGTAGTAGGGTTTTCCAGCCGGTGGTGTCGCACCCCACATTTATTCTTTCCCCCTGTTCCCCTCTCCAGGCTGCCGGTAGAAACCCAGTTACATATGAGAACAACAGAACACGCCTTAATTTTAAGGCATATCTCAAAATCAAGTCCCACAATCTCCCTCACCCTACTAGGAACGAGGGCCTCGCCGTTGACTTTCCATCGGCCCACACTAAACTGCCATCCAGGAGGGTTTCCCATGTCCACCCACGCCGCCATCACACGCGAGGTTCCTGTCACCCGAGTCCGGAAACGGCGCACCTACCCCTTCAAATACATGCAGCCTGGGTGGAGCTTCTTCATCATCCCAGATCCAGACGAAGACATCCCGACGGTTGATCGGCTCATCCGGTCTGCCATCTACAGCTATCAACGAAACTTTCCCAAAGGCCAGGCGCCCCAATTTGAGGTCTACGTGGCCCCAGTAGGCGCTACCGCCCGTAAGTGTGTCCGCTGCACTCAGCTGGCCTCTGCGGGCCCTGACGGCGTGGCCGACCAGCCCAAGTTCACGGCTACGTGGACCACTCGGCCGCTTCCTTACGGCCGCGTCAAGCCCGGCGAGTGCTTCGACATCAAAATGCCTCCAGGCTGCCCCAAGCCGACGGCCCTCCGCGGCGTAAGGCAAAATATCCGGTGGAATTTCCCTGGGGCTGCGTTCCGTGTGGAGATCACGACTCGCCAGGGTAAAGAAGTCATCCGCGTCTTCCGCTACGTCTAGACAGTAACCCGGCAAATACAGCCCAGCAAATAAATTTCACGATACCCCATTGCGCCAGTCTCAACCCATCCCTACACTGGACGCAACCAACCCGGCTTCTGGCGATCCAGAGCCACGACATGGAAGCGCCCCCATGGCAATGAAACCCATTTACGCGTGGCATTTTCTGGCCCTGGACGACAATGGGCGCCCCGTCCTGCGGGATGGCCGCCCCAAGCCTCCGGCCGGTCGAACGCTAGCCGAATCCAAAGCCACTCTCTGCCAGCGAGGGCTTCACGCGTCGATCAACCCGGCGGACGCGCTGAAATATGCCCCCGGCCCTTACCTCTGCCGCGTCAAGCTGCACGGGCAGGTGGTCGAGGGTGACGATAAGGTTGTGGCGACCCGGCGGACGATCATTTACGGCTTTGACGCCTTGCGGGTCCTCCGTCTGTTCGCCTGCTGGTGCGCGAGGAATACGCCATTAGCTGACGGGCGTGTAACTTGGGACCTCCTGACGGATCCGCGCAGCCGGGCGGCGGTGGAAGTGGCGGAACGTTTCGCTGTGGGTGAGGCGACGTGTGAAGAACTGAACGCCGCCAGGGCCGCCAGGGCCGCCTGGGACGCCGCCAGGGCCGCCAGGGCCGCCTGGGACGCCGCCAGGGCCGCCTGGGACGCCGCCGGGGACGCCGCCATGGCCGCCAGGGCCGCCGCCAGGGCCGCCGCCGGGGACGCCGCCAGGGACGCCGCCAGGGACGCCGCCAGGGACGCTCAGTTCAGGCAGCTCTCCGTCATGCTCGAAGCCGAAGCCAAGCGGCTTCACGTATTCCGCAACGATAAATAAGTCGAGGATCCACGCCATGTCCATGAAAGCTACCACCCAGAAGCACAACCAGGTCATCGACCTGTTCATCCTATCCAAGTGGCAGGTCCCGGTCCTCGCCTTCACCACCCTCAACGACTGCTTTGGCATGGACCGGATCCGGGAATACTGCCAGACCCGCGGCGTGCGCGTGGTCGATCTGAAGAAGGGAGGCGCCCATGCCTGAGTTCGACAACGACGAACAGGTCGAAAAGCTGGAGTCCAAGATCGAGGATCTGGAATCCAAGATCGAGGATCTGGAAGATGATCTCCAGAATGTGAAGGACGACTTGGCCGACGCTGAAAAGGAACTCGAGTCGGCCCGCGATGAAATCACCGATGCCGAAAAGCGGGCTGAGGAAGCCGACAACCTCGTCTTCAGTCTCAAGGCGCATGCCAGCCGCTACCGCGAATCCTTCATCTTTCCTGACATCGACCGCGAGGCTGAGATCCAGGCCATGCTCGACCTCATCGAATCGGCAGGCTGACATGCGACCTATCAACCGAGCCCGCATCATCCTGCAAATTATCCTTGCCGGCCTCATCATAGGCGCCTTGGCCTGGCTTCTTCACCCATTTGCGGAGTAGTATTCATGTCCACCGACATCCATTCCTACTCCCTTGTGGACCCGCACGGTCGCACCCGCGGCTCCGCCAAGTTCCACAATTTCCGGGAAGCCGCCAATGGCCTCGGCCTGTCCGATTACCTCGTCTCCCAAGGCTGGGCTGTCATCCAGACGGACGGCCAGCTGCCCAACATTTCCCACACCTGATCGAAAACCCCATGTCCCGAACCTCCCGAGTCCATCCAGCCCCGTTCAGCGCCCTCCCGAAGCGCCTGCAGAAGTTCGTCAAGCGGCTTCCGTCCGGCTGCTGGACGTGGCAGGGATACCATGACCGCGATGGCGAGCCCATCACGTCCTACCATGCGACCAACCGCATGGCCCATCGGGTGGTTTACGAGATCCTGACCAACGTGCCGCTGGCGGCGAATGAGCCCCTGACCCAGACCTGTGGCCTCAAGCGTTGCCTCAACCCTCTGCATCAGGCTGTGGGTGCGATTCGCAACTCCACCCCCAGCACGACGGCTCAGTTTGGCCAGGCGGCTCACATTTGCGGCCTGTTCGGCGGTGAACGCAGAATGTCCCAGCTGCTCGGCGTCAATGAATCGACGTGCTACAGGTGGTCCTACCCCCCACCGAAGGGGACGGACGGGATCATCCCATCCAGGCACGTCCTCAAGATCAAATCCATCGCGCGTTTCCATGGGGTGTTGATGTCCGAAGAAGACTGGGCTCCCCGTCCCAACCCCAAATTCAAGGAGAAGTAACGTGGCCCACAACAAGAAGCGCACCAACAAGATGCACGAACTCGAAGACAAGGAACTGACCCAGATCATCGCGGATGGCACCCTGCGCCATGCTGCGGCTCGGCATGAACTGGAGGCCCGTGGCCGGCAGGCGATGGTCGAGGCCGTGGACAACGAATTCCGTCGGCAGCACAGGGGGTGATCTGTGATCCCCGACTTCATCCTCGGCGTTGACCCCGGCATCGGAGGGGGTTTTGGTCTCTACGACGTGCGGCATCCAGAGAGCTCACAGGTGTTCGACATGCCGCTAAAATCCGGCGCCGTCTGCCCCATCTCCATGCACAAGTTGGTGGCCCGGTTAACTCCGGCGGTGGGGATGTATGGTCGGTTTTCCGTCCACGCCGCAGTCGAAAACGTCCACTCCCGCCCCCGCCAGGCGGGCGCGTTCAACTTCGGCCTATCCACCGGCATCATCCACGGGGTTCTCGCGGCTAATGGGATCCCCATGGCCCTCATTTCCCCCAGTCTGTGGAAAGTCAAGATGGGGCTGCAGCGGAGCCCGGACGAGTCGGCAAACGCCACAAAGGATCGGGCACGCGAGCTTGCGGCCAAGTTGTTCCCCAACCTGGCTGACCAATTCAAGCGGAAGAAGGATGACGGCCGGGCGGAAGCGTTGCTTCTGGCCGTCTACTACCACCACACACTCACAGGAGGTAAGTGATGGCCTACCTCGTCGTTAACCGAGTCATCGGCGTTGTCGCCGTAGTAGGGCTCATCTTCTTCGTCTGCGCTGTCTCCGCGATCCGATGGGATGAGATCAAGCTGGACTTCAGCGCCTGGAACCGCCGGCGGAAGCTGCGCAAGCTTCTCAAGCCAACGAAGAAGGGGCTGCACCGATGAGCGCGTCCCTTCCCGTCACCCAGATTCTCAAGGCCGTAGGCGAGGCCATCCTATGGATGTCCGTAGGCGCATGGGTCGTGCTTGCGATCATCGTTTTCAACGCCTTCACTTTCAGCATCGCCGTCATTCTTCTCACCCTCGCCACCTTCACCCGAACCAGGAGCCACAAGTGAACCCTGAACAGAAACTTTCCCTCATGCGCGAGATCCTGAATCTTCTGAGTCTCGGGTTGCCAAGATTCAGGAGGCCAACAACGCCTACCAGGTGGGCCTGCGGCAGTCGCTGGATCGGCTGCTGGGGATGAATGGCGCGAAGCCTGACATGCTCGTAGATCTGTCGGCCGCAGGGATTGATTTGGAGCGCTTATGAGCCTTCTCCAACGCATCGACACCGCTGCATACGCGCTAGCCGGAGCAGACAAAGACGTAGCAGACTTAAAGCAGGCGCTAAGTGAATTGCAAATGAAGCTGAACGAAGCTGAGCGCGTAAAGTGGGGTCTCGAAAAAGAACTCGGAGCGCTCATCCGTCAACTCGTTGATAGTAAAGGTTGATTCCCATGGACCCCCGCATCGACAACCTCTACGCCGCGATCAGCTACGCTCCGCTCGGTGTCCGTGATGCCGCATCCCGCGGCCTCCAGGATCTGCTGGGAGAGATCCTGGGCCCCACTTTGGAGAAGCTGGAGCAGATCCAGGCCAAGCACGCTGGCCTGCCCGATTTCACCCCGAAGCTTCTGAGCCTCGAAGCCGAGCGCAAGCGGCTAGAAGGCGCCTACAATGATGCTCTGGTGTTCTTCTCAGCCATCGCGGGTGAGCGGGCCAACGGGCACCAGACGCATGAGCACACGGCCCGCGAGTGGCTGATGAGGCATGGAGGTGACCGATGACCACCGAACCGAAGCCCGTTCCGCCGATGCCGGAAGAACCCACTATCACCATCACCGGATACGAGACCCGCGATGGGGTCCGAGTTGATCGGCACGGTTGGGCCAGCGAACCCCTAACCGATTGAAGGAGAAAGCATGAAATTCGTGCTGCGCTACTACCCGAGCCCCTGGATTCAATTTCACTGGCGCTGGTGGCTCCACTGGTTCAACTGCCGCAGCCTTTCACGGTTCGTCGCCAACTGCACCATCAAGCGGGAATACCTCAGGCTCAGGCTCACCCTCGACGGGGCGTGGTGCATCATGGCGCCCGCGTTTCGCTGGGGCGTGGAACGCCGCCCCGTCACATCCGTAAGGCCGCAAAGATGGCGCTTCGGAGATTCCTGGAGCCCTAACGACCCAAGCTAACCGGCCCCGCCGTGGGCCAAGGAGACACGATGAGCCAGGACGAAACGCAGGCGGGGTCCGAGTTGAGCGCAGGGTTGGGGGCCTCGCCCAACCCGTATCACTTCACCCACCACGAGCCTGGAATCCCGATGGTGGGGTGCCCTGGCTGTCTCATCGACCAGCTCGACGCCGCGCTAGATCGGACGATGACCCAAAGGGACCAATACCACGATGTTGCCGACAGGCTGGCCGGAGCTATCGCCGCCCACATGCGGGAGGACATCGGCGAGCATTCCAGCGCCAACAACCCGTGGGCGAATGCCCTTGAACTGATCGAGGGTTCGTAATGTCGGTGACGCCCAACGGAAAGCTAACCCGGGCCGGCAGGCGCAGCCTGACGGGTCCGACGAGCGAAGCGAGTGAAGGTTGAGCGCCGGGTTGGGCGTGTGAACGGGAGGGAGAAAATGCGAGACGAGAATCTACCGAAACAAAAGCGCGCCCGCTACGAATTGCCCGTCTGGCTGCACCTGATCCCCGACTACAAACCGGGAGATCCCCGCCCCGATGGATATGTGGAGTTTTTTGCATGGGCGGCAGTTCAGCGACTGGCCGGGATTCAGCAAACCTACTGCCGGAGATGTCGTCTCTGGCTATTTCCCCAAGAGAAGCACCCCCACCACTGACGCCCAACGACCCAAGCTAACCGGCCCCGCACGGTAGCTGAACTGAAACCAACCACCGGATGCGGGGTCCGGTTGAGCGCCCGGTTGGGCGCGGGAGCGAAAGATGGAAAAGAAGCCGATTGACGTGATGGTGGACCGTTTCCTGGCGTGGAAGCTGCCCGACGATTTCAACCCTGACTGCGGTATCAGCTTTACTCCTTCTGGACACCCGAGTGGATGGCCGATGGGGACCAGCCTTCTGACAGCGACCCAGGCGAAGGCGATGCTCGAACATGTTCTGGGCCTCAACTAGCGCCCAACTTTCGAGCTAAGCGGCCTCGCCGCATTGGAGGAACGATGAAAGAGACGGAAAGCACGGGCGGCGGGGTCCGACTTGAGCGACCGGTTAGGCGTGGGAACAATTTCCAAAATGGAAACAGCTCGAAATTGCCCAGTGATGTGTGCCGTTGCGTAAGTGCAACCTGCCATGTGCGCGACCTTTGTGCAAGATTTATGGATTCACCAGCTGGGCCTTACACACCCTACGCCGACCTGACCAACGAGTGCCAGGACATTGGATCCGAGCGAATGTTCATCCCGTGGAAGGGGTGACGCCTAACGACCGCCATTAACCGGCCCCAGCGCAGGCCGGACCTATCAGAAACCACTTCGCACCCGCGCTGGGGTCCGCGTTGATGCAGAGGTTAGGCGATGGACCACGAAGGATTTGTGAAGGACGCCATGCGGATGATGCGCCGGGATGCGGAGGGCCGGGAAGACCGCCACATCACCGAAATGCTGTTCGACGAATTCCTGCTCAATGCGGCTCGTGATGGGATGCTCCAGAAGCTGACGGCCGCCCGAGAGAAGGGCCGCGGAGGTTGGTGGAACCAGGATGAATGTTCGGTCGACTACCTCAAGGTGCTGCTTTTTGAGCACATCGCAAAGGGTGACATGCGCGATGTGATGAACCTCGCAGCCATGATCCATGTCCGCACGATTGCTGACGCCTAACGCTTGAGTTGACCGGCCCCATCGCAGATGGGGTCCGAGTCGAACGACGGGTTAGCCGACGACCCTTGAAGTCGGCACAACAGGAGCAATAACCATGACCAAGACCATCCGAGTCGAGAACGCCGACACGTCGCCCTACAAGGTGATCGTTGAAGTGTGGGACAAGCCCTACACCGCCCCCGGCGAAGACCCCAAACCGCCCGTCCTCGCCAGGACCATCAACCTGGACAACCCCTGTGCGATGACCCCGGCTGATCTCTACCTCACCAGCAGCCGGTATCTCGTCGTCAAGGAAGCCGAGTAGCACCTAAGCCGTCGCTGGTTCATCCCGGCGACGGCTAACGCCAGAGTTGAGCGGCCCGATAGCCAGAGCCGCCGAAACCCCAAAACTACCGACCCGTGGCTATCGGGTCCGACTCGAACGAAAGGTTAGGCGATGATCGAATCCATAAAAAAGATGCCGCCCGGCAGTGCAACCGCATGGCAACACGGGTGCAAGTGCCCCGCTTACGACAATGCCCATGGCAGGGGCTACCTAGGTGGCGTGAAGGATGAAAGTGGGGAAACCGTTTTCGTCATCAATGGCGATTGCCCCCTTCACGGGAATCCTACGGGCGACGCCTAACTTTGTATTAGGCGAACCGCCAGTCCGCCTAACGCACGAAACACGAACCGCCCCCGGCGCTAACCCGTGAAGTCACAGCTCCGAATGGTTCGCCTAACCCCCAACCCAACCGGCCCCACCGTAACTTTCCCCCGTTCGCAGCAGTTTCACCGCATAGATCTCGTCCACCCCACTCAACTACTTGGGGAACAAGGCAGAAGAACTACTAGGGGTTCACGCCAAAGGACAAGCGACAGCCGGGTTTCGGTTCGGCAAAGGCGGTGCGGGGGAATCTTTTCTAGGATGCAGATGACCGAACTTGAAACACCATTCCCATATCAGATGGAAGGAGCGGCCTTCCTGGCTCAGCGCAGCTACGGGTTCATCGCCGATGAGATGGGCCTTGGGAAGACGGCTCAGGCCATCATTGCTTGCGACACAGTAGGCGCGTCTGCGATCCTGGTCATCTGCCCCGCCAGCGTGAAGTGGAATTGGGAACGGGAGTTTGATCGGTTCAGCCCCATGGGGCACCGGGTCACGATCATTGAGACAGCGAAGGATCCGATCCCGCCAACCGGCGTGGTCGTTGTTTCCTACGACATGGCGACTATCCTGGCCCACAAGCTGAAGGCGCGGTATTGGGACGTCCTTATCGTGGACGAAGCCCACTATCTGAAGGAGCGTTCAGCCAAGCGCACCAAAGCCATCTACGGCCGTGGTGTGAACTATCCAGGCGTCGCAGCCAAGGCGAAACGAGTATGGTGCCTATCAGGAACGCCGGCGCCCAACCATGCGGATGAACTCTACACCCACGTTAGGGCTGCGGGCCTCACGAACGAGTCCTATTGGGATTTCACCTTTCGGTATTGTTCAGGCTTTGAGTCTGACTTCGGATTCAAGATCACAGGTCACAAGAACACTGAAGAACTCAAGGCCACACTCAAGAAATTCATGCTCAGGAGGACCAACGTGGACGTAAAGAATCAGCTGCCGCCCCTCGACTTCCAACAGATTTTCGTTGAGCGTTCCCACGTCGAATTAGATCCGCATTTCTTTGAGCAGATCCGGGGCCGGCGCATCACAGAGGCCCAGTTCTTCGGTGAGTTGAAGGTGGCCGACACCACGCTCAGGTCCGCGCTGCAGTCTGTCTACCAGACCAGGACGCCGAATGAAAGCAGGCTTACCATCCTGGAGGGGATGCAGGCTTCGAGCGTATCGCTTCGCCGGTTCATCGGCCTGGCCAAGGTGGGCAATATCTGCAACATCATTAAGGATGAACTGGCAAATAATGCCTACGACAAAATCGTCCTGTTCGCCGTCCACCAATCCGTCATCGAAGAGGCCCGCGCCCAGTTAGCCGAATTCGATGCGGTCACGCTCTATGGCAAGACACCTCTGGACAGGCGCCAGAAGAACATCAAGAAATTCATGACCAACCCTAAGTGCAGAGTCTTCATCGGCAACATTGAAGCCGCGGGAACAGGCATTGACGGCCTTCAAAAAGTAGCTTGCGAAGTGGCGTTTTTGGAGCAAGACTGGGTTCCCTCGAAGAATGCGCAGGCTGTCATGCGCGTCCACCGATACCTCCAGGATCGCCCCGTCAGAGTGAGGATCTTCACCATGCGGAAGTCATCGGATGAACTGGTCCAGGAAACCCTGCTGCGCAAGGCTCGGGAACTAACCAAGATTTTCTAGCCAACCAACCGACAGGGCCGTGCCCTGTCATTCAAGGAGAAGTGCAAATGATTGCTGTCCAGTTTGACCTCGCGGAAATCGGTGAGCGAGAAGCTATCGAGGTGGTGAACCTCCTGACGAACCGGTTTCCTGCAACCTTCAAAAAGACTTCGGAAGAAGTCGTCGGTTGTTCTACGCCCACGGTGCATCTTGCGGTCCCTTCCAAACCTTCGGTGCCCATCGCCTCCTCTGCCGAAGATGGAACTGCCGGGGCGACTGCTGACCCCCAGCCTGAGAAGCCGAGGCGCGGCCGTCCTCGCAAGGAAACTCCCGCCGAGCCTGAAAACCCTACGCTAGATCCTACGCTGGCCCCGAGTGGTGCTGCCGTCGCTGCGGTGCCGTCACCCGAACCCCCGAGCCAGCCTGCGGCTGTTGGTGAGGCGAAGGTGTTCACCGTCGATGAACTTCGCACTGGCCTGCAGAAGTTCACAGTGAAGCACGGCATGGTCAAGGGCAAGGATCTCCTTGACTCTTTTGGTTGTGCCCGTGTCACTGAACTGGTCGAGAAGGGCGCTGAGATTCACGCTCAGTTCATGGCGAAGTGCGATGCCTGAACTCCACGCCAAACTCTCCCCTTCGGCTGCCGACCGTTGGTTCGCATGTCCGGGTTCCGCGGTTCTGTCGGCCGACATCCCCGAGTCCAGCAGTTCCTATGCGGATGAAGGAACAAAGGCCCATGGTCTCGCGGAACTCATGCTCACCGGTAAGCCGTGTGCGGTGGGCTACACAGCAGAGATGCGGGATAACGTCCGCGTCTATGTCGATCACGTCAAAGCCCTGGCCGATGGCCCGGATATCATTCTCCAGGTCGAACAGCAGGTGAAGGTTTCGGATGACTGTTGGGGCACGGCCGACGCCCTGATCTGGAACCCGAAGCTGAAGACGCTCTACGTCCGGGACTTGAAGTATGGTGCCGGCGTGGCTGTCGGAGTCACCAACAATCTGCAGCTGAAGATTTACGCTCTGGCCGCGCTTCTGACCGCCGGATACCCCGCCGAAGTCATCGACGTGGGCGTTGTTCAGCCTCGGATTCCCCACGCTGATGGAACCGCCAGGTCGAAGGAATACCTGGCTGTTGATCTGATCGACTTCCACGCCGATCTGCTGGACGCCATCCAGCGGGTCAAGGCTGCGGAAACGAACGGCGACCTCTACCTCAAGCACCGTAGCAACAACCCCAAAGCCGCTGCCGAGTGGGAAGACAAATACCTGCACCCCACGGTCAAGGGCTGCCAGTGGTGCCCGGCTTCTGCCACTTGCCCGAAGGTCAAGCAGCTGGCCCAGGAAACCGCGAAGCAGGCATTTACCCTGGCCACCGTGGACAATGGTGGGGTGCGTTCCTACGACCCGGCAGAACTTGCCGATACATTGGACAAGCTGCCGATCCTGGAAGCCTGGATCAAGAACGTCCGGGAGTTCGCCTACGCTGAAGCGGAGAAGGGCCACGCCATCCCCAACTACAAACTGGTGGAGAAGCAGGCTCAAAGGAAGTGGATGCCAGATATCGCGGATTTCTTAGCTGACATGTTAGGAGTGGAGGTCTCTGCTTTGCAGAAAGAGCCGGAAATGAAAGGCGTCACGGAAATTGAAAAGATGGCGCCTGGAAAGAACGAAAAGGAACGTGCCGCATTCCTCGCACCTTTTGTCACTAAGGAATCCTCAGGCCACACCCTGGTTCACGACTCGGACAAACGCCCAGCAGTGAGTCTCGACCCGAAATCCGCATTCGGGGAAATCCCCGAAACCGCTGGTGAGACGGATTCTCACTGAGTTCATTCCAACCCAAAAGGAGTCGCCATCATGGCCGACAACATGCTTACCCCCATCTTCCGTGCCGGGTTCATCTCGGTGTTCAAGCCCTCCAAGCCGAACGGAAGCAACCAGGATCCGAAGTATTCGATCCGGGCGATGTTTCCCCCCACCACCGACATGTCCACGCTGAAGGCTGCCGCAGCCCAGGCCGCCAAGGACAAGTGGGGGGCCCAGGTTCCGAAGGTGCTCCGTAGCCCGTTCCGCAAGAACGAAGACCTGGAGAATCCGGTTCCCGGTATTGGAGATGACTGGATCGTCATGACCTTCTCGGCCCCCGCCGACAAGCGCCCCGGTCTTGTGGATGCCAAGCTGCAGGACATCATCGACGAAGTCGAGGTCTACTCCGGCGCATGGTATCGCGCTCAGGTTCGCCCTTTCGCCTACGAGCAGCAGGGCAACAAGGGTGTCAGCTTCGGCCTGCAGAACGTCCAGAAGATCAAGGACGACGACCCGCTCGGCGCCGGCCGCACCCCCGCCAACAAGGCGTTCGACGCTGTCGAGACTGCCGGCAGCGGCGATGCGGGTTCGCTGTTCGACTGACGGAACGCTTCAGCTTTCCTCCACTGGCGGCCACCGGGCCGCCTTTGGAGGTGAAGGACGGGCCATGACCAAACTCCACTGTGACTTTGAAACCTATAGCGCCATCGACCTGAAGGCCCAGGGCCTCGACGGCTACGCTCGGGACCCCAGCACGGGAGTTCACTGCATGGCCTACGCTTTCGATGATGGGCCGGTGGGCATTGTCGGGGGCTGTGAACCGAGCCTCGATCGCATGACGGCTTCTAGGCTGGAGATCGAAAAGCACGTCCGCGCTGGCGGCCTTGTCTACGCCCACAACGCACCCTTCGAGTGGGCCATTTGGAACTTCATTATGGTTCCTCGCTACGGCTGGCCCGAACTCAAGATCGAGCAGATGCGCTGCACCATGGCGATGGCTTACGCGATGGCGCTGCCCGGTGCCCTGGAGGCCGCAGCACCAGCCCTCGGCATCGCCCAGCGCAAGGACGGGGCCGGCAAGCGCGTCATGCTCAAGTGGTGCAGACCAAAACCTGATGGAAAAATGTGGAGGCCCGAAGATGATCCGGAACAGTTCGCGGCGCTTTGTCGTTACTGCGCCCAAGACGTGGAAGTGGAACGGGCACTACATCATCGACTCATGGAGCTGTCAACGTCGGAGATCGATCTGTGGAACCTGGATCACCGTATCAACCAGCGTGGTATTGCTTGTGACCTACTGGCCATCGAAAAAGCCCTGCGTCTTGTAGACCAGGAAAAGGAACGGCTCAATCAAGCTATGCTTCAGGTCACAGGCGGCGTTGTCGGTTCCTGCACAGAAGTCCAGCTGCTTGTGAAATGGATCCGCAGCCAAGGCGTAGACATGAAGGGTGTCGCCAAGGCTGAAGTCCTGGACACCTTGGATGGCGATCTGCCGGCTAACGTGCGCATGGCCTTAGAACTCCGGAAGGAAGCGGCCAAAAGCAGCACGGCAAAACTTGCCGCCATGAAGGAACGGGCTTCGGCGGATGGCCGGGTCCGGGGCATCCACCAGTTCCACGGCGCGTCCACCGGCCGGTGGGCGGGGCGCGGCATCCAGGTGCAGAACTTCCCACGCCCCCGCCCAGACGTGAAGCCTAAGGACGTGACAGAGATCATAGACCACCTGGGTGACCGAGCCTACATAGACATGCTCTACGGCCCGGTCATGGGCGCCCTGGCCGACTCCCTTCGCGGGATGCTTATCGCTCCGCCTGGAAAAGATTTGATCGCTGCGGACTTCAGCGCCGTGGAGGCCCGAGTTCTTGCGTGGCTGGCTGGCGAGGAATCCGTCCTGCAGATCTTTCGGACACACGGTCGGATCTATGAACACGCCGCGGCTGGAATCTACCGATGCGACATCCATGACGTCACGAAGGAACAGCGCCAGATCGGCAAGGTGGCCGTTCTAGCGCTCGGCTATGGCGGGGGCGTTGGCGCCTTCCAGTCGATGGCCAAGAACTACTTCATCAAGGTGCCAGACAGCCAGGCTGATGAGATCAAGCAGGCGTGGCGACTGGCTCACCCCAAGATCGTGAACTACTGGTATGACCTGGAGCGGGCGGCCATCGCTGCGCTGCAGGAGGGTGGTAAGCATAGCGCCGGCCCCGCAGGGCGTGAGGTCATCTTCAGGAAGTCCGGTTCGTTCCTCTGGTGCCGGCTGCCCAGTGGCCGTGTGCTTTGCTACCCCTACCCCGAGATGCGAGTCGTCACCACAC
>JAEHJW020006598.1_pt1 | contig 15670 bp, 33 predicted proteins | sample 9271431 | NCBI WGS metagenome assembly JAEHJW02
CTGCGGGAAAACGATCTGTCCCCCGCCAGCCGCAACCGCAGCGGCGACAGCGGCGTTGATCGCGGTCGAATCGTCGGAGCCGGACCCAACATTGGTTCCATAGTCGGTGACGCGGAAGACGCCAAGAGAGCCTTGTAGACCTCCAGTCCCGTTGAGCGCGCCCTGAAGCGCCGCCCCGACATTGGCGCCGAGGTTGAGATTGGCTGCCGCCGCCCCGCTCGCCAGTTGCGTCGCCAATACCGGAAGCGAAGAAACAACGGTCGTGACTGTCTTATAGCCTCCTCCGATTTTCGGTTGATCTAAAAGGAGCAATTCTGAACCTGTTAAAGGCAAAACAGCCGGAGGCAATCCAGAAATAGGATTTACTGACTGTGCAAAACAGACAGTCGAAAAAAGAAGTCCAAGAATAAAAACGAGAAAACGCATTTTTATCCCTCCAATGAAATAGGATTGCCGTTTTCGTCCGTAATCAAATTGCCGAAATTGTCAGTCAAAAGGCGGCATACCCTGCCGTACCGGGATAAAGAGGAATGACTTGCGCCATAGTCTGGTCAGCGCCAGGAGGAGGCGAATTAACCGCATTTTCATGAATGAACGAAACGGTTTGATCGCGCGCCGCTTTTGCGTCCGCAATCAATTTCGCGCGGCGAATGAAAATGAAGCCTGCAAAGAAAATCGCTGCCGCGATTAGCAAAAATAGTCTTTGCTCTTTTGGCAGGTTTGGAAAATCGAATTTCATCCGGCTTTCGTTCCTGTAATCGGTGAAACAGCCGTGCCCAGCGCCGATGAAGTCGCTGTTCCAAGCGCGCCGATGATTGCCGCCGTGTTTGCCTTTTGCGACACAATCATAGCGACAATAGCGACTGCGAAAAGCGCCGTGAAGATTGCGACAATTTCTCCGCCATGATCCGCCATTTTCGTTTTCCTCAATAGTTCACAATTGGAATTTGCTCCTCCTCATAGAGGATGAGCGTCGAAGCGTAAGACGACGCAATCGACAATCCGACAGTCGCCACGAATGTCTCTTTGAACGACAGGACAGGGACGTTGCCGACGACATAAAGAGGCTGATTTGTGTGATTGGCCGCGACAAGACAATTTTCCGCCAGCACGTCCGAAAAATAAACCGTCGCGCCAGCCGGCAAAAGCCCGCGCCAGCCAATCGAACGAACGCCGGGCTTGACGCCGATCTGTCCATATTCGAAAGCGATCGGAAGCGAGGTCGCGCCTGCCGGAATGATGACTGGCACGATCCAGGCGTGTCCGCCATGCCGCGCCAGGACGCGTAAGGGCGTGTAAGAAGCTAAAGCGTTGGCCGTTGGCGTAAAGACGCCTGGTGCTCCGTGATTGACGCCGGCAAGATCGCTAGGAGCGAGACCGCTCCATGACGGCGCAACATTCGGCTGTGCTTGCGGCTGTGGATAAAGGTCGAGAGGCTGCGTCATCACATGGTCCAACTTACAGGCGGCGCATTGATGCCAGAAACGGGCGGCGCGTAGCCTCCCGTTGAAAGCGCAACGCCATTGCGCGGATTGGCGCTGGCGTCGGCGGCGAGCGGCGCGAAATAGACCGGCGGCGACACAGCGGTCGAGCCTACAGGCGCAATGACGCCATTGTTAATGCCCAGCGCCTGCTTGATCGTCTCGCCCTGCGTCCATTGATGTGCGATGATGAGGCCGACGCCAAAGGCCATGATCGCGGCGACAGCAATCCATTCCCTATTCGTCATCGTGTTTTTCCCCTTCCACGTCTCGCCCGATGAACCAAAGCGCCGCGAACATGATCGCAACGATGCCGCTGGCGATTTCCAATCCTGTCATGCGCCCTGTCCCCTCTTGACAAGTCCCGCGAAAAGTCCCGCGCTCCACGACAGACCTTTGCCAATCGAAGTCACAAGAGACGTCGCCCCGTTACCATGCGCCAGGACCGCGATGATGGCAAGGACGATGATCCCGATGGCGAGCTTGTTGGCCGTATCCATGTCACAGCCCCAAGCTCTTGGCCCAAGAGCCAATTTGCCCGACGCCATTTGTAATCGAGGAAGGCCACCCTTGGCTGAAAAATTGTCCGATGCTCGACGGCATTCCGGCAGTCGGATTGGTCAAATTGACGCCCGGCTGTCCGGGCGTCGCCCCAACAGTCACATTTCCGACTTTCGGCGCGGGCGCTGGCGTAAACGACAACAGCGCCAGCCATTTTGGAAGTTGGCCATTGGTCGTGACATAAAAGACAAACGTCAGGACGATCACGCCGACGACGAAATTCCAATAGCTCTGTCCGTGCGCGCGAACGATCATTGTGCGCCTCCCGTCGAAGTCGAAGGCGTCGAAGTCGCCGCTGGCGTGGTCGCAGGCGTCGCGCCGGTTGACGATTTGCCGAACGCCTGTTCGAATTGACTTAAAAATGCCGAACCTTCCTGCGTCATCAGCACGACAAGCAGCAAAATCAGAAAAGCCTCACCCGCTTTAGGCAATTCGATGGCGCGAAAGATCGCGGCGACAAGAATAATGCCAGCCGTCGCCTCAAGCAAAGTCACGCTCGCCCCTGGCGCTTTCACGGCGTTACCTAAGAGCGTCAAAGCGTCTTTGTACTTGCCGTTTATGGCAAGCAATCCGAGAAAACCGCCAGCGATCAAGAGAGCGAGAGGCATTAGGCCATTTGTTCCTTCATTTGTCCGCCGAACATATAAAGCGCGCCGCCGATCAGGATCAGAGCGAACAGCCCCAGGCCGCCACGAATGAACCAGTCCGAAACAGCGCCAAAAAACGAATTTGTGATCCCGGTCGCCGTCGTGTCCGCCGCCGCCCCCGCCTTGACAACATCAGAGCCGGCGGTATTCAATCCGGCTTGAACAGATTTTCCCGCGATCTGTCCCGCGCTGGAAATATCCGTCACCGTGACAGGCGCGCCGCCAGCCGTGTTGAAAGAAGTTTGCGCGCCCGAAAGCGAAGACGTATTCGCGCTCGCTTGAACACCTGAAAGCGTCGACGTGTTTGTCCCGCTCGCCGCGCCCGTGCCGCCAAGAATGTTTCCCGCCGCGCCGGGAAGCGAGGCCGCGCCAGCGCCGCTTGGCGTTGTGCCGTTGGTATCGGCAAAAAAAGTGTTGCCGCCTATCGTAATTCCGTTTCCCGAATTGAGAGCGTTTACAGCCCATCCTGCCGTTGAGCCGGGCGCGGCATAAAACATCGCATTTCCTGCGACGTTAGGGTTTGAGCCGTCGAGAATGGATTGCGCGGCTGCGATTGCGCCGGCTGATGGCGTGGACTGTCCTTGAAATTGGTTTGGCGCAAGAGCCTGGCTCATGATGTCGGAACCATATCCGCCATAATTCGAGGCGGCGCGGTTCGCCATGACATTACCGATAGCCGCCCATCCTTGCGAGCTTGAGCTTTCGCCCTGCAAAATCGAAGCGAGCGTATAGACGTTGTTTCCAGAATATGACGGAGTTCCGACATAGGCCATATCACGCGCGCCTTTTCTTGCGTTTTCCCGCGACCGCATAAGCAATCGCCACGGCCTGACGCATAGGTTTTCCCGCGCGAATATCAAGACAGAAATTCGCGCGGATCGTCTTTTTCGATTTGCCTTTTTTCAAAGGCATATCGGCCTCACAAGGCGGCGGCGATATCGCCGAAAATCTGTTTGAGCGCCGGGGCCATGCCCGGATTGTTCGCCTCAAGTTCCTTGATGAGTTCGGCGAGAACCTTGCCGAGGATTGGCGCGAGAAGCGGAAGAACGTCAGAGAGAAGAATGGCGGGCATTGACAGGGTTCCTTTTTCAACAGGTCCGGACGGCGCGAAGATCACGCCGCCATATGGCCCAAGGATTATAGACTGATTTTCCGATTGCGCCAATTCGGAATAGACCGATTGCGCATAGGCAATGCGCAAATCCGGGACACGTCCCGCCGCCGCCGGACGCTCGAAAAGATCGCACCAATCGAGCGCCAAAGTCGCCACGCTGCGATCAGAATTGCGGTAGGCCCAAAGGCCGGGAAAATCATTTTCGCATTCGTAAAGCGCGAATTTGCATTGCATCGCAAGATCGCGCCAATCCGCGCCGTAATGCGCCGCAAAGCGCTTCAACGCGGTCAGACGCGACACGCCCGGCGCATCGCGCCATTGCCAAAGACCGTCCGAGCCGTCCTTGCTTGGCGCGATCGTGCGCGCGCCGCTTTCAAGCATGGCGTTTCCAGCCATTGCGGCGGCGAATTTGGGCGGCGTGCTTTGAGAAACAAGCTCTTTGGCGACTTCGACGCCGCGCGCCTGCAATTCCGCGTTGACCATTTGTTGCTCCTACGGCGCGAACATATAGGCCAGCCAAGCCAATTTAAGCCACGGCCTACCGAAAAAGGCGATCCCCAAAGTGACAATCGCCAACGCCACAGCGATCCATGTCAGAGCCGCGTCGCCCTGAGCTGACAGCCAATCGTCAATCGGTTTGACCCAGGGCAAATCGCTATATTTCATCGGGTCGAAACCCCATAGCGGAATAGCTCCACGACAGCCGCTGCAATCGAAGAAAAGAAGGCCGATATGCCCGCGACTTGATGCCATGTCACCGAGCCGAGGCGCAAATCGGTCATTCGATCCGAAAGCCGGTCGAGCTTGGTTTCGATCCGCGCCAATCGCGCGTCGACATCATTTGTGGCTGACATGCGACCAGAGCCCCCCGACAAACGCCGCAAAAAATCCTGAAATTTCCAGCGTATGTTCGGCGCTCAAATAGCCTTTTGCAATCGCGTAACCGCCCATGATTTTCAGCACGGTGCGCGCGAGAGAGGCTTTTTGAGCGTCGTTCATGGCCTACACCACGCCGCTGGCCAAAGATTGCGTCGGCGGCGTCGTCGCGGGACCGCCGCGACCGATGATCTGCGCAACAGTCAACAGCGAGCTTGTGACTTGATTAGGATTGAAAACAAGGGGGTTGGTCCCGGAAGTGCTTTGAGAATATGTCGGCCCAGCGCCCGTTGCAGTCGCGGATGTATTCCACGTCGCGCTTTCGTTGGTTGCGCCAAGCAACATTCCAACAATCTTTCCGCTTACTTGAGGGTTGCCATTCCCCGTTGTCGCAATGGCCGAATTTATGTTTGACGCCTGCGAGGCGGACGCACTTGATCCGAAAGACGCGAGCGAATTGGCAACGCTCGCGAGAGAGCCGGCATAAGCCTGATAAGACGACGCGCTCGCGGCGGCTTGGGTCGCCTGCAACTGCGCTTGATAACCGGCTATGGTTGATTGAGATTGGAGCTGCGCTTGCTGGACCGCCGCCGAATTTGTGTTTTGGGTCGCGGCAAGTTGTTCCTGCGCCTGGAAATTCGAGGCCGAGACTTGCGCGGCGGCGGCGATGGCGGCGGCAGTATTGTCAACAGGCGTCGAGGAAGACGACGAGGAAGATGGCCACAGGAAATAGATCAGGATCACGGCGACGACGCCCATGATCACGTAAGGATGATCCTCCCAAAGCTTCGAAATTTCGTCCATGCCATTGTCATCCTGTCAGGTCGCGGGCGTCGGCTTCGCTGGCGTCTGGCCGGCGACATTCGGGACCGCGCCGATTTGCGCCTTGAGCCAATCGCTATACGATTGATATCCATAGTTGAAAGCCGGGCTTCCAACTTGCCATTGCGAGAAATTCTGCGCAAAAACCGACACCATTTGCGGCGTCGGCGACACGTCGCGCGCGATGACTTGCGGCGTCGAGCCGATTGAGCTTTCCACCGCAAGCGCCGGTTTCATCGAAATATCGCGGACCATGTGAATATAGTCCGTCGATTGAAGCGCGGGGCGGATCGAAAGCACCGTCCCTGGCGGCTGATAGAGAAAAGGATCACCCCCTTTCTGAATTTGCCGATTGATGAAGCCTGCGAGCGCCGCGACCGCGCGCGGCCATAGTCCCTTGACGCGCTCGCCGTCAAGCTGTGCTTGCGCCTGTGTGACGCCGGGGAGCGAATAGGAATAGCTGTCGCGCGGACGGATGGGATGTTGCCAAGTCATTTTGTATTTCTCGCTCTGGCGTACACCAACCGCTCGAAAATCATTTCACGCCCCTGTGATGAAACGACAGGCCAAGGGCCGGCGAGGCATAGATGCTCTTGCCGCTCCATAGATGGCCGCGAGGATGGGCGGGGCTCCCCGCAAATGGAGCACCCGCCCCTGTCGCGTTCGAAGGCGCAACGAGCGCGACAGTATGCTGATAGGTTTCGGCGACCGCCTGGACAAGGACATGATGGGGAATGGGACGCGGCGCTGATTTCATCGCGAGTTCCCCTTACTGATAGGTCCCGAAGCCCTGCCCAGGATAGGAAAGGTCAATCGGGTAGGTCGCGCCGGTCACAGGGCTTTCGGCGACGCCGAGATTGTTGCCGAGCGCCGATCCCATCGCCTGGATAACCTGTGGCGTCTGCGCATTGCGCGAGACAAGCAGCGCGACAATGGCGACGGCGACGATCAGCGAGACGATCCCGACCAGCGTTTTCGAGACTTCTTCCATGGCGCGAAGCCCTCAATACTGCGGCAGGAACGTCAAATAGGAGCGGATCGTGCCAGCGAAGATGACGCCGACAAGAATGAAGATCAGCGCCCAAACGAGAAAATGCACATGCATCAGATGGCCTCCCGGATTTCCGAAACGATGATACCCCAAATCAGCAACGAAACCGAAAAGAGGCCGAAGAAGAGAAACCAATCCATCGCGGACATTTGCAAGCCCGCGAGAGGATCAGCCCACCATGACTTGACGGCGGTTAGCATTGGCATCAGCCCATGAACGAGGCAACGGCCATGGTCGAGGCCGTGATTTCATCCCAGGCATAGCCGATATTGAGATTGGCCGCCGCCTCCACCGTGTTCGGATTGAAATAGAGCGAGATGTTGCCGCCGCTCGCAACATTGATGGGATGCCGGCGAGAACCCCAATAATAGACCGCCCAATCCGTATTCGAGCCGCCAGAGGCCGAGCCGACCGGCATATCCATGCCGACCTCATCGCGCGTTCGCGTGGCGAGCAGATTGGGCGTGTAGATGCCGACCTGCACCGAATTGGCGATCTTAAGTTCCAGATTGGTCACGTCCGTTCCGGGAAGGCCGGCATAGCCGAAATTGTCCCAGAATAGCGTCTGGCCGAGAACAGAACGCTGTGTCGCCAGCGGCAATTCATTGCGCGTGTTGGCCTTGATCGACAGCGCCGGCACCAGGGAGAGCCGATAGGCATGGGCGAGCGCCATGTTGGGAAGGACAAGCGGCTGATTGACGCCGGGCGGCGGCTGCCAAACGAGCATGTCCTGATAAAGGACAAAGCTCAGATTGGTGAGCGTCGGAAGCGCCGTGCCGAGCGCCGCGTCGGTCGAATAGGCCGAGCCGGAAATATCGTTCGCGCCAGAATTGCCGAAGCCGAAGAAATTGGGATTGATCGTCAGGGCGAACAGGTTTTTCGCATCGTTGGTATTGGCCCAAACCGCCCCATTCAAGGTGCCGGGCGTCGAAATCAGATTGATTTCGTACACGATGTGAAAATTCTGCGCAGTGCCGCCGCTGACAGTCGCGGGGGACCACTGCGCATTGAAATTCTGACCCTGGCCGAAAGGATCATTCGTCGGAACAACTGCCTCTCGAACGGGGCGGCGGCCCCGCTGGATGCTGTCCAGGATGACGTGCAGCCCGGACGTATTCACGCGCTGCAACGTGTTCGGATCGGTGTATTGGATATTCGACAGCAGATTGGCGATGCCGCCGGTCTTCATGCGCGTCAGCGTATGGAGGGACGCGCAATTCAGGGTGCCGGTGCATTCGATCAGAAACCGCGTGACAAGGCCAGTCGGCGAACCGCGAAGATTGACAATGGTTGGCGGCGTCACGCCCGCCGAATAAATCGGCGACGCGCTGTCCACCTGCTGAAACAGTGGAGCGCCATAATTAAGCCACGCGGCTTGAGCGGCGGCGTCGGCGGCGAAAGCCTGCTGGGCGGAAGATGCCATGTTTTTCAAACCCTCCCGAGGGAATAGCGGGCGATCCACGCCCAAAGATAGAGGACGAGGCCGACGACGATCCAATTGAGCGGATTGCCGAGTAGATCGGTATTGATGACGCTATCCATTGGCGGAAGCCGCCACAGAATTGCCGACAAGCAGCATGTCGCCAACGCGAAAGGCGAAATACCACAACGCGCCGATCAGGCCGATGGTGACGATATTCGCCAGATTGACTTTGAGGATCATTTTGGAGCCGTGTCCGTTAGAACATTGCGCGAACTTAAACCCATTGCGTCTTACGATTGTGTTTTAATTTTGACGCGATTGTGTCAAGAATTTGATCGACTTTCGGGCAGGGCGAAAACTCGAATGAGTTGCGTCCGTTCACGTCGCGCCAAAGCGAGTGAAAGGGCTTTTTCGAATTGCCGTCCGCTCCGAAAACACTCGAAAGATCGGTTTCGGGGACAAAGGCCCGCATCGTCGCAATGTCGCGCGCGTCCGTCACAGAAAACATGATCCTATGACTAGCCTCCGTCACAGGATAGCGCAAGACGCCTACTGGCCGCTGCATCAGCGAATAGACAGGAATTTTGCGCGAACGTCCCGTCGTGTAGATCGCCTTGAGCGAAGGCGACGGATCAGCCGGCGCGCTCCCAGGCACAAGGTAGATTTCGTCGAAATAAAGCCACGTCTCGCCGCGTTCCCAAATCTGGCGCAAGAAATTTTCCAGTGGATTGCGCCGCCAGTTTTCCGAGGCCATGGCGTCAGGACGCGCGACATAAATTCCAGGCTTGACCGGCGGCGGCTTGTCGATGCGGATTTGCTCGATGGGGAGCTTGCCGATATGGTCGTCACCCTTGAAGTCGAAAACAATCAAAGGCATTTTTTCATAAAGGTCCGATAGGGAAATTGTCCACAGGGCAAAAACCGTTTTGCCGCTTCCCGTCGAGCCGACAAAAGTTGTGCGGTCGTGCGCGCCTGGAAGTTGGAATTTTGGCCGTTTGGACGGGAAAGATGTCATGTCGGTTTCCATGCATTTTTCAGGGCGACTTCGAGCGCCGCCAGACGCGCCGCCTTGTCCTCGAACTCGACCGCCAACGCCGCGCGATCATGATAGCGGTAACTTTCGGCCCATGCCATCATTTCCTTGCGACGATGCGAAATAAGGTCGCAAACGAGGTCGAAATTTTCGCGGCTGATTTCAAGATTGATATGAGACATGGTTGCGCCTATTTCGCTTTTTCTTTCACGTAGGATTTCAGTTCAGACAAAGATACGAATTTTTTCGAACGCACGACGCCGAAAAGCTCCAAATCCCACGCATCCTTTCGCTTTGTCGCGTAGCCGATTTTCGGCGATGTAAAACGGCGTTGCCCGCAAATGACGTAAAAACCTTCTCCCTCTTTTTCGTAATAAATTTTCATCGGTTTCCTCCTATCGCGCTTGACATTATGACATTATCAGATTAGAAAATTTGTGCAATTCAAAATTGCGTAACCCAAAACAGGAGATTTTTCGAAATGGCCGAAGCGAAAACCGAAAAGCGCCAGCACAAGGCGACTTATGCGACCGATAAGCGCAAGGGCGGCTATCTGATCCGCGTCACAGGCCCACATGCCGGCGAGTTCGCTGGACGCGAAGTTCCCGTGACGCGGCGCGACAATTCCGAAAGCCGCGAAAAGCTCGTCAAGATTGTCTGGTCCGGCAAGGACAATGAAAGCGGCGAAAACGCTGCGCTCTATACGTTCGCGGCCAAGCCGCGCGAGATTGACGAGATCGTGTTTTAACATTTCGTCATTGTCCAAAAGAAAGCCCGGAGCAATCCGGGCTTTTTATTTTCCCCCTTGCGCGATCAATGCCGCCGCCGCCGCTTCGAATGAAGCGATCCGCGCATGAAGAAATGCCAAAACAGGAGGAGATAAAGCCGCACCGCCGCTGGCATGAAAAGCTTCCGCGTCAGCGATCAATTTTTTAAGCTTTTGCGCGCGTTCAAGCTGATCAAGCGCGTGATGACCAAGATCGATTTTCGATCTTGTATCCGACAATACAACTTCTCCGAAGCTGACATTACTCATTTTCAATATCCCCAAACTGTAATTCCAACACTTTGAGTAGCGATGGATGCAGAAACGCCTAGCAGCAAAGTCGATGGATCGCCGCCTAAAATAACGCCAGGATTTCCCCATCGCTCACTTCCGCCTGGAGCTAAAGAATTATAACCCTTTAACTTATTTAATATAGGAGATTTCATATAAAGAAAAATGGTGCCAGTATTGGACGCATTTGCAACAATATAAACCATTTGAATATTTGTTAAACTTGTTAAATCCACGGTTGTTACTTTTGGATAAATAGCAGGAACTATGCTTGCGTTGTAAATCATAGACCCTAATTTTGTTGGAGTGATTTCTAATTGACTGCCTGATCCTTGCGAACCTTGAACACCCATCGAGCCAAGATTTGCAAGCGGCTGAGAAACATTGAACAGCCCGATTTGAACAATAATATCCGATAATTGGGCGGTCGAAATTTGCGCTTCGATATAAATGATGCCTCCGTTCCAGTATGTCGGAACAATCTGAACACCACCACCCGCCACACGCCACGCGAAATTCGATCCGACCGTGACAAAAATCGGAGCTTGATTGGCGGAATTATTGATGAGCGCGGATTGACATTCGATCAATCCCGCCGCCGCCAGATTGACCGCCGTCGAACCCGACAAAGCGCCTGCCGGAATAGTCAAGGACGCGACGGCATATCCGGGACCGCCAATCGGCGATGAAGACGCGGGCACGAAGCTTTGACGTACTGGCGTCGCGCCCGCGCCTGCCGGATATGTCGGAAAGAGCGGCATGATGTTATTCCGCCGCCTCCGCGACCGGCGCGACCGGCTTTGCCTGTGCGCCGCGTTTGCGTTCCTTGATCGCACGAAAGCGCGGCGGATAAATGATCGAAAGAGCGCCAACAAACATCAGCCAATCCTTCGTCTTTTCCGCCATGCCGCCCCACTTGTAATGGCGCGCGACGCTCGCCGTGGCAAGGCCAAGCATTTCGCTTTCTCCCGGCGTCAACATGAATTCCGGCATGGCGAGGGCGGTCGCGGCCATGTTGTGCATCATCAGCAGCATTTCGCTAATTTGCTTGGCGGAATTTTGATCGACCGGCGCGGCGGCGATATTCGCCGCAACGCCTTCCTGCGCTACCGAAACAAACTCTTTTTCTGTAGCGTCGGCGGCGGCGCGCTTCCTTTCGCGCCATCCTTTTTGTCGGGAGGCGGCGTCGGCGCGGGAGGCGGCAAATTGGGCTGGGTCAATTTTTCCAGGACCGGAGCCATTTTTGCCAGAGCCGCGAGGGCGGCCCCGAGGTCGTTTGGCGGGTTGCTCGATTGCGGGTCCGGCGTCGGCGGCGTCTCCGGTTTCATCGACGCTTTGAATGTTTCCAGTTTCGAGGTCAACCATTTTTCCAGCTTCCCATTGATCCGCTCGCTGTCCAGGAGCTTGTCGAGAAATTCCTCATCCTCTGGCGTGATATCATATTTATTCGGGTCCGCCATTTTCCTTGCCTCCGTTATTCGGCGCGGCGACAATCGCCGCCTCGATCGCTTTCATGCGCGCGTCCATGTCGTGAATAAGAACCATGGTCCGCATCAATTCGTGAACCAGTTTTTCAAGCGCCTGCAACTGCTCCTCGCCAACAAGCGATTTCAGCATCATCAGCGCCATCGGATTGGACATTTTAATTTTCTCCCATAAATCCATCGCGGAGGATCATGTCCAAATTCTCCGCGTCCGTCAATGCAAAATCGTTCGCGCCTTGTTCCTGCAAATCCTGTCCAAAGGATTTGTCGTAAGGAGTGCTTTCTATCGTGGCGTCGCCATGATGAGGCTTCGAGCGGATCATGCCGTCAATCACATAAGCCGGACCGCGCTTGTTCGAAGGATCCGCCGTGAATTTCTTATCCGGCTTTTCAAGCGCGCCACAAGTCTCCCATTTGCCACGCGCCAGGGCGAGAGCCGGCGAGACAAACCCGAATAATTGGTCAACCGAAAATTCAGGCCAATTCTTGACGATCCTATGCGAGCGCAAAGCGTCTTCCCATTGCCGCGCCACGTCCGCGCGTATTTTCGCAAACCCATCAGCCGAACAACCGCGCGAGCGAAGGCCGGAATTTGACCACCAATAAAAACCGGGCATGAAAAGCACCATATCGGATTTTACGGCATGATCCCATTTGCCCAGGGCTTGAGCATCAATATCAAGCGCGCCATGCGCGGAAAAAAAGTAAACGCCATCGGTCGCAATCATGGCGCAACTCTTGGTTTTTTCGGGATGAGATGCAATCGCGTCAAGGATTTTCGCCCGCGTCCCTGACGTGATGAGAGAGGCATAAAAGGCGTTTGCAAAAGGCGGATCACCAATGCTCTGCGCCATTTTCCCATAAGGCGAATTGTAGGAGAGCTTTGCGGCTTTTCCCGCTGGCGTGTTTTTTCCAGCGTCAAGACGGAATTGATAAAGGTCGCGGATATTGGCGAAAGGCTTGGCGTCAGACGGAGGCCAATAGGCCCAGGCTTCGAGCAAATGCCAGGACAGCCCGTCAATCGCCTTTTCCGCCGCCTCGATTTCGTGCAGCCAATACCAGCCCATTCCTTTCAGCGGATAGTCAATGCGTTTTCCTCTCGCGTGACGATGCGGGAAAGGTCCGAGATATTTATCTTTGGAAAAATACTGAATATGGCAAAGGACATGTGACGCGCCTTTCGCCCGCGTCAATTTCTTGATGTGCTTCCATGCGCCGCCCTCCACTGGCAAATTGGCGATTTCGAACGGATAAGCGGAATTGATGTCATACTCATGAAGTGTGCCGACCGGTCCATGCGCGGCAATCTCGAAGCGTCCGCCATAATAGGACGCGCGCAAGGCGCTTTCGAGCGCGGGCGGTCTCCCTTCAGGCTTTTTCGCTTTCATCTTTTTGAGCCAGATCGAGGCGACAGCGCCAGGACCGTAAAAAGCGCGTTTTTGCAGTCGAAAACCCATATGCAAAAAACCTTCGTTCAATCGGGCGCAAAGGTCGGCGAGAACGACATTTTCCGCAATGTTATAGTCGATCATCGTTTGATCGAATTTCGCGCTAGCGCGTTCTTTCTTGCCCGCTTCGATCCGGGCGAAAATTTCCTTTGAGCAAATCGGATCGGGCCATGAAGCCGGATTGATCGCTTTCAAAAATGACGATTGGAAAAAAGGCCCTGCGTCGCAAATGTGCATCCACGGTCCTTTTCCGCTCGCTGTGCGGCGTCGCAATGAAAAGCGTTTCATTGCCAGAAAGTCAAATTCCCATTTGTCGAATTGAACGGGAAAGGGTCCGCGCTTGCCTTGTTTCGGCGTCCGGGATTTTCGCCCTTGTTCTGTCACAAGACGGCGCGCGCGTTCTTCCGGCAAATCGCGCACCCAATGCGTGAAATCATATTTGAGATAATATCCAACATAACAGGCTTTCGGATCGTCAAGAAAACAATCCCATAGAAAATCGCAAATTTCCAGAAATGTCAGGCGTTTTCCGTCATTATGCAATGACTGATCGCCAACGGAAAGCAGAACATAATCATGCGTTCCGTCAACATTTGTCACGCCCTCGCCGTCAACGCCAATAAAATGCAAAGGCGCGGCGTTGCGTTTTGTGTTTTTATTTTTGTTCGGGCGACATTTCGGCGCGCAATAGATTTGATCCGAGCGTGTGCGGTCGAATTGAGTTTGACACGTTGGACAGATCATGATTACGCCTTAATGATAGAAAAACGGATTTTTCATTTCGCGCCGTTCTTCGCGTTCATGTAATTCCCAATCTTCAATGTCGTCGTCCCAATCTTCCGAACTTTCGGCATCCGCCATCTTATGCAAAATATCGTTCGGCTGATTTTTCAAATTGTCAAACCAACTTTCTGTTGGGATCACTTGCCAAAAACTATGTTTACGAATTTTATTGAGGAGAATTTGTTTTTCAACCGTTGTTCCATATTTCGCTTGCCGCACTTGCCGCAATGTGAAAATTTTGGTCCGCTTTGTGACTTTCTTGATTGAAATTGGAACCTGCCGCTTTGCGGTATAAGAGACGCCTAAAAGTTTGGCCTCTGCTTTCGTCAAACGACGCGTCGCAATGGGAACAGACGATTTTTTCGCCATGATCTAACGCCTGTCAGCAGATTGGTCGAGAAGATCGGCGAGCGGCTTCGAAGCTCTCTCGCGCTCGAACGCCTTGCGCTTTCTCAATTTTTCAAGCGCATTTTTTGGCAAAGACTTTTTGATCTTTGCCGCTTGACATTTCTTAGGATAAATCGGAAATTGAGACATGACTAAGAGCCGCTTCCTCTTGGTCTAATGTCCTAAGCCTCCGCCACACAGGCCGGGACAAGAGCCGGGATCGAGCGTCGCTCTCCCGGCTCGTTTTGTCAAGCGCGTTGCGAACCTTGAGACGCGGCTGTGATTTGCCATACGCCAACGTCAACAAAGTCGCCATCACTAGCAAGAGACACCGCCGCCAAGATGTCCTTGCGCGCCGCGACGATTGCCGCTTTCGCTTCCGTCACACTGGCGTATTCGCCGATGTAAACAGCGTCTGTGCTTTCGAGAGAGGTCCAATAGACCCGGAAAACCGCGATCATATCAAACCCCCGTCCGCCACGATCACGGACCGCAGCCATTCGCCATGCTCCCAAAAGTCGAGACAGCCATCAGGCCAGATGATCGCAGGGCCATCGCGCCTGTGCAGGCGTCCAAGCGACCAATATTCTTGTGTCCCGTTGGCCCATACCACGGCAGGACCGCCGCGCCTGTGCAGGCGTCCGCCACGCCACCATTGGCGCGATCCGTCGCGACAAATGATCGCCGGGCCGTTCGGACGGTCGAGCAGACCATCCTCTCGCAAATATTGGATTGTGCCATTTTGTGAAAAGCGTATGATGTGAGTTGACATTGTTAGATGCTCCTAGAATTGTGGCATTTCATCTTCAAGCGGTTTGACCGCTTTTGCTTTCTCGATATTGCCAGTATCGAGAAAAACTTGTGCGGCGCGTCGCGCGGTTTCTTCATATTTGTAGTATTGATAAGCCGCTTGTTTGACAACGCCTCTTTTGCTGAAAGCGAAATGGATAATCCATTCGATTTCGTTTGTGACAGGATCGGACGCGGTTTGCTCGATGAACGCAACCGCGTAACGATCCTGGAAAAAGGTTTGGCCGAGAAAGTTCATTTTTCCATCCTCCTGTTTTTAGCATTTCACTCTTTTAAAATTTGTCAATGTGAACAATGAGAGAACAAAAACTTTATTTTTGATAATTGAAAATTCTGTTTTGTGTGATATTATGTTAATTCTTGAACGGAGGAACAAAAATGTTAATCAAATTCAAAAACGGAACTGAAAAGGAATTTCGCAATCTAACTGGGGCGAACCTGTACGGGGCGAACCTGATCGAGGCGAACCTGTCCGGGGCGAACCTGTACGGGGCGAACCTGATCGAGGCGAACCTGTCCGGGGCGGACCTGACCAGGGCGAACCTGACCGAGGCGGACCTGACCAGGGCGAACCTGACCGAGGCGAACCTGTCCGGGGCGGACCTGACCAGGGCGAACCTGATCGAGGCGAACCTGTCCGGGGCGAACCTGTACGGGGCGAACCTGTCCGGGGCGAACCTGTACGGGGCGAAC
>JAEHJW020000030.1_pt2 | contig 15666 bp, 17 predicted proteins | sample 9271431 | NCBI WGS metagenome assembly JAEHJW02
ATTAAAATTTTGACTTCATGTAACCTACAGCAATTTTACTGATATTACCACTAATTTCCTTGATTGTAAATCCTGATGCCTGAATAGTATCCAGTTCTTCTTTTACAATGTCATCCATCAAATTTTTCAGATATTCCTTTGTCTTTGACATCTCGATCATACCACCATTCATCAGATTGAATGTCTTCTCAAGCATTTGATCCATTCGTTCAACAGATGCAAGCTTTGCTGATAGTTCTTGAATGTCATTGATCCGTTCTACATCAACAGCAGCAAGAGTTTTTACCTTGGATGCAGAATGTTTTTCTCCTTTTACCTTAGCCCAATAGTTAGAACCTTCATATCCTTCTGTGACACATTTAATAACAATACCTTCGCCAGTAGTGTTATTGGTTTCTCGTCCCATCAGGTTATTCAGATATGCACCAATAGGAGAGTTTTCTTCAACTTCTGTCATGGCAGCATTCAGACTTTCAATGCTCAATTCAGGCTGATTAAAGTCAATCTCAAATTCCCATGTCTTGAAGTCATAGATTGAATAGATATTCTCAATGCCGGACTTTTTACAGAATCCTACAAATTCATTGATTTTATCTTTATCTTCCCACCAAAAATGTTCTTCACCATTTGTTGCAAGAATGTCAAATACAACAAAAGACTTTGGCAGACCAGTATAGGCAACATTCTTCTGGATGTTATCAAAGCACCATTCACCATATACAATAACAGTTTTTACATCATGGACAGTTGCGACATTGAAAACATCAATATTAGAATATCCCCATTGAGCAAAACCTGCATTATCTGATTCAAGTGATAGGATTCGTTCCCGTGACTGAAAATATACTTCGCCATCAGAAGGGATTACAATGGCAGCATTAGTGCCATGAATCTTTTCTGTGCCAATAAATTTCAGCTTAGGAAGATCAAACTTAGAATTTTCTGATTTGTATTTTACATTCCTGACAACATTGCGGAATTGTTCAATGCTAGGATATTTGTAGTGATTTTTCATGTTATTTTAACCTTTCAATTAAAGATGTTTAGCTGCTTCTTTTGTTGCTACCATACAATGACTTGGACTGATAATTGCAGTAATTGTAACAATCAGACCAAATACAATCATTAGAATCCTAAGAACAACCTGCTCTAGGAAAAATACTGTAATATATTCTAAAATTTTCTTGATAGTTTTCATAGTGAACATATTCTATCAGACTAATTTTAACTTGTCAAGCTATTTCCAAGCTTCTTCATGCTTGCTTGACACATAGCTGGACTGATTACACCTAGAATACTGATAAAAATTCCTAGTAACAGATAAGCAATCCTTTCTGCTACTAGGTCTACTACAATTTTTAATGTATCCATTTAATGTTTATACGAACCCTTTTGGATCAGTAACTGGTACAAGTTCTGGCATAGAGTGAGTACCATCACACATAATTGGATTAGCAGTTATCCACGGATATTGCCATCTATGTTTCCAAGAATCATTATCTTTATAAATGTCTGGAAATGTAGGCCATGATGGATACGGCAATTTATTTGATTCTAAAGTAAAAATTTTATCTTCAAGAGATTTTACTTTGTCATTTAGAGATTTGTTTTCTGTCTCAAGTTCTGAAATCTTTTCAATCATTTGGTTCATGTCATTTTCTGAAATTATTTGGAAAATAATTGAATCAACTGCTTTTTTTATCTAAAACATTGATTTTTTCCAAGCCTTCCAAAATAACATTCAATTTTTTAAGTGATATTGTAATTGCTTCAATTTCTTTGAGTCTATCCGTAAGAGATTTTTCTTCTGTGTTCATTTAGATGTCCAATTCATAAATTTTATCTGAATCATTGTTGATAAATTGGCCTAGCATGTAAGCCCCTGTTTTTTCTTCTTGTGGTGAAACTTGAGTATCACTGATATTTAACCAATTTTCCATGTATTTCAATGGATTTTTTGATGGAATATCATAGTCATGTTCGATACCAAAGTATACAAACAACTCATTGGCATTGAAAAGACACCATTTAATTAACAAATCTTGATTCAGTCCGACGAGATCATGTCCTTCTGGCAGAACATATTTAGCCCATTCGATCTCTGATTCTACAACTTCATTGACAACTTTTGTAATTATAGACTTTAATCTATTAAATGCAGATTTTCCTTTTTCTGTCTGCAATTCTATATCAAGGACAGTTCTATCTGTCTTACAATGAACTTCAAACTCGTCCTGAGCAATTTTTTGAACAGCTTTTCCTATAGGATTGAATGCACCAGTCTCACAAATACCAAAAGTTATTGCAAAGCTATTGATGAATTGAATTCTTTCAAGTACATATAATGCCACTACACCTAGAAAAATAGTGTCATATACAGAAGTATCATCTTTATCTATCCCACCAAGAGCATATTCATGCGATACATTATAAAGCGCATCAAACAACTCTGCTACTGTATCAAGTCTAGCATGTGCTTCCTTGATAGAGAGAATTTCTTGCAAAATTTCATTAGGGTCTTCAAATGATCCTTTAACAATTTCAGAGTAAGTCAGAGCATGTATCATTTCATTATCTGAAATTCTCTGCCACAATGCCCAAAGTTCAGTAGAACTAATGAATGGTGCAAGAACAGGCGCAATATTTCTTGATGCAATGCTGTCTGCTTCCCATTGCCATGCAAGTGTCTTAATCATTGCGTCATAGGTGTTTTTAGGACAGATTTTAAAATCTCTGATGCATGAACTATAGTCAAATTCTGACTCGTCCCAATCTAGAGATTTCATTTTCTTATATAGATTCCACAGTGCAGGATATTGTCTATTTACTGTATCCACAAGTCCCTGACTGTCGCCTAAAAATAAAGGAGTGTTTTGATAATCAGATTTGTTAAGATTGAATACATTACTTGTTATTACCACTATAATTCCTTTAATTTATAAAGTGCAGGCACCACTTGCACAATTTGATGTCGTAACAGATTCGCTATCAGAAGTTTTACTATTAACATAGTATCTGGTTTTTACACCATACTTTGCCATAGTCTTGTAAAACTGAATAATCTCGTCGGTATATATCTCAATATTCTTTGTTCTATCTCTGTACACATCAGCAGATATTCCTTGATCTGCAAATTTTTGAAATATTGCATATACCTTTAGCATATCAACTTCTGAGATATTCCATGCAATTTGATAGTCATGTCTTAACAGGTCTTCATCAGTAGCAGCCCAATATATTTTACTTCCTGAATCTGATTTAGCCAAACTTACATCACGGACAGGATAAATCCCATTAGGAACACCAGATGCTTTAGATGATGATTCGGTAGGCATATGTGCAACAAGACAAGAAAATCTAATTCCACAATTTTCAATCAACTCTTTTCTAAGACTTTCCCAATCATATTTAAGATGATGATCTACAAGTTCATCTACTGACTGTTTGTATGTGTCAATCGGTAGCCATCCTTCCGGCCATTTAGTTTTGTGAATCCAAGCAGCATTTCCTAATTCTTTGCCTAGCCTGATTGCATTTTTAATAAGAAAGTATGAATGTCTTTCTGCAATTTTGTGTAGAAATTTTCTGCCAGATTTAGTATCATACATCTTACCTGCTCTAGCCATAGAAGTAGCAATCCCTAGAAGACCTACACCAGCATTTCTCCTAGATTTTGCAGTAACTTCAAGATGAGGTAGTTCATAATGTGACATATCAATGCATTTGTCAATCATTTTCAGCGCATAGTAACATGCACTATCATATTCTTCATCAGATTTAATATTTGGTTCAACAATGCCTGCAAGACTACACAGAGCAATTTCCCCTCTACCATGATCTTCCTTGGAATACAAATCTTCCATTCTCTGATATGGAATAGTTGGTTCAAGAATTTCCTGACAGAGATTTGATGAATAAATTGGTTCCTTGAATGGAGTGTGTCTGTTAGCTTCATCAATGTTCACATAGTAAAGTGTACTGACTTCATATCCTTGTTGACCGGCTTTAATCAAAATATCCCTAGCACTATGATATGTTTTCTTAAATGATGGATCAGACTCATATTTTTCGTATAATTCTTCAAATTCGTCTTGTTTGTCACTATAGAACAATTCCATTAGATCGGGTGCAGTAAACTTGTTGAAAGAAAAAATTTGTTCATTCAACAAAAATTTCTTAGTAAAAAGTCTATTTGTCAGCATAGAAAAGTGAATATCTCTATTCTGTGCGTCAACAGGTGTCTTTGGATTTTGTGCCATGATAATAGAAATGACTTGAGGATCATAGCATGTAAAATGTGTAGTACATGCACCACCACGACCACCTTGAACATTTGCCTTTACTGCTTTTGCAAGGCTCTCAAAATATGGAAATTTTCCCATGTGAGTAATTTTTCCAGATTTTACCGGATCACCTAATGATCTTACATTAAGGTTGTTACCTATTCCTGCACTCATATATGTCATAGTGTATGCAATATGATCTCCAATAGCCAGAGATTTTGCATTATCATCTACAACATATAGACAGCAACTTGCAAGACCGTTATCTGGTGTTCCTAGATTTACATAATTTGGAGTTGGTGCATTTATACGATTAAATGAAAAGTGATTGTACCAGTTTTTAAGATGTAGCATTCTTACATCTTCTGATTCATTTTCTGCAAGTGCCATAGCCATACGCATGTATGTAAACTGTGGAGATTCATATTTAGTCTTTTTGATCTTGTCTTGAACAGAATATTTGTGTTGAATGTAATCGATCTGAAAATGTGTCATATCATGATCTCTTTTATGATCTATAATAGACTCAATCTCGTCATACTCTTGACTAGAGTATTTCATATATTTCATCAGTCCAAGCCTTCTTAACTTGGAATGTAATTCTTTTACTGTAGGCAAGTTATCAGAATATAGCTTCTTATGGATATAAGACGCATACAGATTTCCTGCCATCTTATAGTAAGGCCATGACTCTCTTGACAAGCATGTATCAATCAGTTTTAGTTGTAGGTCTTGTGATGATATAGTATCAGGACACTCTTTTACTGTGTCTAATACAATGCTAGACCAGTCTACCCTATCACCTACTGATTCTGCTGCCCATAATGCCCATTTATTTAATTTTTCTGGTGAAAATTCTTCTCTCTTGTTTTTTCTTTTTATGATTGTTTTTAGCATAAGACCTTAATAATGATAGAAGTTTGTAAGAGTATGATATAGTTTACATGGTCAATTCACTTTAAGAATGATAGAATCTGTATTCAATCTGCCAGTAGCCTTTGATTCAGTAGCCTTGATGTCTGAATACATCTGGACATATTTCTTAGTGGTAGCATTATTTAGTTCTGAAAAATACTTTTCAGGATTACGAATAATTTTTCCAGATGATCTGTCTTCATCAAATCCTACAAGAGTAGTCCCTTTTACTGTAATCATTACATCTGGTAGTTTTACATAATGAAATAGTCTACGAAGTTTTACATTATAAATCCAGCATTCCTGACAGTTTACTAGTTTTGATGGATGAATAGATTTGATACCAAGTGATTTGTCTTCTTGCATGTACTGCACTTTTGATACAGTCATCAATGGAGATTTTGGCTTGGCTTTTCTGGCAGAAATTTTTGAAGTCTGAATTAATGAATTAAATGCTACAATCAATTCATCGATTTTTTCAATGACTTTTTTCTTATAAACCTTTCCTAGATATTCCCATGCTTCAATAAGCTGTTCATCAGTAGAAATTAGTTCTTTCTTTAGAATCAGATAGGCTTCTTTTAGCTTTGATGCTGAATTCTTGTCAACATTATTTGATGAAATATATGCCTGTACATTGAATGGTTTCTTGTCATGAATAAAGTCATCCATAAGACCATCTAGGACAGATGCCACATGACTATAGTTATCAACTTTTACCTGTTTTTGTTCTTCTTGAACAGGTTCATCTACAATCTTTTGTAGCTTATACTCATTAATTTTCTGGATAACTTTGTTTCTAAGTTCAGAATATTCTTCAATTACAATGCCACGACTTTTCATGTGGACGATTGCGCCATAATTTGAGAATAACCAGTCAGGAACAGATTTTACTCCATCAACATCTTTTAGGTCATCATTAATAAATGGCCTAAGAAACTTTGATGAAACCTGACTGTTGTAAAAATTAAGATTCTTGATTAACGAAGACTGATAATCAAAGTCAAATACAGGGAATTTCATAGTTTTCCATTAAGGTAAAACAAAATATCTTTTACAACATTTTCGGTTGGAGTGTTATGTTCATCGACATGATAATAAACAGAATTTCCTGATTTATCAAATACTTCATATTCATCCCCATACTTCAAAATACACATTCCTTTTGGAATGTCACTCTTAATTTCCGAAACAATAATCATTTTAATTTCTCCTATTCAATGGACAAATTTTACTACACTAATTTTTGTATGTCAACTACTATTGTAGTTCTAGTAGTCTTTGTTTTCCGATATGTCGTAAATAAGTGTCATCTGGATGGTTTTCAATAAACTTTTTGACAAGTTCTTTATCTGCTAGAGGATGTTGAATTGCTTTACGTTGAACCCGATCATCCAAATTGTTGTCAATTGCTTGATGTAAATGTCCATTATTGACATGCCTTGAGTCAAGCGCATCCGTTTGGTCAAACCTATCCCCATAATCCATAACATGCTTTATCTTATCTGAGTCAGGATCACTTAAGTCAGGATGCGGAATATCTATGTGTTGATATGGCTGAACATGTACATGATGAACATTGTAGGTTATTCCGTTGCGGGTTATTTTTTCTGTTTTAGTATGTCTTAAAAGTGTATTAGGAGGAAGAACTACTTCACGTTCTTCTTTAAATGTTGAATGTGGTACAACATTTATCCCCGGATGATCTTCTGGAAAGTGATATTGTAAAATATGACCTTCTTCACCAGATGTCATTTTACTTTTTGCAAAATTTGTAGCTATATGTCTTGACAATGAAGTTGAGTTAAACCTAGAATGTCTTGCAAGACCTTCTTTATTAAAGACTGGCGGAGATTTTACGCCGCCATATAGAGTGGTTCCTTTTGGAACTACGTTCTTTTCAATAGCACTTTGAATGTTTCTGGCATGTTTAAGAAGTTCACGTTCGTAACCTCTTGTTGGAATAACAGCACGTTCTGTAGGAATTTCACGAATAGCATTCTGTGTTGCTATGTTAGTGTCTCTGGAACTAGAAGCAGTATAATGTTTTAATGAATAAGACTCATCATCTGTAAGATTTTTAGGTTTCATCTTTTCAGACAAATTATATAGTTCATTATCTGAAAGTTGTTTCTTTACTTCATTTACATCATTCTTTTTATGATTATATTTGTCCCTGAAATCAATAGTATCAAGATATGGAATGCCATCTTTGTCATGTGTTGGATATGACTTTTTCTTATCCCTAAAATCGATAGTATCAATATATGGGACAATCTTGTCTTTTAATTCTTTGAATGTTATTTTCATAATAGTTACAAATAGTGGAGCGAGTTGTCGGGATCGAACCGACTCCGATTGGTTGGAAGCCAATCATGCAACCAAAAACACCTAACTCGCATAACTAAGCCATCAGTAAGATTTGAACTTACAAGCTATGAGATGGCATTGACTGGTGGAGAGAAAGGGTAACGATCCCTCGATGGTCTGCTTGCAAAGCAGTCCTGTGTCCCATACACCCTCCCCTGAATGTCTGTAGGGCTGGATTTGAACCAGCGGTGTCCAGATTCCAAATCTGGTGACTTGACCAGACTAGCCTACCTACAGTATATGGTAGCGGGTCGTGGACTCGAACCACGAACTCTAGCTTATGAGGCTAGTATTATTCCTTTTCATTAACCCGCAATAATTTCCCGGTTCATAACTTTAGCCACGTCGTCATCCGGGTAGAACCATGTGCCCGGAAGCACTTTGGCGCTGCTAAAGCCCCAAAGATTACATTGAAGACATTAATCTATTTATATAATCTTGGCACACCGTATCAGAATTGAACTGATCTTCCCACATAGAAAGTGTGGTGTCCTAGCCGATAGACGAACGATGCTTTAATTTTTAATTCTGGTAAAGTTATTTATAATCTCAAATTCTATGACATTATCTACCTTATCTCTTAGTAGATCGCCTTTATGAGATATAATAACATTACATTTATCTTTTGTCAAGGATAACAATTCAAGAAACATCTGACTACCTTCATTATCCATAGCGGCATCAGCTTCGTCATATATGGAAAGATTTGTACTAACTGCATTCCTCATTCTGGCAATATCTGCCCATGCCATCATCAATGCTAAATCAATCCTAGAACTTTGTCCATCAGAGAAGTTTTCGTACCTGAAAGTATCTCTGTACCTTGATTTTATTGTTTCTGTAAAAGAACTATCTAACTCGAACTTAACCCAAAGCCCCATACTTGTTAAGTACTTTGCTATTAAGCTATTTATAACAGGGATATATTTCTGAATTATGTTTAGTTTTATCCCGTCGTCACTTATGATGGTAGAAATCATATCATAGTATTGTGATGATGTCAACAGGTTTGTGATACTTTCTTTCTTTTCCTTGTACTGATCTACAAGTTCATTATATTTTTCAATGTGTTCTGAGACACCTTCATCATCTGTCAGAATAGAATCTTTTTCTGCTACTAGACTTTCCTTATCCTTTAATAGTTTCTTCTGGACAGACATCAATCCTTGCAGTTCTAATTCTATAGTCTTCAATTCTTTATACTGCTGGTCAAGAGACAAGTATTCTGTCATGACCTTATCAAGTACATTATTCAGCCTTGAAATTTCATTCAGATGACCTGATATATGACTTTCTGCTGTCTCACTAGAAATTTCTTGTTGGCAATGAGTGCATACTGTTTCTGTCTTTAACACTTCAATGTTTTCATTCAATGACTTGATCTTGTATGTAATGCCAGACTTCGCGGTTCCTAGCTTGTCATATCTTTCCTGATGAAATGACTTCCTATTTGATGTTAGTTCTTTTATCTTATCAGCATTTTCTGAATACAAAGTTTCAATGTCTGATATTTTCTTATCTATGGAATTAAGGATTTCTTCTGTTCTTTTTTCCTGTTTTTCTTTGGAACTTTTGATAAAGTTCCTTTGCATCAATACTTTATCTTTAATGCCAGACAGTTCTATCTCTGAATATTTCTGTTTTTCTCTGACAGCCTTGATTTTGTCTTTTAGTAACACTGACATAGATGAAAATATCTTGATGTCAAGCAGGTCTTCAATAAAATCCCTTCTATCCTTTGCAGATAACTTCATGAAAGGAATATAAGACTTTCCGCCCATTACAATAACCTGCTTGAATGCCTTGAATGACATCTTTAATATTTGTGTTTCTAATACCTTCTGATAATCTCTTGTACTGGATTCTTCTGTAATCAATTCTTTATCTTCATATATTTTGAAGATATTAGGCTTAATACCACGCTCAATAATATATTCTTTGCCATTTGATCTAGTAAATTCAACAGTTACAAGTAGATTCTTTTGATTAATAGAATTTATCAGACTTGGCTTATTAAGAACTAAATCCTGTCCAAATAGACCAAAAGATAATGCTGATACCAAGGCGCTCTTGCCAGTTCCATTAGTACCAGATATTAAAGTTACCCCATTATTAAATTCAATTTCTACTGGATTATTACCTACTGATTTGAAATTTTTATATGTAAGCTTCTTGAATATAATCAAGTATTAATTCCTTCTAAATATAGTTCTTTAATCTCACTATATAATATATCTTTATCAAGTTCTGTTTCTATTGATTCAACTACATCTTTAAGATAATCTAATAGATTTTCTGTTGATATATTCTCTGATTCAATATCATTATCTGAATCAGATTTAATATCTATTTCATCAATTATTCTAAATTCAATTGGATTTTGTTCTTCTATTTTCTTTATTACATTATCAAACTTTGTAATATGTGATTTATTTACTACAATAAGTCTGACATAAGAACCGCTTGCAAGAGAATAATCAAGTTTTACAGGAGTGGTATCATCATAGACATACTTTACATGTAATGGATACTCATTTTTGATAAACTTCATATCATCAGATAATAGCCATATACCCTTTGGATCGTCATAGTCGCCCCATGTCAGTTCAGCAGGAGTTCCTATATAATGTATGTTATCAAGCTTTGATTGTGTATGATAATGGCCTGAAATTACTTTAGAAAACTTCCGTAAGAAGTCAGGATAATCGCCAATGTCAGCAGGATTATTCTTCATGACATCAAATCCAAGAAGTTCAAAGTGACCTACTACAGTAGATGATTTATCTGCTGATTCAAGATAGTTATAGACTTCTTCCCTGTTGGTATCACATATCCAAGGAACCATGATAAAATCTTTATTATCAATAGTAACAGATGATACTTTAGAATACAACTTTATATTCTTGTATTCTTTGAATAAGACATTAATAGAGTTGACATCTACATCATGCTTGAAATACATGTCATGATTGCCAACAATAACATGAAAATTTACTTTTAATGATTCCAGTACATCAAATACTCTACGTTTCCATGTATGTAGAATATAGTGATTAGAAAACTTTCTGACATCAAGTAAATCGCCAGTTTGAATAATATCTTTTATCTTATTATTCTTAATCAATGGAAAGATTGTATTTTCCCAAAACTTGATATGATTTTCCATGACCTGAACACTAGAGTTCCTTGCATTTATGTGCATGTCACCAATCAATAATATCATTCAATCCTCAAATGTGAGAGTGCCATAATTAGTTACTTTATTTAATTCATTCAATTCTTCTAGCACTTGTCTTTTCTTCTTTTCTTTTACAGGTTCATAGTCTGTCAGTCTGGTAGCATTTATGTTGATAAATTCAGTGAATGCTAATTGTAGGTCAACGTCTTCATCTTCAAAATGTCCTATAAGATCATCTATAGAAGATTCTGATACAAGTTTTGCAACTGTATATAAATGAGTCTTTTCTGTTGTAATTACTCTGATAAATGCATTTGTCGCAATCTGTGTAATCCATGCAAAAGGATTGTTTGATCTTTCTGGATTAAACTTTTTTGCATACTTAACACAGTCTATTAAAGCATTGGAAATCATATCCTCTCTGAAAGGATAATTGATAAAATTCATTTTATAGGACACCCTAGTACATATCTTTGTCATACATTCAGCTATATATCTAGGAATAGGAAGATCAGGATTTGTTTCTAGTGCTTTATACCAGTCTAGGTATGCTTGATATAATTCTTTATTTGATACATAATACTCTTTATTCTTTTCTGCCATTAATGCAATGTCCTCTTATCTGATTTATCAGATAAGTTATACTCCATTTCAAAGTCTTGCATATCAAATTTATCTAATAATTCTTTTTCAAAATCTACCATGAATTGATAGAATTCCTTTGTTTCTTCGTCTATCTCTGCTTGAGATAGATTTTCTCTTGACATTTCTACTGATTTTCTGAATGAAATAACCTGTAACTCAAGAACAGCTTTAATGTATAATTCATACATATAACCTACAACTTCTGTAGGATAACATTCTACGGCATGATATGGAATAGCCATTTCGTCAGCCACAGTCATGCTATTGTATGGGTGAAATGAATATACCGATGATCCATCTTTCATAACAACTTCTTCAACCAGAACAGGATTTTCTACTGTAACCGCCGAATTATTGATTTCACTGATTGAACCTAAAATAACTTTACCATTCACCAAATTAATAGCAAACAATGTTTGCTCTGTCTTTTCTTCATTATCTCCACTTTCATCTTGTAATTCATATTCATCTTCATATAGTTCATCTTCATTATCACTCATTGTAACTATCCTCTCTAAAAATTTACTTCTCTTACATTATACTGATGTTTTTCACTTCTGTAAATTTTACAACGTTCTATGAAATGTTTCTGTCCTATGTTACATCTTTGTCCAGCAGTCCATATAGTATCTGATATATCAAACCATGTCACTTTAGTCTTACCCTTGGCAAGTCTTAATCCTCTACCTATTGATTGTATTAATCTATACATGGATTTTGTCGGAGTAGCGGCAATTACATAATTAAGGTTCTTGATAGATACACCAGTAGATGTAGTCTTATAGCTTGCTATGACGATAGCATTGTTAGACTTGTTAACTTGTGTTCTGATTGACTCTCTATCTTCTCCACTTACACTACCATCAATAAAGTAGACTGGTCTGTCATAATTTGATATGATGTCATAAAGTTCTTTGCCCTGTGATATTCTTTCAAAGAGTATTAAGACGTTTCCATTACATTTCAAGGCTAGTTTTGAGATTAGTTCATTACGTTTCTTATATGATCCTATAAACTCAAGTTCTTGGGAATAATCAAACTTTCTACACTTCTTTGCAAGAGTTTTATCAGAATATTTAAGCACTAAGCACTCTATACTCAACTCTGCTGCTTGTCCAGCATCTATCAGTTCTTTAGTTGTTTTTGTAATATATCTGTCACCAAACAGACCAGTTACAATTAGATCATGACTAGGAACATAAGATAAAGTTCCTGTAGTTCCTAATTTATATGTAACTTCTGTAGTTTGCTCAAGTATAGACCGCATGACTTTTGCCTTGGCATCATGTGTTTCATCGTTTATGATACATCCAAACTGATTCAACCAATCTTTGTCTACTGATGTTAATGATTGCCATGTTGATATTACTACATTTCTAAATACAGCTTTTGATTTTCCAGAACTGATAGTCTGGATAGTGTCTTCTGAAAATGACTTGTCATTAGATGAATAGTCTATAAAGTCTGCTGCAAGCTGTTTTATTAGACTGATGGACGGTACTATTATAAGAACCTTTATTGATTTAGATAGAAGGTATCTCATGTAGATATAAATCATCAGTGACTTGCCTGATGAAGTAGGAGATACCAGAGTCATTCTTTTTCTGTTAATTGCTTCTTTTACTGCATTCAATTGATAGTCATAAGGCACAATCTTCTCATGATTTGATTCAAGATTAAGAGTGTCTATAAACTCATTTAGTTCATTAAGTGATAATGTATCTTCTTTATCAAGATATTTTATCTCAAGTGAGTAATTATTTTCTTCACAGAATTCTTTAAGTTTTCCAATTAAACCATAATATAGTTTCTGATCCCGATTGAATAATGTTCTTTTACCATCCCATACACCAGCTTTATACTGTGGACTAAACTTGTAGTTATCGTCATAATATGTAAAATAATCTCTTATCTCATATTTGATAGAATTATCTTCTACATCTATTCTGAAATATACGGTATCAAGCTGTGTAGCAGTTATCACAATGGATGTTTACTCAATACAATATGTCTATGAACTTTATCACCTTCATCTTGCCATGTAGAGTTAAGTTCATCTTCAAGGTTGTCATGATCTAGTTTTATCAATTCACCATCCTTTAGATGATATACATGATGTCCGTCATCTAATGCTCTCTTGGCAAGTTTTCTCCACATTCCATGACCATGTACAGATTGGTAGCCTGATGATGCAAGCGGTTTGGCAGATTTCTTGAAATGATTATATACAATATCTGTAATAATCCCTTTAGGAATTCCTGTTCTTGATCTGGCAACATCTGATGTCATTTCATGAGGAACATCCTTAAATGTAGATACTCCGTCTTTTCTGATTATAGCATGACCATATCTTTGACCTTCATTGTCATCATCTATTGCATAGACAGTATGACCATCTTCATGTCTTGCTTTAAGACTTTTTGTACCAATCTTCTTTACATGCTTCCAATCACCTTCATGTGATGGTAGAATGTCTGATGTATCATTGTAGTATGCCTGTCTTCGTCCAGTAGACGATTCATAAGGGCTTGGGATTTCTCCAATATCTGCTGACATTTCTGATAAAAATTGTTTGAATGATTTCATTTAATTGCCATTTAGGAATTTCTTGTATTCTATAATAGACTTGATTGACAAATTTCTGTTGCCTATATCTTTAAGGATGTACTCAAGAGATTTTACTGCCAGTTCCATATCTTCTATTCTTTTAGTTGCTTTGATGACATCTGGATCAGTTTCTATAAAGTTGTTGAACTCGCTAGATGACATCTTTAGACCTTCGTACTGATTCCAATTATATTTATCAAGGTCAGATTTGGTAAGTTCACCACGATAATACTTTCTTTTGATGTATAATAACTTGTTTTTCAAGGCATTACTTTCTATAAGTGATGATTTGAAGGTATGATAGTATCTTAGATACTTGGCATGTAGCCTAGGAGTATTTGTTAATTCAAAAGTAATCTTTAGTTCATCTATTGCCGAATCACTTGACCATTCATCCAAAATATTTTTTATAGTTAACTCATTGTTATTTATATCCATTTACAATTCCATGTTAAAAAGATCGTTACTAAATTTGACATGATGTAGACTGACAGCTATCATAACTGAACTTACCTGCGTTTACACCTTCTTTTATACTATTTCATATTTTATTGTATTTCACTCTTTATAAAGAGTTGCATAAAACTCCTTATAAAGAAAAGAATATAAACAGTATATAACTCTTGACTAAAGAAATCAAGATTAAACCTCAATAAGTTATATTATACTTCATTTTTGGTGGATAGTGTGTCTATAGTTTATAGACCATTGATAATTATAAAAAATTTATCAATTATAGGAACTATCAATAGTATTTCCATAACCTAAGAAATTGATGTAATCATAGGCAATCGTCATATTAGCAGTTACATACATCATGCCTTGTTCATTAGATGCAAATTTACTGCCAGATAATCCAACAGGGAATGCATTCATATATTGAAGTGTAGGAGTATTATTAATATACAATACAGGATTTGAAGTATTATCAATGGCTGAACCATCAACTGTAATAGACTTCATCCAGTTAAATACTGTACCCCAATTATTAAAGAATTTATCAACCTTGAATGTACAATCCCAATTTGAATAAACAACTTTCTCACCTACATGCTTTAGATCAACATAAGGTGTAGGTTGTTCATCAATACCAATTGATATATCAGGTAGAGTAAATTCTTGAAGAAAAAACATTACTTCTGTCAGATTAGGGAATGAAAGCTTTGCTGACTGAACAGGTAATATGTCAGTGATAGCAGTAGTACCATCAGTATAGGTAACATTTCCTTGATTAGCATTAGGGATTAATGATATAGTAGAAGTAGTCATTTATGGAGTTGGAGTCTTTGATTTAAGAAAACTATCAGCAAACTTTGCAAGTCCCATGACAGCACCATAAGCAAGTGTATCTTCATATGTTGCTGTACGTTCCGCTGACTTTGATATGTACCACCATGTTATAGCTAACATAGCAGTCAACATGCCAGTTTTTTCCAATGAACCCTTACCTGTAGCAACATCTTCAATGAAGTCATAGATTGTAAATTGTAGATTTGAGGAAAAATGTGCTCTAATCAGGATGATGCCTACAATAGTAAGAATCATCAAGAATGGAACATAACCGGGAATAGTGCTTGACAAGTATGATAGGATTGTTGTATAATTCATTTCATGTTTAGAAGATGATATTGGATCATCTTTATTTATGAAGGGAATTAAAATGGAACT